>Ga0208624_1001732_pt1 | contig 10200 bp, 6 predicted proteins | sample Knorr_S23_td_DCM_FD_185607 | JGI IMG/M metagenome (GOLD analysis project Ga0208624, IMG submission 185607) | Marine microbial communities from Southern Atlantic Ocean transect - Knorr_S23_td_DCM_ad_71m_LV_A (SPAdes) (version 2) | ecosystem: Environmental > Aquatic > Marine > Oceanic | place...
CCGGGATGCACTGGCCGCCGATGCCCTCGCGGAAATGGAGCGCCTGTACAAGCTCGTCAACTCAGCCTGTGACGAGGATGAGGCGGTTCTCGATCGAGCGCGGCAGGAATTGGTCAGGCTGCAGGACGGTGATGAGGAAAACCTCGGTATTTGGCGTGAGATGATCGACCTGTCACGGCATCAGTTTGACGAGATTTACAGCCGACTGAAGGTCGAGTTCGATGAGACGCTGGGCGAGAGTTTTTACAACGACCGACTGAAGGGCGTGGTGGATGAGTTGACCGTCAGCGGCATAGCGGAGGACAGCGAAGGGGCCAAGGTGGTCTATTTCAACGACCAGAAGGCGCTGAAAAAACATCCTGCGATGGTGCAAAAAAGCGACGGTGCCGCAAACTACACCACCACTGACCTGGCCACGCTGGAGCATCGCGAAAAAAGTTGGCAGCCGAGCGAAGTCATCTATGTCACTGACGGCCGCCAGCAGCTGCATTTTCAGCAGCTCTTCGCGCTCTACACGCGCTGGAAACCGCAGCATGCGATGAAGCTGAATCACGTCTGGTTCGGCGCCATCCTCGGCGAGGATGGTAGGCCGTTCAAGACGCGCAGCGGCGAGATCATCCGCCTGAGCGACCTGCTCAATGAAGCAGAGCAACGCGCCTTCGATGCCGTGACGGAAAAGAGCCCGGACCTGTCGGAAGATGACCGGCGGGAGATCGCCCGCGTGGTGGGGATCGGAGCGATCAAGTACGCCGACCTCTCAGGCAACCGCCAGAGCGACTACGTGTTTAGTTGGGACAACATGCTCGCGTTGGTTGGCAACACCGCGCCGTATCTGCTTTACGCCTACACGCGCATCCTCAGTATCTTTCGCAAGCTCGAGGGCGAGTCGATCGAGCCGCCGGCTAGCTTTGCGCTTGGCCAAGCGGAGGAGGTCGCTCTGGCCAAGCACCTGTTGCGGTTCGGCTTGGTGCTGGAACAGGTGATCGACGAGTGCCGTCCGAATTTTCTCTGCAACTACCTGTACGAACTCGCCGGGTTCTTTGGCTCGTTTTACGAAAACTGCCCGGTGCTGCAGGCCGAGGGTGAGGTGCGTGCCCAGCGCCTAGCCTTGTGCGACCTCGCGGGCCGTGTGCTCAAGACCGGCCTCGAGACGCTTGGCCTCGAGACCACCGAGCGGATGTGAGCCGTGCCCGCGCGGAGAAAAACGGCTGACGATTCCCGTTGGATCCGCATCGAGGGAGCCCGCGAACACAACTTGCGCGACATCTCCGTCCGCATCCCCCGTGACAAGCTGGTTGTGGTCACCGGGGTGAGTGGATCCGGCAAAAGCACGCTGGCGTTCGATATTCTTTTCTCCGAGGGCCAGCGCCGTTTTCTCGATTCCCTCAACGCCTACGCCCGGCAGTTTGTGGAGCAGATGCCGAGGCCGGATGTTGATGCCGTCCACGGGCTGCCGCCGACGGTCAGCATCGAGCAGCGCATCTCGCGGGGCGGAGGCAAAAGCACCGTCGCCACCGTCACGGAGATTCACCATTTCATCCGCCTGCTTTTCACCAAGCTCGGCGTCATCCACTGTCCGGACTGCCAATTGCCGGTACAGGCACAGACGCTCGACTCGCTTACGCGTGCCCTGCGGGAGCAGGTCAAAAAGCGCGGCCCGCTGCGTCTACTCGCCCCGCGCATTCGCAACCGCAAAGGTTTTCACTCCGACGTCGGCGAATGGGCCGTCCGTCACGGGTACAAACAAGTGAGGGCTGATGGTGAATTTCTCTTCACGGATCAGCCACTGAGGCTGGATCGTTTTCGCGAACACGACGTCGAGGTTGTTGTTGGGCAGATCAAGTCGACACGCGACAGGGCACTTGAAGCGCTCGTCACCGAAACGCTTGGGCATGGTCAAGGCACGTTGTTTGCCGTGGACGAGTCCGGCGGCGAGACGGTGCACGCAACGAGTAATGCCTGTGGCGTCTGTGGGCGGTCGTTCGCGCCACTCGATCCAAAGGATTTCAGCTATAACTCCCCGCGCGGCTGGTGTCCCACATGCCGCGGGTTTGGCGAGACGTTTGACATGCCGGAGGTGGATCGCGGCGAGGCGCAGGAGGCTGTCGAGGAGACCTGGTTTGAGTGGCTTGAGGATCAACGCGAGATTTGTCCCGACTGCGATGGCTCGAGATTGAATCCACTCGCGCGCTCCGTTCGGCTGCCGTTGGCGTTACCGGCCCGGGTTCAGTTTGATGCGGAGCCAACCATCGATGCCTTTGCGCAGGCGACTGTGTCCGCTGCGGACGAGTTGTTCGCCAGATTGAAATGGAGCGGTCGGGGAGGGGAGATCGCGCGCGACATCCTGCCGGAGATTGCCTCGCGCCTGAATTTTCTGAACGAGGTTGGCTTGGGTTACCTGCAGCTTGGCCGCTCGGTGACAACGCTCAGCGGAGGCGAAGCCCAGCGTATTCGCCTGGCTGCGCAGTTGGGATCAAACCTGAGCGGTGCGTTGTATGTGCTGGATGAGCCAACCATCGGGCTGCATGCCCGAGACAATCATCAGCTGCTGGACGCGCTGGGTAAACTTCGTGCCCGGGGCAATTCGGTTGTCGTGGTTGAGCATGACGAGGACACGATGGCTCGCGCGGATTTCATCGTCGATCTTGGCCCGGGCGCCGGGGTGGAAGGGGGCGAGGTGGTCGCCAGCGGCACCTTGAAACAAATCCTGCGCAACAAAAACTCGGTAACCGGATTGGAGCTTGGCCGGCAGCGGGACGGCGGCCAAGCGCTTGGCCAAGTGCGGCCAACGAATCCGCCCTTGGCCAAGCGCGGTGGCAAAAACAAAACCCCATCGCTGGTTTTCAAAAAACTGCGGAAGAACAATTTGAAAAACCTTTCCGTGGCCATCCCGCTTGGCCGGTTTGTCGCCGTCAGCGGTGTCAGCGGTTCCGGCAAAAGCACGATGGTGAGGGAGTGTGTGCTTCCGGAGTTAAAGGAGGCACTCAAGGCCAAGCGTGGCAACCGATCGCTGGAGGGCTTGGAATGGATCAAGGCGGTGCACGAGGTTGATCAGTCGCCGATTGGCCGGACACCAAGGTCGGTGCCGGCCACGTACGTCGGTTTTTTCGACACGATCCGGCAGCTATTTGCACAGGTGCCGGAGGCGCGAATGAGAGGATTCAGCCCGGCCCGGTTTTCATTCAACAGCGCGCAGGGCCGCTGCCCGGAATGCAAGGGTGCCGGCACGGTGAAGTTGGAGATGAATTTCCTGCCACCCGCCTTCATGACGTGTGACACCTGTCAGGGCAACCGGTTCAGTCCGGAGGTGTTGGATATTTTGTACAACGGCAAAACGATCGCCGATGTGCTGGAGTTGAGCGTTGACGAGGCGGCCGAGTTTTTTGGGGCGATCCCGAAAATCCACCGCGCGCTAAAGGCTCTGCGCGACACCGGCTTGGGTTATCTCAAGCTGGGGCAGACCAGCCCGACGCTCAGCGGTGGCGAGGCCCAGCGTGTCAGGCTGGTGACGCACCTGTTGAGCGGCTTGAGCGACAGTTCGCGCCTTAAGGCTGAGACGAAAAAAAACCTGTTCATTCTCGAGGAACCGACGATCGGGTTGCACATGGCGGACGTGCGGCGGTTGATCGGAGTAATCCAGCGGCTGGTCGATGCCGGCCACACGGTGTTGGTCATCGAACACAATCTCGACCTGATCGCCGCCGCGGATTGGGTGATCGATCTCGGCCCGGAAGGGGGAGAGGGCGGCGGCGAAATCATCGCTCAAGGCCCACCCGGAACAATCACCAAAACCAAGCGCTCCCACACCGGTCGATACCTGAAACGGTTTTTCAATTAACATGAATGGAATTCAGGTGTTTCAAAATCCTGCTCATCCTGTCCATCGATGTTAATTAAAATCATGGCAGGGCCTGTACCCGGTAGAATTGGATTTCCTCCCGTTCGCCTGGATCGGTGAAAAAAGTGAAAGCCCGGCGTGCAGTTTGCGGTTCACCGACTTTTTTCCATGTTGCCTTGGCGACATCTTTTTTACTCCAGACTTGGTAGCGTTTTCCGGGGAGGCTGTCCCACTGGATGGTCGTGCCGTTTTCGTTCACCGTGATGCTGTTGATCTCCAGTTGCGGAAACGAACTTTCATCGTTTGGATTGTTGCCGGCCGCATGTTCTTCACTGTTGGTGTATCCGTCACCATCGGGGTCGGCCTCCGCGCGGGATGCTGCCGACGCGAATACCGGGAAATGCTCCCGCTGCCAGGCATCGTCGACACCGTCGAAATCGTAATCATTCGTCCCCGAGGTAATCTCCACGAAGCCGTTTAGATAGCTTCGATCATTCCCTTTTTCCACGAACAGGCTACGTACGCCCGGCTTGGCATTTTTCGCGACAGTTATTTCAACCGTGATCAGGTTGAACCCGACGAACACACCCTGATCGTAGTTTGTTTTTCCGTAGGTCAGACCGTCCCCGGTCATACGTAACCTGGCAGAGCTTGTTGGCAGACTGGGGGAGTAAACGCCGATCAACTGCTTTGCTCCGGTTCGTTCGATGGCAAACGGTTCGAACGCCAACTCAAACACGTTTTCCTTGGTCGTGGCCGGCCGGACTGCATTGATGTAAAAAGCTGGACTGCCCTCGCGAACCGAAAAATCCGCGTCCGTTGTGTCGTCAGCGGTCACGGTGACATCCGTTGCATCCGACGGGCGAAAATTTACTTCCGCGCCTTGATGTTCGATTGAAATATCGATATCGCGCACCAATGGCTGATTTGCATCCGGCGAGTGCAACGGGGAGACTCGCATCCGATATTTTCCGGTCGGGACCGGGGCAATGCCATAGTCACCACTCGGTTCAGTCACGGTCGATTGCACGATGTTGCCGTGTTCATCCTCCGCGATGACAACAGCTCCGAACACGCCTTTTCCGCTCATGGTTACTTTGCCTGAAATTGCACCGAATGAATCTGACTCCGAGTCCCTCCCGTAGAGCGACTGGGCTGCGGCGGCTTCGTCCAGCGTCAACCCAGCCGAGACGCTCACCCCTGCTGCGGTTCTCGAAAACATGGTTGCGGCACCGAGTGGCGAATGTTGCAGTCCGATGAAATGCCCGAACTCATGCAGCGCCACTGCCTCGACGAAATTATCCTTCGAAAACGTGTTGGAGTAGTCAGTGAACCAACGATGGTTCACGCCATTGAACACCATGTCCGCCTCGACGATGGTGTGGTCGTCAAAATAAGTCGGAAACGTGACAGCCAGCGCTCCGCTGATTTCCGTGCGTTCGTTGTTGACCAACACAGCCCCTCCCGGTGCCGCTTCCTTCACCCAGAAAATCACATTTTGATTGTCTTCGCCGTTGATGTCCACGCCCGGCTCCAGCAATTCACCCTCCTCAAATTTCAGGATGGTTCCCGGCACCGCCTGCCACTGAGCAGCGGCGGAGCGGATGGAGTTTAGCTCCGATTCTGCGTTGTCGTCCGACCAACCGTCCTTGGCCAGGTGGATGCGTATGGCGCGAGTCTCCCGGTTGACCACGTTTGGATGCACCAACGGATCGGGTTCATCCAGACGCCAACGCAGTGGCTCGCCGTTCTCGTTTTTGAAAAGCACGAACGCCATCGCGGCCTTGGCCAAGCCAAGCGCGAGCAGAGGTGCCAGCAATCGTTTCACTTGGCCGCCCTCCGTATTCGGCGCTTAAGTTCTGAGAGAGTCAGTGGCTGCGCTTGGCCAAGCGCCCGCTTGAACACCGCCCTTCCATCGTCCCGCTTGGCCAAGCCGTGAAATGGATTGCGCACCATCGCTTCGCCGGATGCGACTGGGCGGAACACTTCAAATCGGCTCTGGTTCATGCCCACCGGAATCGCCTCGCCCCGACTGTTGAACACCACAAAAACGACCACCTCTTCACCTATCTTGAATTTTGGATCTGCCACCGAGCGCGATCGTTTCCCACCAAGGATGCCTCCGCCGTGGACCAGTCGAAACACCTCACCGCTTGGTTTGCCCTTCAGCGTCTCGGTCAGTTTCAATTGAACTTCGGTGAAGATTCGGCCCGTGGCATCGCGTTTGCAGGTCATGCCTTTGACCTTGCCGTGCACTACTGCCTCCGCCTTGCCCGCCAGAGTCTCGATTGTCAGCGGCAGTTGGGTCGCCGCTTGGCCAAGCGACAGGCTGGCGAGCCAGGCGCAAAAGATGGTGATGAAATTTCCTGCCTTCATTCGCACGGAGGTTGCTCGCTTGGCTTCAAAATTTCAATCCACCGTTTTTGCTGGGCAACGGTCCAGTTTCAACCAAGCATCCCGGCCGCATGATGTATTTTCTGTCCAAGACGGTTGGCCGGTTGTTCGAGCCGATCGGTTTTATTTGGGCCGTTTTGTTGGTCGCCTGCTACCGGGCCATCCGAAGAAAAGACAAACGTCAGGCGCTGTTCACCGGCGGCTTGGCGCTGGGGATCAGCATCGTCGGTGGAACGAAACTGCCGGCTTTTCTGCTCTCCACTCTGGAGAGGCCCTATGTCGTGGAGGATTTGACGGCTATCCCAAAATGCGATGCAGTAGTCGTACTCGGGGGTGGCCACAGCCACGTTTCAACCGGGACATTTGAAATCGAACTGCACGACGGGGCAGATCGGATTTTGACCGCCGCAGAACTGGTTCGACTGGGGAAGGGCGATGCGCTTGTTACCGGTGGAGGCGGATATTGGGAAAACGGGAAACAGATAAGCGAAGGGGTGCTGCTAAAAAACTGGCTGGAGACATGGAAACCATTCGACGAGCCGATTTACGACTTGGGCGTGAACCGCCATACGCGGGATGAGGCGATAAACACGAAGGCTCTGGCGGAAAAGCACGGCTGGAAAAAAATCGCGCTGGTGACATCTGCCTGGCACATGCGGCGATCCAAGACGCTATTCGAGCAGGTCGGTTTGGAAGTTGTCCCAGTGGGATCGGATTTGCAGGGAATTAGCGCATTGGAAAACATGTGGATATTTTATCCTGTCCCCCACGACAGCGGATTCGAACAGTTAGCCTGCTACATGCATGAGCAGGTGGGGTGGGTTTATTACAAGCTGAGGGGTTGGCTTTAGCGTCGGCGTTTCCGGCCTCCGCCCTTGCCGCGGGTGGACATGCCAAAGGAATATCCCCGGCCTACGACGCCGCCACGGAAGCGTGGCATGCCACCGCGTTTTCCGTCATCAAACAGCGCGGTGTACTTGTAGTCGAAGTCGTCCATTTTCTCGCGTTTGATTTTTTTGCCAATGAATCGCTCGATCGCCTCCATGTGTTGTCGATCCTCGGCGACCATGATGGTGAAGGCATCGCCGCTTGCCGCCGCACGGCCGGTGCGCCCGATGCGGTGTACGTAGTCCTCCGGGTGTTGCGGCACGTCGTAGTTTACCACGTGACTAACGTTGGCAATGTCCAGTCCGCGTGAGGCGATGTCTGTCGCCACGAGCACCTCGTATTTGCCATCGCGGAAGCCCTTTAGTGACCGCTCCCTCTCGGCCTGCGTGCGGTTGGAGTGGAGAATAGCCACCGAGTGGTTTTCCTTTTTGAGCAGTCGACCGACCTTGTCTGCGCCTACTTTTGTGCGGCAAAAGACAATCACCGAGTCGAAGTCCACCTTGCCCAATAGCTCCAGTACCAGCTCATCTTTTTGATCGAATGCCACCGGGTAAACCGCGTGCGAAATCGTTTCGGCCACGGAGCGGCGCATCCCGATCTCCACCGTCTCCGGATCTTTCATCGCCCATTGGATGAGCGTCTCGATGATCGGCGGGATGGTCGCGGAAAACAGGGAGGTATGCCGTTTGTCCGGGCATTTCTGGATGATCTTTTTGACGTCCGGCATGAAGCCCATGTCCAGCATCCGGTCTGCTTCGTCGAGCACGAGATACTCCAGGTGCTTGAGCGTGGTGTTGCGTTGCGAGAGGTGGTCGAGCAGTCGGCCGGGCGTGGCCACGATGATGTCTGTCCCGGTCTGGAGGGCATCCGTCTGTTTGCCGTACTTGACGCCGCCGTAGAGTACTGTGGTCCGGAGTTTCGAGTAACGGGAGAAATCGCGGAATGCCGTCTCGACCTGCGAGGCCAGTTCCCGGGTCGGCTCAAGGATCAGGGCTCGGGGTTGGTCCCCCGGCTTATCGAGCTTGGTCAGGATGGGCAAACCAAACGCCGCCGTTTTGCCGGTGCCGGTTTGTGCGCTTCCGATCACGTCTCGGCCTTCGAGGATTAGCGGGATGCCGCGGAGCTGAATCGGCGTCGGATCTTCATAACCCATCGCACGAATCCCCTTGAGAACGGTGTCGGAAAGTCCCAGTGAATTGAAGGACATGGCGGGGATGGGTAACAGAAACATCACTGCGATGAAACGCAAAATCGCCTCCGTTTGGCCAAGCGCTTGGTTTTGATGGTAATTGAGGATCAAAAAAATGCCGAAAAAACCGCTTGCATAATTTTTTTAACGCAATACTTTTTCCGTCAGCCGAGCAACAAACCGCTGAACTCATTGATAGGCAATGGTTTGTGAATACGAATTTGGGCGTGTGTCATAACGGTTGCGGTTTAGTGCACGTCCGAAAATAAGCTTAATGCTTATTGCTCATAGATGGTCCCGGTTGTGAAAACAGCCGGGACCATTCTCTTTTCAAACCAAGCGCTTGGCCAAGCGCGGCGCCGAGGCTACAACGCCCGGGTGGATTTGGCACAGGACCACAATCGGCGAGTCTGGGACGAGCGAGTTCAGCAGGGGCGACTTCATACTCGCACGGCGCGCGATAAGGAGTTCGAGAATCCGTTAAAGGCGATCAATGGGCGCGGCTGGATCACGGGCGGGCTCGAAGGCAAACAGGTGCTTTGCCTTGCGGGCGGCGGCGGGTTGCAGGCGCCGCTGTACGCTGCAGCGGGGGCGGTGGTCACGGTGGTGGACATCAGCCCGGAGATGATCGAGCAGGACAAACGCGTGGCCAACGAGCGCGGCCTGAAGTTGACTGCGCTCGTTGGGTCGATGGACGACCTCTCGATGCTGGCCAACGCCTCGTTTGACTTGGTCAGTCAGCCGGTCAGCACCTGTTATGTTCCAAACTTGGCCAAGGTGTACGATGAAATTGCTCGAGTGCTGAGGGTGGGGGGGCAATATTTGAGCCAGCATAAGCAACCGACGAATCTGCAGGCGGCGCCAACGCCGTTCCCGAGCGGCTACGCGGTCACGCAAAGTTATTATGATAAGGGACCGCTGCCGCCGTTGCAGGGTGACTTTGAACATCGTGAGAAGGGGGCGCTGGAGTTCGTGCATCGCTGGGAGGAACTTATCGGCGGGCTGTGCCGGGCGGGCTTCATGATCGAGGATTTGGCGGAGCCGAATCACGGCAACGCCGGGGCCGAGCCGGGGAGCTTTCGGCACCGCAGCCACTACGTGCCGCCCTACGTGGCGATCAAGGCCCGGCGCGTGGACATGCCTGCGCTTGGCCAAGCGCGGGCGACCGGGATACTCAGCCCCTGAATCTGCTTGAGCGGAGCCGGCTGCCGGCGGTAGCGTCCGGCACATGATTCTTCGTACTGCACTCCTCGCGATGTTGGGCACACTTGTTGCCTGTTCCTCCCCGACCATCAGCCTCGCGCCGGAGGCGGAATTCTCCGCCGACTGGGCCAAGTTTGAAAGTATCGCGGAGCGCCACGGCTCGATCGTTTCGCTGCCCCCGTTCGAGCGATCCCCGCAGGCCTCGCTGGACGCGGTGGACGCCGCCATCGAGGCAGCCAACGCCAAGCTCGCCGCCATCGGCAAACTCACGCCAAGGCAGGTGACGTTCGAGAACACCATCGGTGCGCTGGACGACATGTCGTTCGAGGTGTCGGTGGTGGCCAATCGCACCTACATGCTCAAGGAAACCAGCGAGAATGCCGAGCACCGGGCCAAGGCGACAGAGGCGATAAAGAAGGTGGACGAGTGGGCGGTCGGGCTGGATTACCGCGAGGATGTCTACCGCGCCGTGAAGGCCTACGCCGACACCAAGCCAAGCCTGAAGGGCGAGGCCAAGCGGCTCCTCGAGCAGACTCTGCGCGACTATCGCCGGGCCGGATTGCACCTGGCCAAGGCCGAGCGTGATGAGGTAGAGGCACTTCGCAAGGAGCTTGCCGCGGCGACGACGGAGTTTCGCACCAACATCACCAACGCCAAAAAATCACTCAAGTTCACCAAGGCTGAGCTT
>Ga0208624_1001734_pt1 | contig 10190 bp, 8 predicted proteins | sample Knorr_S23_td_DCM_FD_185607 | JGI IMG/M metagenome (GOLD analysis project Ga0208624, IMG submission 185607) | Marine microbial communities from Southern Atlantic Ocean transect - Knorr_S23_td_DCM_ad_71m_LV_A (SPAdes) (version 2) | ecosystem: Environmental > Aquatic > Marine > Oceanic | place...
TTTCAAGTTTTGGTATTGATAGATATTGGAGATATAAACTTGTTAATAAGATTAAAATGACCTCAGGTCAAAAATTATTAGATGTTGCAACTGGTACAGGTGATGTAGCATTTGGTTTTTATAAAAAATACGATATAAAAGTTATTGGTTTAGATATCGCAAAAAAAATGATTTCTATTGCAAGAAACAAAGCAAAAAAACATTCTAAAAATATAGAATTCATTGTTGGAGATGCTGAAAAGTTAAGTTTTGAAAAAAAATCATTTGATGCTTTGACGATTTCGTTCGGATTTAGAAATATTGGGACTTATGATAAAGCATTATCTGAATTTTACAGAGTTTTAAATTTTGATGGTAAAATTGCTATTTTAGAGTTTTCAAAGCCTACATCTAAATGGTTTTCTCCCATTTTTGAATTTTATTTTAAAAAAATAATTCCTCTTATTGGTTCTATTTTATCAAGAAAAGATGCTTATTTATACTTGCCTGAGTCTGTTGATTATTTTTTAAAAAGAAAAGATGTATGTGATAAAATGAAGAAAGCTGGTTTTTCAAATGTGAGTTATACTGATTTTACATTTGGAGTAGTAACATTATACATTGGAGAAAAAGTTGAATAAAAATCATTTTTTAGCAATTATTGCTATGGTTTTTATAACTGCTATTTGGGGTATAACTTTTGAAATGGTCCAAGATGCACTATCATATGCTCCTCCTTTTATTTTTGCTGGATTAAGATTTGGAATAGCCTTTGTTCTAGGATTGTTTTATTTAAATAAATCTTCTTTTAAAATTAATAATCATGAATTTATAGGTGGATTATTATGTGGTATAGTTTTGTGTTTAGGTTATGCATTCCAAAATTTTGGTTTATGGGAAGAATCAAATCTTTATATCGCATCTAGTTCAAGTACATCAGCTTTCATTACTAGTATAAGCGTAATACTTGTCCCAATTTTTTTACATTTTACTAGGCTACAGATAATCAGCAATCAAATATGGATTATTGTAATCTTAGCAATGATAGGATTGTTTATATTATTAGATCCTTTTAATGGAAATTTAGTTGGAGGAGATATTATTACATTTGGATGTGCAGTATCTTTTGCTATTCATGTTATCTTCCAGGATATTTATTTAAAAAAGAAAGTAAATTTATTGAAAATTTTCCTCGTCCAAGTTTTTTTTGTGTCAATATTTTCATTTATATGCTCAATAATTTTTGAAGGTTTAGAAGTGTTTACTATACAAATATTTACTTCAGATGTTATTTTAGCATTGTTTATTACAGGAGTTATTGCAACATTCATTGGTTTAATTTTAATGCTTTGGGCGCAGAAAATATTATCTGCTACAGAAACTGCTATTCTATTGAGCCTCGAACCTTTATTTGCTGCGTTATTTGCAGTTTTTTATGCTGGTAATCATTTAGGAATAACTGGTTGGCTTGGTGGACTAATTATAATTTTATCAGTTATGACTTCAGGATTTATTCCATCAGCGAATAAAAAATAAAACATATCATATAAAAAACTAATATATGTTGATTAAATTTATTAACGGTAAAAGGAGTGCATTATGCTTATTAAAATTTTAATTTTATTTTCAACAATATTAATCTCTCAGAATTATGAATCGATAAAACTAGGATCATTTAAAGGTGAGATTACAGATGAATCAAATAATTTCCCTGTGAAATATGCAACAATAAAATTATTTAGATCTTCTGATAGTACACTAGTTGATGGTACTATTTCAGAAGAAGATGGTTTTTTTATTTTAAAAGATGTTAGACCTGGAAAATATAATTTATCAGTTGAGCATGTCATGTATGAAACTTTTATTTTAGCTGATCAACTTCTTGCACCTCCTGAGACTAATAAGAATTTAGGTTTTTTAAAGTTGAAACAAAAAATGGTTGAAGTAGAAGGAGTTAATGTTGTTGATGAAAAGCCATTTGTTCAAGAAGAAATTGATAAAAAAGTATATAATGTAGAAGACATGCCTATTGCAGCAAGCGGTACAGCTGAAGATGTATTGAGTAGTTTACCATCAGTTACTGTAGGAGCAGATGGTGAAGTAAGCTTTAGAGGAAATGAATCTGTTAATATTATGATTGATGGAAGAATGAAATCAGCATCTAACCTTGATGTTCTTGATGCTGTATTAATTGAAAAAGTTGAAGTTATAGCCATCCCTTCTGCAAAATATGATCCCGATGGTACTGCAGGAATAATTAACATAATAACAAAAAAAAATGAGTACGTAGGTAGCTCAGGTAAGACCACATTTGGTTTTGATAATTTTGGTTCAAAAACATTTTCAGTTACATCAAATTATTTTAAAAATAAATTAAATATGTTTGGTACATATTCTAAAGGAAATAGAGAAAGTGAAGGATATAGTAAAAGATATAGGGAAGTATTAGATAATACTCAAGAGAACTTTATAATTGAAGGTTACAATAGGTTCAGTAACATAGATCGAAATAGGAAAAATGATAATTTTAAAGTTGGTTTAGAATTTTACCCAGAAGATGGAAGAATAGTCTATTGTGATTTAAATTATTCAGACTATGATAAGTCTGATAAAGAAATAATGCAGAATACTGACATACAATTAAATCAAACCAGCGCTTTAGAAATAATAAATGCTTTTGAGCATGAGGATGGATTTGATAGAAGTATGGTAGCAGGTTACGTTATGAAACTTAATAACGATAGAGAAATAAAAATAGAGACCAGTTCTTCATATGAGAAAGAAATAGAATCAGAAGATATTAGTTTCTATGAATTGTCCGTTGTAAGTAATGAAGAAAAAAATTCATATCGTTTTAAAATTGATTATTCACATCCTTTTGAAAGTACTGTTTTAGACAAAAAAAATCTATTAGAATTTGGAATATTAGATAAGCAAAATGGCTATAATAATATTTTTAATTATAATAATGATATCAAATATGATTTTAATAATTCGAGAAATATCTTGGCTGCTTACGTGGATGTAAGTTATTATCTGAAACCTCAATTTAGTTTGAAATTTGGTACTAGAATAGAAAATGTGATACGAGATTTTAAAGCTAATTCCAGTAGTCTATCTGAAGATTTTATTGAAGATGGTTCACAATTCTACAAATTTTTAATTGATGAGCAATTAGATAATGATTCTTACAAAAAAACTTATACCACCATTTATCCATCAATATTTTTTAATTATGATTTGAAACAAAAAGGAAATATTAAATTTGGTTTTGGTAGAAGAGTAGAAAGACCAGGTGATTGGTTATTAACTCCTTTACCAAGAAGTTTTACAGAAGATGATCAGGTCCATATAGGAAATCCTGTAATCAAACCTGAAGATATTTTTAAATATGAAATTTCATATTCTAATAGATTAAAAATAGGATATCTATCTAGTACTTTTTTTGTTACTTCAATAAAAGATGCATTTGATTGGGATATGGATGATTATGAGTTTGACGGAAATAATTTTACTAGTGTACTAAGTTGTAATCCAAGAGGTCTTGATGGTGTACTTGGTACTCAAGATGATGTTGATTGTTATTATAAATTAACTCATGACAATATAGCTAATAGAGATGAATACGGTTTTGAACTATTTATAATGACGAGACCTACGAGATCTTGGGATTTAAAATTTGGGGGAGATATAACGTTTGGAAAATTTAAGTCTGAATCAAATGAGTCTGATCAGAATGGAAACACTTCATCAACTTCATTATTTTCAAATTCAAACTTTAAAGTTACTGAAAAATTAAAATTAGATATTAATACTTGGATGTGGATGGCTAAAACTACAGACGGTGAAATTAGTCCAATGAGTGGGACTAAGCTTGCATTAAAATATGATTTCAAAAAGAAGTTTTCACTTGTTTTCAAAGTCAATGATTTGTTTAATTCGCAAAAATTTGATATTGAAACATCCCAAGTTGATAATTTGATTAATACAACTACCAATATGGATTATGAAAGACAAAGAAGATCTCGAAGTTTTGGTTTATCAATTGATTATAGATTTGGTGATTACAAAGAAAATAAATTTAAAAAAGATAGGCAATATGATAGCAGTGGTGGTGGACAGATGATGGGCTATTAATGTTCACTTTCCTATTACCTAAGGATAAAAAATTATTTAAATATATATTTTTTTTAGCGGTCCCTGTAATTTTAAGTAACATTAGTAGGGTTTTGATGGGTCTTGCTGATACAGTAATGGTTGGTCATTTAGGTTCAAAAGCTATTGCTGGAGTAGGAATGGCATCAATGGTTACTTGGACAGCAATGGCAATAGGCATTGCATTTAGAACAGGCACACAAACCGTAGTTTCTAGAAGACTAGGCCAGGAAATATTTAACGAATGTGGAATCGCTCTAAGAAATATGCATTTATTTGTATTTATTCTAAGTATCCCTTTAACATATATCTGTTACACTAACACATCTTTTATCATGTCTTTTTTTCTTAAAGATTCAGAAGCATTGTTTTTATGCATAGAATACTCTAAATATATTTTTCTAAGTATTTATTTCATTTACTCAAGTTTTGTTTTTCAAGGTTTTTACACTGGTATTGAAGAAACAAAAATACATATGAAAGTTGTAGTTGTATCCAATTTGATAAATTTGTATTTAAATGTTGGATTAATTTTTGGATCTGATCAGATAGATAGTTTTTTCTCTAATTCAGTTTTTTATTTACTTAGTTATTTTTGGCAACCATTTAATTTTCCTGAGCTTGGAGTTAAAGGTGCTGCAATTGGTACATTAATTGCTACTATTTGGGGTGTTTTCCATTATACATATTATTTATTTAAAAAAAATATTAAACAAAAATATGAAGTTTTTACAAAAAGTGTTGATTTTCAAATGTTAAAAAAACAATTGATTATATCATATCCACTGGCAATACAGGAATTTCTTGTTATGTTAAGCCTTACTGCATTCTATAAAATTATTGCAATTATTGGTATTGTAGAGTTAGCGGCAACTCAAATTATTTTCAAGATAATGCATACCTCTTTTATGCCTGCTATAGGCATTGGTCAAGCTTGTGCAACATTAGTTGGTAAATATTTAGGTGAAGAAAATTCAAATAAGGCTGAACTCTCGATTTATGAGAGTATAAGAGGATCACTTTATATTATGGGGGTGATGGGGTTGATTTTTATCATTTTTTCTGAAAGTATTGTTTCAATATTTATCAAGGATATATCAGTTATTAAACTTGCAGCTCCTGGTTTAAAGTTTATTGGTTTTTTACAATTTATAGATGCTTTTTGTTTTACATTATGGTTTGCATTAACTGGTGCTGGTGATACTAGAATACCAGCAATTTTTGATATTTTAAATCATTGGTTGGTTTTTGTACCACTTTGTTATTTTTTAGGAATTTATTGTGGTTATGGATATTGGGGTGCTTGGGTTAGTTTTGGAATTATGTTATTATTTATTGCAATTTTTATGTTTTGGAGATTTAAAACTGGGAAATGGAAATCTATTATAGTTTAATTACAGTCTCATTTCTTTCATTATCTTAATTAGTTTTTCTATATCATCTAAAGAATTGTAAGCTTGGATTGAGAATCTTAAAAGTACTTTATCCTCCCATTGAAAAATTGGCACTGCTAATTTATATTTTTCATAAAAGGTTTTCATCAAATCGATTGGATATTTACAATTAATTTCAAACGATGTCATTTGACCAATGAATTCATTTGATGATATTGGTTTTTTATTTAATGAATTACCAACTAATTCTTTTGCTTGAATATTTATTTCATGACAATTTTTACTAACATTTATCCAATCATAATCATTTAAAAATTTTATTATATCCGGCAATGTTAAATATGCTGAGGGATCATTTGTGCCTTGCCATTGATGATAATCAAGAAATTTTGAGATTCCTGGAATTTCAGCATCATAGCCCCAACTAATAACTAAGGGGTCAATATCATCTTGTATATTTTTTTTAGCATATAAAAAAGATGTACCCTTTGGTGCACACATCCATTTGTGGCAGGCACCTGTATATATATCAGGATCTAATTTTTTTAAATCTAATTTAATATGACCAGGCACGTGAGCTCCATCAATAATACAAAATATTTTATTCTCTTTGGCAATTTTACAAACTTCTTCAACCGGAAAAATTAACCCTGTTGGACTCGTTATATGGCTAATAAAAATCACCTTAGTTTTATTATTTATGCCTTTTATAAATTCTTTAATAAAATCTTCTTTTGAATTGAGAGGTAAATTTATTTTTTGTTTTATATATTTGGATTCTCTTTTTTTACAAATGAAATTCCAAGTTTTATCAAGTGCACCGTATTCATGATTTGTTGTTAGTATTTCATCATTCTTTTTTAAATCCAAACTTTTAATTACAGTATTAAGCGCCGTACTTGGGTTTGGAAAAAATACAATATCATTTTTATTGCAATTTATGTATTTTGATAGTGATAGTCTTGATTCCTCTAAATGATTATAAATATCAAATGCTAAAAACTTTGCAGGATTTGATTCAATTTTTTTTTGCCAGGATATCAATGATTCAAAAATGGGCTTTGGACACGCACCGAATGATCCATGATTTAAATGTACAGTTTCCTTATCAAGTAAAAATAGTGATTTAAATGTGCTATTCATTATAATTATATTACACATATTGAATATTTAGATGAAAGGATATAAATGGAATATAGAAATTTAGGTAATTCAGGTTTAAAAATCAGTGAGTTATCGTTTGGATCATGGGTAACTTTTGTAAACCAATTAGGTAAAAAAGAAGCAATGGATTGCATGGCTTATGCATACGACCATGGTGTTAATTTTTTTGATAATGCTGAAGCTTATGCATCAGGAGAATCTGAAATTTTGATGGGTGATATATTGAAAAAATTAAATTGGGGAAGAGATACATATATTGTTTCTAGTAAGGTTTTTTGGGGAGGAGAATTACCAACTCAAAGAGGTCTATCGAAAAAACATATTAATGATGCATGTAATGCTGCTTTAAATCGCTTACAGGTTGAGTATTTGGATCTTTTTTTCTGCCACAGGCCTGACCCTGAGACCCCCATTATTGAAACTGTATATGCAATGAATGATTTATTACACCAAGGTAAAATTATGTATTGGGGAACATCTGAATGGAGCGCAGATGAAATAAATCAAGCTTTTGAATGTGCTGAAAAACATCATTTAAGACCTCCTGTTATGGAACAGCCACAATACAATATTTTACATCGTGAAAGGTTTGAACAAGAGTACAAAGAAATTTTTGAAAAATATAATTATGGAACTACAATTTGGTCCCCTTTAGCATCAGGATTACTTACAGGTAAGTATAATGATGGTATTCCAAAAAATTCTCGATTTAAAGTCAAAGGTTATGAATGGCTTGCAGATTCCATTGATGATGTGAATTTTGATAAAATAAAAAAAGTGAATGCTATCGCAGATAAATTAGGTATTAAACCTTCTCAATTAGCTATTCTATGGTGTTTGAACAACAAAAATGTAAGTACAGTAATTTTAGGTGCATCAAAAGTATCGCAATTAAAGGAAAATTTAGAATCCTCCAAATATATAGATTTAGTTACAGATGAAATTATTAATGAGATAAATAATTCTTGATATAAGTTAGTTTATTTATGTTGAAAGAGATTACTTTATGGGGTAAAAAATTTGATATTGAAAAAACTCAGGAAATTGAATTATCAAATATTAATGGTTTTATCCCAAGGGAAATAGGTTTATTAGAGAATTTAATTTTTTTAGATTTAAGTAGAAATAATTTAGAGGGTAAAATACCAGCGGAATTATTTAAACTAAAAAAAATAAATACTATAAATTTATCATATAATAATTTATCGGGTTCAATACCCAAAAATTTAGGTGAACTTGAAAAAATTATCTCCCTCAATCTACAATCAAATAAGATTGATGGTCCAATACCACAATCAATTGGAAATCTTAAAAAGCTAAATTATTTAAATCTATCAAAAAATTTAATAACAGGAAATTTACCGATTGAAATTTTAAAATTGAAAAAAATCTGGTATTTTAATTTAAGTAATAATTTATTAAGTGGAGACGTTTCTCCTGAAATAATAGACTATTTTTCAAGAAAAAGATTACCAATCCAAAATTTACTAAATGGAAATAAAATAAAAATTAATTTGGCATAAAAAATGATCAAGTATGTAGTAATAATATTAATAATAATTATTTATTTAGTATCTAGAAAAACATTTATTTTGAAAAGTTTAGTTGAAACATTCAGAATTAATCCTACAATTAGAAGATTATTCTTTAGATTGTTATCGCTTTTATTTTTCAGAAGGTTTAAATAAAATTTTTAATTAATAATTATTATTTTATCTTTTTTAAAATAAAAAATACAAAAGGTAAACAGACTAAATACATTAAGATACCATAAACACCTGAAGGTAAACTCAATGTAGACAATCCAGGCCCTTGATTAAGTATTAAATTTCCAATTGTTATACCAACAGTTGCATTTTGAATTCCTGATTCAATTGCAATTGTGATTGATTTTTCTTTATTAAGACCAAACAAAGTTGCACTACAATATCCAATTAATAACATTAAAAAAATTAAAGATAAAATAGCAGGACCTAGTAAATTTAAATTATTAATAAATATTTCCCATTCACTGGTTAATGCACCTATAATTATAACAATAAATAAAATATTAGAAATTTTATTTGCAATAGGTGAAAATGAAGCAGAAAAATCATGATATTTTGTATTTATGTATAATCCTATACTTACAGGTATCGTGGTAATACAAAACATTGTTAATCCTAAAGAAAAAATATTGATACTGGGAGCATTTGAACCCATGAAATATTGCATAGAAAAACCAACTATTATAGGCAAAGTAATTACTGTGACAATACTTACAATAGCAGTGTATGATATTGATAAAGCAGTATCACCTTTCGCAATCCTTGTGAGCACATTAGAAGTTACACCTCCAGGGCAACATGCAAGTATTATCATTCCTACAGCCATTTCACTTGGCAATTTAATAATAAGCAAAATAATAAAAGTAATTAAAGGAAGAAGCACCATTTGATTTATAAGACCTAAAATCAGTGCCTTTGGTTGATTTATAATATTTTGAAAATTCTGAACAGTTAACCCAATGCCTAATGTAAACATTATAAATACAAGAGATAAAGGTAAAAAAATATCAATAATCATAAGATTCCTTTTTAATAATAATCATTTATACAATTTTAATTACTAAATCTTCATCTATTCTGAATCTTTCTCCATAAATACCTTTAGGATCTGATTTCCCTACTCCTAATACCATTACTACATGTGACTTACTATTTAGATTTAGTATTTTTTTTACTCTTTTATGATCAAAGCCTTCCATTGGACAGGAGTCATAACCTTGAGCTACTAATGCCATCATAAAATTTTGACATGCAAGAGCAGTGGTTTTTGTGACAATTTCAAAAACATCATGTTTAAATATTGGACCTCTGGCAACAGGTTTAAATAATCCAACAATACCTATGAAAAATGAAAGAATTTTTTTCAAAACACCTAATAATCCAATACGATCATGCGTATAAGAGAGTGGTATTACTTTATTGTAATATTTTTCTACAATTGGAATTAATTTACCTTTTTCTTTGTAATTTTTTAAAATGAGATTACGATTTCTTTTCCAAGTATCGATTCTTGAAACAGCAACTATTAGTTCTTGCGCAGTTTTTGCTGCATTTTGAGAAAAACAAGCCTTAACTAAATCTTTTTTTTTCTTACTATCTCTTACCCAATAAAATTCCCATGGTTGTAAATTGGATGAGTTTGCAGCAAGCAAAGCTGTTTTTAAAGCTTTTAAAATAACTTCATCTGGAACATTTTCATTAGAGAATTTTCTAACTGATCTTCTTTTTTTTACTAAATCAAAAAAATCCATATTTTTATAAATTCAATTATTTAATAATTATTTCTTTTTATTTCATTCATTCTCATTGGCATTTTATCAATATCCCAAATGATTTCATTTAAATCTATATTTTTTTCATATATCTTTTTGATTTTGCCATCCAGGCCGAATAAAATTGTTTCGTAACTACTGTCAAGATGTTTCATTTTTTTATTTAAAGATTTAAAAAA
>Ga0208624_1001746_pt1 | contig 10137 bp, 11 predicted proteins | sample Knorr_S23_td_DCM_FD_185607 | JGI IMG/M metagenome (GOLD analysis project Ga0208624, IMG submission 185607) | Marine microbial communities from Southern Atlantic Ocean transect - Knorr_S23_td_DCM_ad_71m_LV_A (SPAdes) (version 2) | ecosystem: Environmental > Aquatic > Marine > Oceanic | place...
ACCGGGCGGCGTTGTTTATCTGTCAGAGCCGGTATTTGCTGGTGCATTCAACGAGATCATGCGCCTCTTTCATGATGAAGAGCATGTGCGGCAAGAAGCGTTCAACGCAATCGAGCGTGTTGTCGGGAAGGGGTTGTTTGAGCTCTCCGAGGAATACTTCTTCAAAAATGAGATCAGACTGCAGTCCTGGGCGCAGTACGAAACCAATATACTGGGTGTGACGCATACCAATCACAATCTCTCGGACGACTTGCTGGCGACAGTGAAGTCTCGCTTCCTGGCATCGCAGAGTGAAGACGGGTTTGTATTCGAGATCCCCAATCGTGTCGATCTGTTGCAACGCCAGGTGGTGTGATTCTATTTACGCATGACGCTCACTCACCGATTCTCCCCACGCTCAGAGATTGCCCCGAGATGTTCCTTGATTCCTCCGAGGCAAAGAACACAACGGCATGCCCAATGTCCTCTGGGGTCTTCTCTCTGACTCGAAGGTCTAGCAGCGCCAGTTCCTCGTCGGTTATCTGGAAGTTGGATTGCACGCGTTGTTCGTAATACTCGAGAGGTGTCAACCCCTTAAGTGCGTCAGGATCGTCCTCCATAGCCGCTTTTGCGAAGCTATCGGCTTGTCCCGTCGCAAATCTCCTTCCCATTTCTGTATGTGCTGTGCCACCTGGGCAGACGTCGTTGACGTTGATGTTGTAGCTCGCGAGTTCCGCGGCCAACGTTCGGGTGAAGTGCAACGATCCTGCCTTGAATACGCCGTAGGTCATTTGCGCCGGGTTTGTCGCTCTCGCTGCAGTCGATGAGATGTTGATGATCTTCCCACTTTCCCGACTGATCATGTGAGGTACGATTTCCATGCACATGAGGACCTGACTTTTGAGGTTGATACGATAGTCGTCGTCCCACTCTTTTTCCTCTTGGTCAACGAAGGTTGGGTCAAGTCGTGTATAGAAGGTATCAGTATGGCCGCCAAAGTTATTGACCAGAATATCTATCCGACCAAACGCGTCCAGGGTTTCTTTGACGATGCGTTTGACCTGCGCGTTGTTCGTTACGTCAGCTTCCAGAGCAACTGATTGGCGCCCTAGCGCCTTGATCTGCTCGGAAACCGCTTTGGCGGTCTCCTCATGGAACGCGTTGACGGCGACGTCTGCACCCTCACGGGCGAGACAGAGTGCGATGCCCCTTCCAATTCCTTTACCGGCACCGGTAACAATCGCGACTTTACCGTCCAGTTTCATTTGATATCTCCTGTGATTTGGCTCCAAGGTATTCAGGTATCGCCTGATCTTTGATTCTGCAGGTACTCGATCAAGATGGCTATGTGAATTGTCCTGTATATTGCCGCGCGGATGGGTGCCGCGTGCGTTGGCGACGCCAAGTGTCACAGGCTGTTGTGGGCGATCCTGATGTGATTCGTTGCGGACGGGTTGCTAGAAAAGGCGGAAAGTCGTCGATCGCGTGGTATAAACGTGACGGACTGCGTGCAGCCGCGGGGTCTGACCTTGTCAATGGAGCCCACTACCTGAGTGCCTATGAGATTTTCTTCGATGTCCTCCGTGTCAGTCCTGATAGTGCTAGCCTGCGGAAGTGGTTCTACGTCTGCGGAACCGATGCACCTACCTAAGAAGATGCCCATCGCGAGTGCGGAGTCGGTCGGCATGTCAACGAATGGCCTGCATCGCATCGACGAGATGATGCAGGAACAAATAGATGCGGGTCGCATCCAGGGTGGGGCCACGATCGTGGCTCGACGAGGGAAGGTTGTGCATTTCTCAACATATGGAGAGATGGACGTCGACACAGGCCGGACTATGGAACCCGAAGCGTTGTACATCATGGCCTCCTCGGAAAAACCAGTGGTCGGTGTCGCTACGTTGATGTTGGTCGAGGAAGGACTCATCGATCTGAACGACCCCGTATCCAAATTTATCCCGGAATTTGCTAACCAGCAGGTTGCATCCGCTAACGATCTGTCAAAGGAGGGTGCAGAAAAGGAAAGCAAAAAAGCGTGGCGCAAGAACACGGTTGACCAAGGTATAGGTAAAAAAGATGGAAGACGGGACGACGGCTACAAGGGCAAAAGCAAGGGTAAGCAAGCAGCGCAGCACCTTTCACCCGTCGACACACCAGTGACTATTCATCATCTGCTGACCCACACGTCTGGTGTCAACGGCAGGGGCGTCTATCCGACCAAAGAGGAAACGGCTGCAAATTATGTTGCTAAAGTCGCCAGGGCGCCACTAATGTTCCAACCCGGGACACGTTGGGTCTACAGCAATGTGGCGGTACACCATGTGCTCCCGAGAATCATCGAAGTAGTCTCTGGTACCCCCTATTACGCGTTCGTACAGGAACGTGTGTTCGATCCCCTTGCAATGAATAACACCTACTTCCAGGTACCAAAAGACAAAACGTCCAACGTGATTCTGGCGAATGATCTCAAAAAGAAGGGTGGTGGTGGATTAATGAGTACCGCCGAAGATTTTCTGCATTTCGAACAGATGCTGCTGAATGGCGGTGAGTTTTTCGGACAGCGTTTGCTTCGCCCTGAAACAGTCTTGATGATGAGCAGCAATCAGGTGGGTGATTTGTTCGCGAACTCAGGCAAGGGTGAAAAGGCACAGAAGGGGATGGGTTTTGGATACACGGTCGCAGTCACGCTCGACCCCATCGCGGCAGGAAATGGACGCGGGACAGGTGCGTTCGGATGGGGTGGTGCCGCGGGCACAGTGACCTGGTCAGACCCTAAAAACGAGCTGGTGGGTGTCCTGATGCTGCAACAGCCTATGGACGGTGGAGACTTCGCAAGTATCGTCAGCGAGGCGATTATTGATTGACGCAATGATACGAAGTTCTGACGCCTTGTCCCTAAGACAAGTCAATATGACCGCACCGCTTTATTGTCATGATCACGTGCAGGTACATTGATCTGCGAAAAGTGTCTCGGATCTGCGAAAAGTGTATCGCCAGTACTTTCATCATCCTGTTGTAGAGTTGTGCCCGACGGGCTTGTGGCTGTCCAATTGTGAATTCCAACGAACCGGCGTCCGTTATGGGGGCAACTATTGCATGGGCGACGCTGATACATCAGCTCCCCATCCGGTATCTCAGTTTCACTACGAGTCGGTCAACGATTCGGTCGGACCAGGCATCACGGAGCAAATTGGAGAACCCCTGTGCGGGGTCGTTGGGGAGGTTTGAACCACGGGTATAGACCACAAAAAGATCGGACAAGGGTGCGATCTCCCATCGGTAACGAGCCTGGAATGACAGTCGTGAAAGAGAAAAGTCACGGGACCAAGTAGGTGCTTCAGGGTCCGGGATCAGATATCCGTCGGCTTCTGCAATGAGCCATCGATCCTGCTCGAATGCTTTGATACCTGCCCACTGAGCAGAGAGCCGAAACTGTTGTGTGGCGGTCAGAAAGTAATCGACGCTCAACTGAGGTGCCCACACCTCAGCCTCATAGGTTGTGAAGTCGCCGCCACCGCTGTGCAACAGCCATCCGTCGCGGTCGTTATATCGCGTGCGTAGCTCGACTCCCAACTGGTCGATCGGGCGCCAGGTGAGCTGCAGTTCATACTGATGATCGCTTCCGCCGATGTCCTCGTCGGTATAGACATACTTGGCTTTCACATTCATTTTAGCCGCCCTCGAATTTCCCCACTGCAGCCAGGTCTGCCACCGATCGTCGATGCGAAAGTCACCGTTGCCGTCGCTGTTTTTATCATCCCACCGTTCCGGCATGTAGCTAAGTTGGTAGAATATGAAATGATTGTTGTGGAAGCGGAACTCCTGCCAGGCCGTGAGCATGTTGTCGACGCGTCGGCCATCCAGGTTGTACTCAACATTGGCAATCACCTGTGAGAACACCGATTTGAACCCTGGATGTTTGGAACTGGATCGTTCGTAGCTGTAGCGCATTCCTTTTGCGTCATTTCTGCGGAGGAAACCTAGGTCGCTGATATCCAGGTTTTCTCCAAAGTAGTCGAACTGCAGTTTGTGCTGATGGCCCTGTCGAGGCGTGTATCTGAAATCGATGAAGCCGCCCCGCCCTGTGCGGTCACCTACATTGGAATACATTAGCTGACCGTCTGCCGCGAACCGACTGTTGGTCGAAAGGTAGTGCCCATCGATTCCGTGCACCATGGCGTCTTCGTCGGGGTGCGCTACCATTGTGGTCATCCAGCCAATGGATCGTCGAGTCGAGCGGGTATCTTCGAACAACATCCTCGCAATGCCGAAGTCACGTCCGGCCTGAATGACATTGAGCGGCGCACCGTTCACGGTCCCCGACAGTTCTGTGTCGTCTTCAACGGCGGCAAGGACGCCGTAACGCAATCGACCGTACTGACCCGTGACCTTGGCGGCGGCGGCGAGTTCTGTCGGCTGATTCCGCTCCTGGGCACTCAGGCTGAAGCCCTCGATCCTCACACTCCGGGGCGCACTACCAATTCGTCTCGTATTCACCAGGGTTGTGGTTGGTGCGATGCTGAGGAAACTACCGAGGTTTCTAGGTGATGTCACAAAGACGTCCTGCCCCTCGAGGAAAAAGGGTCGTTTCTCGGAAAAGAACGTCTCAAATGATGTCAGATTTACGACGATGCTATCGGTCTCCACGTTGCCGAAGTCAGGATTGATGGTTGATGTCAGTTGGAGATTGGTTGACGGCCGCCAGAAGATGTCGAAGCCGGCCTTGTATACGTCGACACCCGATAGGTTGTCGTATGTCGTCGAACTGTAGGGGTAGAAAGTAAACTGCTGTGACGGGTTGACGTTCTCCATTTCGATAGGCTGTAGCTGGGACATGAAGATCCCGCTGCTTCGGGGTAGGGCAGGATATGCCCAACGTTCGTTGCGCGTCGCATAGGCCCGAGAGATGTAGTACCCCATCTGACGTTTACCGTCCGGTGCCTCGGGCATGGACATCATCGACCAGGGCAGAAACATCTCTGCCGTCCAACCATCGTGGTGCTGCGCGGCGGCACCCCGCCAGGGACCATCCCAACGATTGCTGAACTGGCGTTCCGGAAGCACTGTACCGTCCATCAATGACCCGCTCATGGCGACACCAAACCAGTAGCCATAGAGGCCCTGTCCGGTAGGATCAAGCGTGAATGAGACCTCGTCTCGGGTCATGAAGTCGTCACGTGGTCCCAGGCGGGCAATGAAGGTTTTTGGATCCTGTTCGTTCCAGAAGCCGACGTAAAGCCCCTCATCCGTATACAGGATCTTGTACTGCGTCTCGAGTAACGGTTGCTCCAGGGTATCGGGTTCAATGACCACTAGGCCGCTGAGCTCGGCCATTCGGCCCCACTCCGGTTCGTCGAGTTTTCCGTCAACGCTGATGCTGATTTCCCGATGGTCGAATCGGTTCAGTTGGATAGGCTCGGACGCGGCATCTCGGGCGACCGCGGTGGCATGAAGTGTCCACGCGGCGATAACAAGAATGATTTTATTGATGTGTCGCCCGGCTGACTAACAGCCGCTCCTCTATGTGTTTTCTACTTCTCTGGAGACGATGGTCTTGGCAATAACGCCATGTGTCTCGATCAAAGTTGGGCGAGTATATCAAACGACGCTTATCTGAAATGGAAGTCTTCAGTGAAAAGATCAGAGTAAAGCCCCAAAAGGCAAGGCGTAAAGTCAGATCCCTATGTTCACTTTGGCACTTTACTTTGAACCTTGGTTCGCCTGAGCGGGCGTGGTCTATGAAGCGGAGTGGGGTAACGAACTTGCAGTGACCTACAAAGGCCATGACTTTCCACTATGAAAGGCGACCACAGATTTGTCGGAATTTTGAGATGGGCGGACGAGAGAGTCTGGCGGCGCGTGTCGATCTGAGGGGACCTGAGGCCTAACCGGAGGCGAGTAATATTTCCCTGTGAGTGGTTGAGGCAGGCCTTGGTAGCTGGTGTAGGTCGTTATCCCGTGATGTGCTCGATGACCTGAACCCGGCTGTTGTCAAAAGCAATCAGGTCTTTGAGCACCTCGGCATCGGCGATGGTGTCCGTGTACGACCAGGCGACGTTGTTGTGCGAGTCACCGTCCATTTTGAGGTCAAAGTAGGTGGTGTGACCCTTGAGAGGGCAATGTGTGGTCTTGTCTGTGGCCTCAAGTGACGACATGTCGACATCTTCGCGCAGGAAATACAGCACCGGGTCATATACGCCGCGCCCGACCTCCTTAACCTTCAAAGCACGGTTCGATCGCGCAATCTCTTTGCTGTTGATGGTGGCGGTTACGGTGTATTCGGGGCGCCCAATGTCCATGAAGTGACGCACGTCGTGGGGGCTATGGATGGCGCCCCTGACAAACGTGACAGCCTTGATCTCATCCGTTGTGTAGGGCAAGCGATATTCTCCTGTGGTCATCGCAACAGTTGACTGCGGTGGTAACGAATATTAAGCATCCTGGTAGCAGAGTTGAATGCATCGGGCGAGGACATTGTCCCCTTCACCCCGCGGACCTGGCTTCTGGGTGAGGAAATTATAGTGGTTCGGTGAGCTGTCAACGAAGGTGCGTACTTCACTCGGTTCGATGATCAGGCAGGATAGCTCAGGGGAGTGATGTTCAACGCCCTCGATCAGCATGTTGACATCGCCACGCGCGAAGAAATAGATCTCCATCATGGCGTTTTGATGATGCGGAATATCGACACGCTTGTTGGCGTAGCACAGCTAGATATCCAAGTCGGAAACCGAGGTGCCCGTGAAAAAGCCTCTGTCGCCGTCGTTGTCAGGGAGGAAGACCTGCACGATTTGCTCCTCAATCCCCGGAAATGGTGATGCGCTGATTGGTAATGTACCGACCATCCTCCGCACACAGGTGCGCAATGGTGGCCGCGATGTCCTCCGGCATACACACGAATCCGAACGGTGAACCTTCGGCCACACCGGAGAGGTCTTTGGGGCCGCCGGTCGCTTCGACGATGCGACGCCCCATGTCGGTATCGACAAGTCCAGGTGCAATGATGTTGACGCGCATGCCGTGTTGTTTCTCTTCACGGGCAAGCGTGTGCGCCATGGCTTCCACGGCGGCCTTACTCACGCTGTAGACACCAAAACCAGGATTCAGCGCCTGCGCCGCAATGGAGGAGATGACGATGACGTCACTACGTTCCGCGGCTCGCATATGTGGTACGAGTAGTCGGCACATGTTGATCGGACCATAGAGGTTCGCGCCGAGGAGCAATTGCCACTGTTCATCTGTCGCATTTGCGATGGCGGGGCGGTTGATGGCAGCGGAACCGATCCCTGCGTTGTTCACGAGGATATCGATAGCGCCAAAGTCGCTGAGCGCCGCAGTGACCATTGTCTCGCAGGCGTTGGCATCTGCGACATCCGCCTGGTAGATCTCAGACTTGCGACCCATAGCGCGGACCTCATCACATACAGCCTGAGCGGCATCAATGCTGCTCGCGTAGTTGATCGCAACGTCCGCACCTTCCGAGGCGAGCCGCAGTACCGTCGCTTTGCCAATGCCGCGACTGCCTCCAGTGACCAATGCCTTACGGCCTTCAAATCTCGCCATGGGGCAACTCCTCAGAAGACTGTCGATCGACTATACCGTTCCCACCGATGCGTTGCGAAAGCATCAATTGTCTCTGCAGAATTAGAGGGATAGGTTTTTAGCACGGTTCTGCTTATGGAACATCTCGTCCATGACAATCCCCTGGGGGTCGCTTCACGATTCTCGATATTTTCGCAACACACTCTTTTCTGCCTCTTCGCGGACGGTGGCACTTTAGGAAAGGAGTATCTAATGTCTAAACAACCTTCCCCTACTACTTCAGCTGCAATTGTTTATGGGCCATGGTGGTAACTCTAACGTCGTCCAAAATGGGGTGAGTCGGCTGAGTCGGGTCTGCGCAAGGAAGAATTTCGAGGTGCCGCGCGTCTACTACAAGCCGGTGCTGATTCGAATGCCAAAATGCGACCATGGGTGGTTCAGTGCCTTTTGCAAGCGGCGGCCTCATTTACGCATGTATCGCACGACAGTATTTCCCGATCGGCCTGCTGATCGATGGTGGTGTCGACATCAATTGACGTAACGACAATGGTGAAACACCACTTGACCTGGCGTTGAACTAAGGCATCATCGACACGTTGGAAGTGCGCGGGCCAAACGACACGGGGTAGGCGGGTAGATAGTTTGCGAGCCAGATTGACGTAGACGTTTTCGGAGGCTACTGTACGGTCAGCTTGAAAGGTCGCCGCATCTAGCATTCTCTACTTCGAAGCTTTCATATTAGCTCCTCGTCCTGCAGTTTCTATACGTCAATTTTTCGCGCTATTCTTGCCTGTTGAAGGCACTATCGAACATCTCAACACAGGGTAAAAATCATGGCTACATCTACTGGCACGGTAAAGTGGTTTAACGAAGAGAAGGGATTTGGCTTTATTGAACAAAGCGAGGGCCCGGACGTTTTTGCGCATTTTAGCGCCATCGTCGGTGACGGATATCGAACACTGAAGGAGGGTCAGGCGGTCGAGTTCAACGTCACTCAAGGTCAAAAAGGACTTCAGGCAGAGAATATCGTCGTCATCTAGATGACGATGTGCGTTGGGGATATGCTCTCCACGAGCAGACGAGTCGATGTTAAGGCTCGTTTCTCCCGGAGGCACTATGACCGATCGTAATCTTGCGCTCTTTTGCGACTTTGTGAACGCCGCGCTGATGTCAAAGACGAAAAATTCCCAAAGTTTGGTATTTCGCTGGTTCTTGAACGACTGTTGGTGATAGGCAATGTGGTCGTCAAGAAAGCGTAATGATCTTGAACGCCGTACCGCATTGCAGGAGCAGTACCAACTGCTTGAATGTTACGACATCGTCGCCAATGATGGTGGTCTCGAGGAGTCGTGCTTTTACTAGATCATGGGTTCGTTTGTCGCTGCCGGTGAGATGTTCGACCGTCTGATTGAGACGTTCAGTCAGGGACAACTGGAAACGGTTGATCTGACAAGATTCTTGCTAACTGACGCTGATATGCAGATCTGGGATGAACCGCTGAATTACATCGCTATGTTGTCGCGCGACCAGATCGAGGCAGCCATCGTCGCTTTAAGACTTGCAATCACCTTTGTCGAGCATGACAGCCGATTTGTGGACAATATTGGCATAGACGTCATCGGGCTCTGACTTGCACACCCGATACTCAAATCTTAACCTCGCTTAATTATTTTGAGGCGTTCGTTCTATGCCCAATATTCAGCTTTACGGCAATAATCATTCCCCCTGGGTCCAGGCAGTCATGATGGGACTGCACCAGAAACAGATGGAGTACAACCGCACTGCGACGCCACCGTTTGAAGTCTTCAAACGGTGGGGGACGATGATGCCTGCCGCTAGTTTCGATGGTGAGCCCTATCAGCTAGAGTCCAGGGATATCCTGCATAGAATTGGGTATTCACAATGTTCTGATGAGGACATGGGGGCCTTACGCCATGCATGGACCGGCGTGATGCACCGCGCAGACTACTGGCCACGTTTCTGGGGTGAGTTCAGTCTGGCCAGCGATCCACATCCATCCTTCGTACCACGTTTAGTCAAGAATTTCTTTCGTGCCTTTACGATTTGCTATTACTTCATCCTTATTCGTTTCGGCGTCTACACACGGGGATACAGAGATCCCGAGAAACACGCGGACGCCTTCATACAATGGGAGGAGCGCTTTGCACAGATGGAGGGGCCTTTCCTGGCCGGGGAGGAGCCCGATGCGGTAGACCTGCTGTTGTTCGGTATCATTCAGTGCCACTGCAGCATTCCGGTGCCAACGTTGTACGAGCTTCAATCGGACCCTCGATTGACAGAGACGAGAGCATGGATTGGCAGGATGCAGACGCATTTTGCGGATTACCCAAATCTGTACTCCAACGTCTATTTTCAACCCCACGCCCTGGGGCCTAAACCTGCAGCAGGCTTCGATCAATTCGCGTTTTGGACGGGGGCGATCTTCTCGATTGGTCTTTTTCCGATCACGGTGCCCGTGATCGCGTATTTCATTTATCAGAACCGAACCCTAAGAGGTGCTTGATGAAACGTTGTTCGAGGCTGAACCCTCCGAATCGTCATGACTGATCTGCGCAGACTGCGTTGAATTGCTGTCCGGCTTTCACGAACGTGGTGCAT
>Ga0208624_1001749_pt1 | contig 10123 bp, 9 predicted proteins | sample Knorr_S23_td_DCM_FD_185607 | JGI IMG/M metagenome (GOLD analysis project Ga0208624, IMG submission 185607) | Marine microbial communities from Southern Atlantic Ocean transect - Knorr_S23_td_DCM_ad_71m_LV_A (SPAdes) (version 2) | ecosystem: Environmental > Aquatic > Marine > Oceanic | place...
AGCATTTGCTGTTCCCCAAAGTAATTTCATTCCTGAGTCATTAATTTTTTGTTCCATTAAGTCTATAATATGAAAGAAATTTTTTTGTGTCTCAGCATAGTTTGAGCCTTCAGGAGATATATCTCTATCGTGAAAACAGAAAAAGGGAGTTTTGATTTTAGTAAAGAAATCAAACGCAGCATTAAGTTTCATTTCAGCCATTTTTATTTCGTCACCTGCTTGCATCCAAGGTCTATTAAATGTTTGACCTCCAAATGGATCAAGACCTGGCCAAGTAAATGTATGCCAATAACAAGTTGCAAATCTTAAATGCTCTTTCATTGTTTTGCCCAAGACAACCTTATCTTCATCGTAAAATTTAAATGCTAATGGATTAGAGCTATTTTCTCCTTCGTATTTAATTTCAGGAATATTTTTAAAATAATCTGTCATATAATCTCCCTAAATTATCTTACTCTATCTTGATGCCCAAAGCAAACCACGATGATAAATTTTTTTCATTTCTGGATGATTAAGCTCATCAGCAAAATGACCAAGGGAAGTGTAAAAAATTTTTCCTTTTCCAATTTTTCTTTTCCATACAACTGGCATTTCAACACCCTTTATCCATTCTGTTTGATATTGATCATCTCCTGGCTTTCCTGGCTCTTGCTCTAATTTCCATATTTCATGACCTTGAAAAGTAGTTGTTGCTAAAACTTCATTCATTGGATCAACGTGCATGTAATATTGTTCAGAATGATAATCAAAATCTTCAATACCCTCCATTATTGGATCATTTCTTTTTGTAATATTAACTTTATAATCGTGAATACCATTAGGATGACTTACCCATTGACCACCAGTTAAAAATTGCCAATCAATTGATTGTCTAAAAGCATCACACATACCTCCATGATGACCTGCAAGACCACAACCATTTACTACTGCTTTTATTAAATTATTAACTTCATTTTTCTTTATTTCTCCTTTGGGAGAATGATGAAAAGCCATTGTAACAATTGGTATAATTAAATCCATTTCATGCACATAATCTTCAGCAAAAGCTTCTGTTGAATTTTCAGATCTGACTTCGTAACCTTCAGAATTTAAGAATTTACTTAAAATTTCATTACATTTTTCAGGCTCATGTCCTGGCCAACCTCCAAATACGATTAATGCTTTTTTCATTATAAATTTACCTTCATTTTAATAATTTAAAATTTTCCTCTTCTGAAAAATATTCAATCGCTGATACAGAACTTCTTAATTCCAATTTTTTATCCTCTTTAGCAGATTTAATTATTGTGTCTAAGATGTCTAAAACATGAAGACTTAGCTCACCGTTACATCTATTTAATCTATTATTTTTAATAGAATCAACCATTTCACTAACTCCTATTCCTCTGTAATTTGCTATACCTGGTTTTTCATTAGTTTTTTTACTGTTTTGAACATTTATTTTACCTAAATTATTTTCGTTAGTCTCTATAGTTTTCCATTCACCATTTTTCTCTGTACATAACTGTATAGATCCCCCAAAAGTATTTGGATCAGGGATATTTATGGACCCCAAATCCCCATAAAGTTCAATATGATTTTTGTTATGCTTCCAAATATCAAAAGAGAAAAATGAGTCTATTAATGTACCGTTTTCAAACTCAATTTGTGAAATTAAAGTAGTAGGAATATCTACTTTTATTTGTTGGTTTTTTCTTTCTCCACTTCCAATTACTCTTTTATTGTAAACCGTCCTTGATTGTGAATAAATATTTTTAGCTGGACCTAATAAATTCACGAGAGCTGTAAAATAATATGGCCCCATATCAAGGACTGGACCACCGCCATATTGATAATAAAAATCTGGATTTGGATGCCAAATTTCATGACCAGCCACACCCATTGAAATACTGCCTAATACGATATTTCCAATTTTATTATTAGATAAAATTTTTTTAGATTCTTGTATGCCAGCGCCTAGAAAGGTGTCAGGTGCACACCCTAAATACAAATTTTTCTGACGTGATAATTCTAAAAGTTTTTTTCCATGATGAAACTCAATTGATAGTGGTTTTTCTGAATACGCATGTTTTCCAGATTGTATAATTGATTTAGAAACTTCAAAATGGACATCAGGAATTGTTAGGTTGATGATTAATTCTATTTCTTCATTATTAAGTATTTGATCAATAGTTAAATTTTCTACATTATAAATATTAGCATAATGTTTAGAAGCTTCTGGTTTAATATCAGCACAAGCTACAATTTCAAAATTATTGAAATATTTTATTGAATTAGAGAAGTATATGTCTGCAATATTTCCACAACCAATTATTCCAGTTTTCATTAAATAAGTTCTTTTTTAAATAATCGTGATGAAAATTATTTATTTAGTATAGTTCATTTTCAATGCGTGTTAACCAATAATCAACATCCATTTTCTTATGACCAGTTAACAATCTCCAAAATTTAACAACATTGATTTTGTCTAGTCTATTTGTATCTGCTTCTTGCCAGGGATAAGATCTCATTAAAATATCATTTATTGTTTTATCCTTACTTTCATCTGTCCAATAAAGTGCACGGTTTGGCAATGGCTGATATTTTTTTTCAGGATCCCATAGTAATTCCTGTTTCTCTGTAGGTTGGAGTCTCACTTTAAACATATAGCGAATATTTTCTGAAAAATTTACACCTGCACCATGCCATAATCCACTATGGAAAATACCAATTGTGCCAGGTTTACACACTATACTCTTTTGACCTAAAATATTTTGATATTTTGCAATTCCAAATTCATTAACAATACGTAAATGTGTACCAGGGTGATATCTTGTTCCTCCCATTGCTTTTGTTACCTCTGTTGGAAAATAAAATAATTGTACGTCAAAAGTACTTCTTGGATCAATTGTGCTATCTTGATGATTTTGTTGAGACATCTGACGTTGATTAGCTTGTTTAAAGTATTTGGTAGGAAACGTTATATGAAGAAACTGGTGATCAATTATTGTGTTGCTGCCAACTAAACTTTTAATAGCACCATCAACAACTTCATGTGCGAAGATTTTTTCTAAAGGAGAACCTTTTGGATAGGCATCTTTAAGTTTTGTTCCTGCTGGTATTCTGGGAATAATACTAGTTGCTTTAATATTTCTATAATAATCCTGAACACTATCAACTTCATCAATTTCTGTATGACCAATATCATCTAAAAACTCTTTATTAGTTTGTTCATCAATTAATTCATCAAAAAATAAACATCCACTATTTGCAAATTCTGCCATTTGCTCTGTTGTCAATAACTTAGCCATATTAAAAATCTCCTTCTTCTAATTTTTCAAAAAAAAATTCATGCTTTAAATACGATGTTCTGAATTCTTGACCTGGATGTTCTGGAATAGCTTGACTTGCTTGAAATAATCTCCAGCCATCTAATAAAGCATCCAAACCTGTAGGATAAGGCGGTTCATCACTATCACCTGTCATATGCAGTTTTTTTCCCGTACCATCAAAGGTTGCCCAAGAAATTACTTCGCCTTCTAAGCTTGGTAACTTTAAATAAAGAACTAAAACTTTTTGTCTTTTGGCCATGTTATTTATTTTCCTAAACCTGCCAAAGACCTTACAAAGTATTTTTGGAAAATCAAGAATACTATAAGAACTGGTAAGATTGCTATAGTTAGTCCAGCCATAATGGATGGCCAATCAGATGACCATTCTCCTCTCAGCTTCATTAATCCTAATGGCAAAGTTTTTACTTCATCAGATGTCAACATAATTAAGGCTAGTAGAAATTCATTCCAAATCCACACAGTTTGAAAAATTGCTGCACTAGCAATAGCTGGACCAGATAATGGAATAATAATTCTAAAAAAAATCTGCATCTTACTACAACCATCAATAGTGGCTGCTTCCTCAACTTCTTTTGGGAAATCTAAAAAGAAAGCATAAAATAAAATAACGGTAAATGGAATTCCAAATGCAGTTAACGGCATTACAACACCATATATACTATTTAATAATCCTAAATTTGATACTGTTACATAAAGTGGTACAAGCACAGCTGCTGGAGGTATTGCGAAACCTGCAACAATTAATAAATAGACATATCTATTTATTCTAAAATCTATTCTTGCTAGAACATAGGCAGCCATTCCTGCAATTATTACTATTAAAATAACTGAAAATAATGAAACCAAAAAAGAATTGAAGATAAAACCCCCAAGGCCAATAGATAATGCCTTTTCAAATGAAGAAAAATTAAATTGACCTGGTAAACCAAGTGGTTCTAAAAAAATTTCCCTTCTTGTTTTAAAAGTGGTCAGTATCATCACTATTATTGGTAATAGTACATAGATACTAAAGAGAGTTACAAAACCGTAAGCAAATATATTAGCTAACTTAAATTTACTCACTACGCTCTCCTACTTGCTTTAAGTTGAAACCAACCTAAAATTAAGGCAATAATTAATAGTACAACTGACAAAGCATTGGCATAACCCATATGCAATAAATTAAATGCTTGTAAATAAATATATGTTCCTAATACTTGAGTTGCATTCGATGGACCACCTTGGGTTAAGACATAAACAAATTCAAATACTTTAAATGCACCAATAGTTGTTATCAAAATTGCAACAATTATAATATTTCTAATCATTGGAAGAGTAATATACCAAAATGCTTTTACACCCGTTGCACCATCTATCTCTGCTGCATCATAAACTTCTTTAGAAACTCCTTGTAAACCAGCTAGGATTAAAACCATCATAAATCCAGTATTTTGCCAGCCAGCAACAATCATAATCATCCAAATAGATATATCAGGATCCCCCAACCAACCCATTGAAGGTGTTGGCAAGCCTATTGCTTTTAATATGCTATTTAAAATTCCAACATTTGGATCATAAATTATTAACCAAATTATACTTACTGCAACAGATGATATAACCATTGGTGTAAATATAATAGTTCGAAAAATTACTTTTCCGTATTTTATTCCTCGATCTAAGATAGCTGCTAGTATTGTACCTACACCTACTTGCAGAACGATTGACGCAAAAACAATTATAAAATTATTTTTTAATGCAATCCAAAAAAATTCATCCTGTGATGCTTTTATATAATTATCAAAACCAACCCATTTCCAATCATTAAGAGAAGTCATTCCATAGCTATAAAACGATCCAACTATGGCCCAAAATGCTGGAATAAATATAAATATTGTACAAAATATAAGGGCTGGGATTAAGAGAATAATTACGGATACCCTATCACTAGATAAAGAAAAACCAATCGAGTTTGTTTGAGTTTTATTCATATGATAACTTCGGCTATTAAATTTTAATAGCCGAAATTAATTTTTTTATTACATTGCTGCTTTAGCTTCTAAAGCAACTTTTCTAATGAAATCCATTGCTTCTTGAGGAGATTTTGTTCCATTAAGAACTTCAGTTCCCATATCAAGATAAGCATTAGATACATTCGCTTCTAAAAGAACATCTAAAACATTTACATGTCCACTTTTGTCAGCGATATCATTGACATAAAACGTAAACCAATGAGGAGCATCTTCCATTTGATCAATTAAAGTTGCATTTGATATCAAACTACCTCTCAACTCAGCATCCGCTAAAGCCATAGTATCAGATACATTAATTGATGCTACTAAAGCTGCTGCTTCTGGATGTTTAGTTTTTGCCGATACTTGTAATCCTTCTGCAACTAGAAAGCCTACAGTTCCATCATCAGCTCCACCTTCAACACGTGGAAATCTAAACATTTTAAAATCTGTGAAACCTTCAGAAGCAAAAATACCTCCACACCAAGTTCCACAATACATCATAGGTGAAATTTGAGCTGCAAACATAGATCTCGTTAATTCTGGATTAGTTGCATTTGGCGCATCATTGAAACAATTTTCATTTAGTTCAACAACTTTTTCCCAAGCTTCAACATATTTAGGATTTGTGAATAATTCATCATCAGGTGCAGTTAACGCATAATCTGCTTTTGTATTTTCTGCTCCTACTACTCTTTGATTAAGCATGGTAATAACATGATTTAATTTCCATCTCTCAGAATTACCCATTGGCCATGGAACTATTGAAGGGTCTATTGCTTTTATACTTTTACAAGTATCAATTAACTCTCCAAATGTTGTAGGAACAGATAAGTTATGTTGATCAAAGAATGCAGGATCGTAATAGAAGTATTTTGAAACTGCTTTATTAGCAATACCATAAATTTTTCCATCTACTGCACCAGCATCTTGCCAACCTTTACTAATGAAGCTTCCATATCCACCTTCCATATCAGCGTAAGGTGTAAGGTCGAGTGCTAAACCAGCTCTTGCTAGTCTTGCACTATCTTCACCAAACCAGTTAAAGAAGACATCAGGTCCATCGTCACCATTAAGAGCAAGTTGAATTTGAGTTTTATATGCCTCATTTTCCCACTCGGTTACAATAACATTAATATCTGGATTATATTTTTTAACTTCTTTCTTTAATAATTCATAGAACTCATCTTGACCTTGTCTTGCAGAAAGATCCCAAAGTTTAATATCAATTGCATAAGAGCTACTAGTGAATGAAAAAGAAAGTAAAGTAATTAATATACCAGCCCATATTCGACTAAAATAATATTTCATCTTACATTCCTCCTTATTAAGATAGGGAGAAGTTAGCATAAAAGAGCCAAAAATAAATACTTTTTGAATATTTTTGTATGTTAAAGTCAGTTTAAGAGTATAAAAAAAACTAGAGAATTACTTAATTTTTTATTTTAAATTTTTTTTCAAAAAATTATTTAAATTTAATAATTTATAAAATAAGCTGTTTTGATGAATGAACCATCAAGGCAAATACACTTAGATTTTCACACTTCAGAGCATATCCCTGATGTTGGAAAATATTTTTCAAAAGAACAATTTAAAGAAGCTCTACAAATTGGGCATATTAATCAAATTAATATTTTTGGAAAATGTCATCATAGTTGGTGTTATTATCCAACAAAATTAAAGCATGCAAAAATTCATCCAAATTTAAAAATTGATTTACTTGGTCAACAAATTGAAGCTTGTCACGAAATTAATGTAAAAGCTCCAATATATTTAACTGTCGGATGGTCAGCACATGATGCAGAAATTCATCCAGAATGGTGCGCAAGAAACAGTGACGGAAGTATAATTGAGTTTAATAAAAAAACTGGAAACGAAATTGAAGAAATTACAAGCACCGGTCAACATAGCGATAAAGAGATAAGACAAAAAAGTAAAGAGTTTAGACCTTATTGTAATTGGAAATTTATGTGCCCCTCTGGAAATTATGAAGAATTAATTTCAAACATGGTTACTGAATTGTGTTCAAATTACCAAGTGGATGGTTTTTTCTTTGATATACATTTCACTCAACTAAAATGTTACTGTGATAATTGTAAGCAATCTATAAAGGAAACTGGTTATGATATCGGTAACCCTGAAGAAGTAAATGCTCATTGGAATGAAATTGTTCTAAAAAATTTTACTAAAAATATGACTGCTCATATTCAGTCTATGAAACCAGATGCAAGTATATTTTATAATGGTTTAACTGTTCTTGAGAGAAAAGAAAATTTACTTTACCGCGTTCATGAAAACTCAACTAAAAATGATTTAGAAGATTTACCAACAACTTGGGGTGGCTATGATAAGATAGCAACTCAGTCTAGATATTTTCATAATTATACAAATAAACCTATAATTGGTATGAGTGGTAAATTTCATACTTCATGGGGAGAATTTGGAGGTTTTAAATATCCTGAAGCACTAAAATATGAAGCGGCTGCTATGATCTCCCACGGTGCACGATGTAATTTTGGTGATCATCTTCACCCAAGTGGAGAAATGGATTTGGATACATATAAGAACGTCGGTGTTGCTTTTGAATATATAAAAAAAATTGAAGAATATGGAATTGGCGGCAGACCTTTTTCAAATATTGCTCTTTATTTGACAGGTTCTTACAATGCAGATGATGGTGTTGCTAGAATGTTATTGGAAGAGCATATTGAATACGAAGTCGTAAGTATTAACGCTTCTCAAGAAAGAATTAACAACTTTGAATTAATTATTATTCCATCATCAAATACTCTATCGGAAGAAGAAATAAAAAAACTGAAACATTTTCAGAATAAAGGTGGGGCGTTGGTTGTGATTGGGAAAGGCGCTCTTAATAATAAAAGTGATAAATTTATTTTTGATCTTGGAGCAAAATATATTGGGCCATCTGATTTTGATATGGATTATGTACAAGTAAGAAAAGAGTTATCAAATAATTTAGTTTCTTCTCCATTTATAACTTATTTACCTGGTATTAAATCAGAAGCAAATGAAGATAGTAGTATTCTAGCAGATATTAAAGTACCATATTTTAGTCGAACGTTAGAAAAATATAATGGACACTTATATGCACCAAACAAACTTGATAAAGAAAATTATCCAGCTGTAATACAATATAAGAACACAGTTTTTTTTGCTCATGATTTAGATAGGATATATGCAGAAAATGGATCAAAAGTTCATCGTCAACTATTTGGAAATACAATTAGGCACTTACACAAAAATCTATTAATCGAAAGCAAGGGTTTACCAAGCTCTGGGAGAATAACATTACTTCATCAAGAAAATAAAAATCGATATGTTGTTCATCTCTTATATGCTCCTCCACTACAAAGAGGAAGATGTTTAATAATTGAAGATGTGCCTGAAATTCACGGTGTTGAATTAAATATTAATCTAAATGAAAAAATTAAAAAAGTATATTTCGTAAATCTAGAAAAAGAAATCAAAATAGAAGATTCAAAATCTATCAAAATTAAAGTGGATAAGTTTCAAATACATGAAGCGTTAGTTTTGGAATATTAGCTTTATAAATAAATAATAATTGATTTAAAATTATTATTAGTATTATATTTATCTACAATGAAATATTTGCATACAATGGTGAGAGTAGAAAATATTGATGCATCACTAGATTTTTACTGCAATAAACTTGGATTGAAAGAAGTTAGAAGAGTAGAAAATGAAAAAGGTAGATTTACATTAATATTTTTAGCGGCAGAAAATAGTGATGAAAAAACTGGTTTATTAGAATTAACGTATAACTGGGATCCTGAAAAATATACTGGTGGAAGAAATTTTGGACATCTAGCTTACAGTGTTAAAAATATATATGAAGTTTGTGAAAAACTAATGAATAATGGCGTTACTATAAACAGACCTCCAAGAGATGGGCACATGGCATTTGTTCGTTCTCCTGATGGTATTTCAATTGAAATTTTACAAGAAGGTGAATCATTACCCCAACAAGAGCCATGGAAATCAATGGAAAACTCTGGATCTTGGTAAATTTAGTTATTTAATTTTACTTTGTAATATTTATTTTGATCTGTTGCTAAAGCGATAACAGCTGGTAAAACTTTTCTATAAAAATCAAAAAGACTAGTAAAAGGTTTAGGTAGTTCATTATCAATTTCTTTTCGTAATTTCTTTAAATTATAAGACGGGATCATTGGGAACATATGATGTTCTAAATGATATTCCATGTGCCAATATAGAAAACTTAAAATTGGATTGATTCTCACAGAATAAGTACTTAAACGGTGATCCTTTGTGTCAACTTTTGCTGCTAGGTGTTGCGTAACATTAACAGCAAACCAAATTGGCTTTCCAATATAAGTAGGTAGAATAATATAAATAATTGGTAAAAAAGAACCAATATAAAAAGAGTAAGCAAATACCAAAACCCAAATAAAGACATACAATCTGGAATTCCAAAGAATTTTTTTCTTTTCTTCTTTAGGTGCAGTTATATCAATGACTGGAGTAAATTTTCCAAAAGCATGTTTTAGAACTTCAAACTTAATTAATTTATGTGGATATAATAAATCTGTAAGAGGTATAAAATTCAAAAAGAATGCGAATAACTCAATAGGTCTTGAAACTTGTATTTCGTGATCATAATCATCTTCTGTTTGTAATGTTTTTGAATGATGAAAAGTATGACTCCAACGCCATCTAAAACCTTCAAAGTCACACATAAAAGAACTAATGTGATAAAAAACTTCATTTATCCAACGTGTCTTAAAAGCAGTTCGATGAACA
>Ga0208624_1001754_pt1 | contig 10107 bp, 7 predicted proteins | sample Knorr_S23_td_DCM_FD_185607 | JGI IMG/M metagenome (GOLD analysis project Ga0208624, IMG submission 185607) | Marine microbial communities from Southern Atlantic Ocean transect - Knorr_S23_td_DCM_ad_71m_LV_A (SPAdes) (version 2) | ecosystem: Environmental > Aquatic > Marine > Oceanic | place...
ACCTGATCCCATTTCGAACTCAGAAGTGAAACGAGTTAACGCCAATGGTAGTGCAGGGTCTCCCTGTGTGAGAGTAGGAAATCGTCAGGCTTTTTTATTTTAGGCTCTTAGTAATTACTAAGAGCCTTTTTTTATGTCTAGGTCTATAATTAATCAATGATTGTAGGTCTTACTGGTGGAATTGGCTCAGGAAAATCTGTTGCTGGAGATTTTTTTATTGAATTAGGAATCGATGTAATAGATGCAGATCATGTTTCAAAAAACATTCTTGATGATAATGAAAGCGCAAAAAAACTTTTCCTAGAACACTTTGGTGAAAAATTTATTGATAAAAATAACAATGTTGATAGAGCTCTTTTAAGAGATGAAATTTTTAAGAATGAAGATAAAAAAGAAGCACTTGAATCAATAATTCATCCACTTGTTCGTGAGGAAATCTTTAATTTTATAGAAAACTCAAATAGCGTATATAAAATCATTATGGTCCCATTAATTTACGAGACTAATTCACAAGATTTTTATGACAAAATTGTGGTTGTTGATTGCAAAGAGGAAAATCAAATTATTAGGGCAAGTAAAAGAGATAATAAAACAAAAAATGATATTATCAATATTATGAAAAATCAGGCTTCTAGTGACGAAAGAATGTCAATTGCAGACGAGGTTATCAAAAATGATTCATCATTAGATGATCTAAAAAAACAGGTGATCAAAGTTCATCAGAAATTACTGGGAATTAATATTGATGATTAAATGTCCAAGGTGTGAACAACCATGCTCAAATAGTAAACAAAATGAACACAGACCATTTTGTTCAGAAAAGTGTAAATTAATTGATTTTGGGACGTGGGCAAATGAAGAAAATATTATATCCCGGCCTGCTAAGTCTGAAGATTTTTACGAAGATTAAAATATATCTAAGAAATTCTCCATTCACCAGAATCAATTAAAGGCTTAGCTTTTTTATATTTCATTTCTTTGGTTTCGGTACCATTTGTAATTGAAATAATTTCATTTCTACCAACTTTTACATCCTCTCTTTTAATGGTACTAGAATTTATATTTTCATTATTAGTATTTTCCTCTACAGCAGAAGCTTCTGCTTTTTCTAAAACCATTTCTACGTCTTCCTTTTCTTTCTTTTTGATAGCTTCAAGTTGATCTTTTGAAACAATATCAATTGAGAACAATGCTCTTACTGTTTCTGAATCGATTGCATCTAACATAGACTCAAACATTGAATAAGCCTCTTGTTTAAATTCGTTTTTAGGATTTTTTTGAGCATAAGCTCTTAAACCAATGCTTCCTCTGAGATGATCTATTTCAGCTAGATGCTCTTTCCAATGAACATCCAATACTTGCAACATTACTTGTTTTTCTAAAAGAAGTCTTGTTTCACCAAAAGACTCATATTTTGATTTGTAGACTTCAAATGAGTTATTTACTATCAGCTCTGCGATTGAATCAGGCACTAATTTCTTATCATTTTGAACTCTATCATGAATATCGTTTTCGATTCCGTAATTTACTAATAGTACCTGTTGAAGCTCCTCAGTTCTCCATTGGGATTCTATAGATTCTTCTGGGACATAGAGATTTGATAATCTTTTAAACTCAGATCCAATTAGTTCATTTATAGTTTCGCTTATATTTTCTTCTTCTAATAGCTGATTCCTCAGCGAGTACACAGCCTGTCTTTGATCGTTGGAGACATCATCATATTCAAGAAGATTTTTTCTTGCATCAAAGTTTCTATTCTCTATTCTTTTTTGGGCATTTTCTATTCCCCTTGATAGCATCTTATGTTCAATATGATCATCACCCATTCCAATTCTCTCAAAAAGAGCTCTTCGATTATCGGAAATAAATAATCTTAATAAATCATCTTCTAATGAAAGGAAAAATCTTGAGTAGCCTGGGTCGCCTTGTCTTCCCGATCTACCTCTTAACTGATTATCAATCCTTCTAGATTCATGTCGCTCTGTTCCTAAAATGTGTAAACCACCAGCATTAAGAACAATTTCATTATTTTTTTTCCAATCTTCATCAGATTGATCGTCTTTTCTCCCACCTAAAACAATATCCGTTCCTCTTCCAGCCATGTTTGTTGCTATAGTGACCATTCCAGGTTTACCAGCATTTGCAATAACTTCAGCTTCTTTTTCATGCTGTTTTGCATTCAAAATTTGATGAGAAATATTTTTTTCTTTTAAAAGTTTAGAAACTTGTTCGGATGATTCTACTGAAACAGTCCCTACTAAAATTGGAGCAGACTTTTTTCTAAGTGATTCAATTTCATCAATCAGTGCTAAATATTTTGCTTTTTTTGTAAGAAAAACTAAATCGTTTAGATCATCTCTTATCATAGGAACATTAGTAGGAATAATTACTACATCCAAGCCATATATCTGTTTAAATTCCACAGCTTCTGTATCTGCAGTTCCAGTCATGCCTGACAAGTTATCAAAAAGCCTAAAAAAGTTTTGAAAAGTTGTTGATGCTAATGTTTGTGACTCTCTTTGAATCGGCACATTTTCTTTACATTCAAGAGCTTGATGAACGCCATCACTCATTCTTCTACCTGGCATAGTTCTTCCAGTATGTTCGTCAACTAAAAGAACCTCATTGTTTCTTACAAGATAATGGACATTTTTTTGAAATAAGTAATTTGCTCTGAGTGTAGCCTGAACAAATTTCATAATTTTTAAGTTTGAAGCTGAGTAGAGACCGTCTGATTCTCCAAGCATATTTGCTTGCTCTAATAAATCTTCTACCAGAATATATCCATCATCAGTAAGCTCTATACTTCTGTTTTTTTCGTCAATTAAATAGTGACCACGTTCTTCATCAAGAAGTGGCTCTTCTTCTGTTCCCTCTCTGTCCTGTTTTTTTAAGTGAGGAATAAATTTTCTAATTTGTCGATAATAATCTGATGTTTCAGCTGTTGGCCCTGAAATTATCAAAGGAGTTCTTGCTTCATCAATTAATATTGAGTCAACTTCATCAACAATTGCAAAATCAAGAGAACATTGAACTCTCTCTTCAATCGATCTAGCCATGTTATCTCTTAAATAGTCAAAGCCTAACTCATTATTTGTTGCATAAATCACATCTGACTTGTAAGCATAAATTTTTTCCTTTACTTGCTGATTTGAATTAACTATTCCAACCTTAAGCCCTAAAAACTCATATACAGGCCTCATCCATTCTGCATCTCTTCTAGCTAAATAATCATTGACTGTAACAATTACAGCTTTATTTTCCATTACGTAGTTTAGATATACTGGCAGGGTCGCAACTAATGTTTTTCCCTCACCAGTTTTCATCTCTGCAATATTTCCCTCTGCTAGAGAAATTCCTCCAAGCATTTGAGAGTCAAAATGTCTAAGACCAATTGTTCTTTTACTTGCCTCTCTTACCGCAGCAAAAGCATGAGGCAGAATTGAATACATATCGTTATTTTCTTTATATTTCTCTAAGAGTTGATCTTTTAATTCTAGGAAATATGAATCAGGTTTTTCAGAAAGTTCCTGTTCCATATTGTTGGCTGTGTTGACTAATGACATCATTCTTTTAAGAATTCTGTCGTTTTTCGAACCGAAAATATTAGAAAAGAAATTTAACATTTTTATATGATCTGATAATTTAAATCAAAGCTACTCTATATCCCCAAAAGGTGGCCTTACATATGAGATTGGGGCATTTTCTGAATTTTCAAATTCAACAGTTTCATAAGCATCATCATCTTCTATTATTTTTCTTAAAAGCTTATTATTTAATTCATGTCCTGATTTATAGCCAGAGAATTCGCCAATCAAGTTTCCACCCAATAAATACAAATCACCTATAGCGTCTAACGTTTTATGTTTTACTATTTCATCATTAAATCGAAGTCCTTCGTCATTTAAAATTTCATCATCACCAAAAACAATTGCATTAGATACACTTGCTCCAAGAGCCAGATTTCTGGACTTTAGCATCTCAGCTTCACTCATCAAACCAAATGTTCTTGCTCTACATACCTCTTTTACAAAAGAAGTTGAAGAAAAATCTATAACTGATTCAGATGGAAGTTGTTTGTGCACAGGATGATCAAAATCAACCTTGAATGAAACTTTAAAACCATCAAAAGGTTTTATAGTTGCATATGCGTCATCTCTTGTAACTGTTACTTCTTTTTTTACTTTTATGAATTTTTTTAATGCTTCTTGATCTTCAAGCCCAGCAGATTGAATTAAAAACACAAAAGGGCTTGAGCTTCCATCCATTATTGGGACTTCAGGACCATCAACCTTAATGAGACAATTATCAACTCCAAGACCAGCAATGGCTGACAACAGATGCTCAATTGTAGAAATTTTTACATCATCTTTGACTAGTGCTGTAGATAAACTTGTGTCGCCAACATTTTCGGCAATAGCAGGAATAATTAGATTTTCGTCGACATCAGCTCTAATAAAGTTTATGCCAGAATTTATTTCAGCTGGTATAAGTTCTAAATTAATGTTTTTGCCAGTATGAAGTCCGATACCTACAGCCTTTATTGAATTTCTAAGCGTTCTTTGTTTTAGCATTTTCTTTGTCGCGCAATTTCTGACAGTATTATCCCAGTTGCGACAGAAACATTAAAGCTTTTAAAATTTTTATTATTGCTAAGCTTTATCATTGAATCACAACTTTCTTGCGTTTTTTTTCTTATACCATCTTCTTCAGATCCCATTATAACAGCAGTATTTCCAGTAAAATCTGCTTGATCATAATCTGTTTTAGAGTGCTCACTTAGACCAAAAATATTGATATTTAATCCCTTTAAATACTTTATGCAATTTACTAGATTTGAAACAAAGAATATCTGAACGTATTCAGCACCACCAGATGACACTGAATGAGCAACATCATTTAATGGCGCACAGTGGTGTTTATTAATAATGACTGCGTCTACATTAGTTACTGCAGCTGACCTGATACATGCACCTAGATTTCTTGGATCAATAATATTATCTAGAATTAATAAATTCAGCTTCTCATTACTTTGATCTTCTAAGAATATTTTTAAATCCTGAAAGCTTAAATTATTTTCACTTAATATTTCAGCTTCAGGTTCCTGTTTAAGCTTTTTTGATACCTGATACTTAATTCCATTTTTTTCAGCAAGAGCAATTAAATTAATTATCCTTTTGTCTTCTCTTGACTGGGGTATGAATAATTTTTTAATTTTATGAGGATTATTTTTGATAATACTCTCAATGCTATGAAAACCGACCCTCTTGTTATCAATTTTTTTATTCATAGCTATTTTGGTACAAGAACAATTTTTCTTTCTTCAGGGATCACATTAGCAAGCTGAACATTTATTTTTTGCCCAATTCTAAAAGTTCTCCCTGTTCTTTTCCCTTTTAGTATATTTGCTTCTTTATCAAAAATATATCTATCACGACTTAAATCAGATACATGAACCAGGCCTGATATAAAGTGATTTTCAATTTCGCAAAAAAGTCCAAATTCTGTAATTCCAACAACTATTGAAGAAAATTCTTCTCCAATAGATCCTTCGAGATGATGACAAATAAGTCGTTGAATAACTTGTCTAGACGATCTTTCTGCTCTTTGCTCTAAGTCTGAAAGATCATTAAGTGTCATCTCAAGATCATCTTGATTAGAATCAAGTTGTTTTTTATTTAGAACATTTTTGATAAGCCTGTGAGATATTAAGTCAGGATATCGCCTTATTGGAGAAGTAAAATGAGAATATTCTTTTAATTGAAGCCCAAAGTGGCCGATTTCCTTAGTTGAGTAACATGCTCTCTTCAGCGATTGAAGTATTAAAACATTCGTTATTTTATTTTTTTCATCTTTATTAACATGTTTGATAAAGCTATTAATCATTTCTAAGGGACTTGAAAAAGATTTTGTTGATAGACCTTTCAAAGAAAAAAACTTCTTCAAGTTTTCAAGTTTTAAATGTTCAGGCTCTTCATGAATTCTATAAACACCAAACCCTAAATGTTTTTTTATGAATTTAGCAGCACAGATATTTGCAGATATCATTGCTTCTTCAATCATCTGATGTGCAAATAGTCTTTTTGGAATAAATATTTCTGAAATATTACCCTCATTTCCAAAAGAAAGAGTTGGTTCCGAAGATTCTATTTCTAATGCATATCTTTTTGATCTATTGTTAAGAAGTTGTTTTGTAAGCTTTTCAAGGGCATTTATTGAGTTAAGAATGTCAGCACTTAGATTAGTGTCTTTATTTTGCTTTAAGAATTCAACCTCGTTATAAGTAAATCTTTTATGAGAATTTATTATAGACTCTGAGAAATCATATGAATTAATTTCTCCTTCTTGAGTAAAATTCATTTTACATACCAAAACATTTCTATCTTCATTTGGAATTAATGAACACAAGTTGTTCGAAATCTCTTCAGGAAGCATGGGAATAACCCTCTTAGGAAAGTAAATAGAAGTTCCTCTTGATAAAGCCTCTTTGTCGATAGATGAACTAGGTTCAACAATCTCAGCTACATCAGCAATAGCTACTTGAAGAACAAAACCATCTTTATTGGCTTCGCAAAATACTGCATCATCAAAATCCTTGGCATCTTTGCCATCAATAGTTACAAATGGGATTTTTCTCAGGTCATCTCTTTTATTATTTTTTACTCCTAAGTCTTTTAACTCAGCAAGCACTTCCTTTGACCATTCATGTGGCAAAGCATTTTCTTCAACTACTTGATCAATAGAATTAGTAAGGTTATCCATATTTTTGAAAAATTTTAAAAATCAGAAATTATACTCAACATTTAATCCTAGAATTCTTCCCCTTGGATCATGCAATCTCGTATCAAAACTAAAATCAGGTGCATCATATAACCTTGGAGCAGATTTATCGAATATATTTGAAAGATATAATCTTAAATCAAGTTGACCACTCGAAACGAATAGCTTTTTGTTAAGTGATATATCATGAACAAAGAAAGATTTAACTTGATTGGAATACCCATAAGTTAGTCCTAATCCGGTAATGGCTCTTTCATTAATATATCCATCCAAATATCTTGAGTTTAAGCTTATGCTTAAGTCTTTGAAGTTCCAGCTTACAAAGGAATTAATTCTTTTCTTTGGTAGAGAAAAAGTATGAGTATCAAAATTAAACTTCCCAACACGATTAATCATTAAGTTTTGATTTGTGAGGCTAGGAGTTTTAAAGTCAGATAAGTTAGTACCCATCAAATTTATAGACAGATCGCTTTGCTTCAAATTTATAAGATATTGAATTTGAAGATCAATCCCCTTTACCAAAGTATTATCTTCATTGAAGTAGGTAGTTGTAACTCCTATAAGATCACCAAATTCATTTCTTGTAATACTTGGTCCAAATGGATTTGAAGATAATATTGCTTGAGCACTTTCGACCTCGACTCTATCTTCATATTCTATCTCCCAAACATCTATGCTAATTCTAAGATCATTTCTTTGAAATATTAGTCCAATATTTGAATTTGTTGAGGTAGCTGGTTTCAAATTTGGATTACCTGTTGAAGCTTGTCTTACAAAAACCGAATCATTAACGTCTCTTACGCTTCCAAGATTAATTTCACTTGAGTACATTTGCGCCATAGATGGTGCAGAAAAAGCGGTTCCTTTGGAAAATCGAATTGTTAGAGCATCAGCTACATTATATTTCAATGAAATCTTTGGATCGAATGATGATTCATTCTTCATAGACTCATATCTTGCTGCAACTCTTAAATCTAAAGCCTCTTGAATACTTTTTTCTATTTCAAGAAATAAAGCATTGCTAGTCCTTGATTTGGATAAATTAATTCCTCCACCCAGAAAGAAAAGGTCAGCTGTTTTCACTAACTTTCCATCCTTATCAAACTCAGCTCTACTAACTTCATCATAATTAATATCTAAACTTTCTTTATTTAGTTGAAACCCATAAGCTAAATTGAGGTTTTTTAATTTCCTATTAAATATTCCATCTACAGAAATAAGGTCAGCTACTTTTGATGAAACTTCTGCGCCTCTAACATAATCAATAAGAGATTTTGGATTTTGAGTTGAATCAAATATATTCCAAGTAAGATTTCCATCAGGACCACCATTTCCTTTTATGGCAGCAAGAAATCTTGAATCAATAATATCAGGCCTAAAGTGATCATTAGAGTGCTCACTCACAGTTATAGATATATCGGCATCAGTTGTTTGATTGATTAAAAAAGAAAGACTGTAATTAACATTAAATTGTTCAATGTCTTTAGGTGAGTAGGGTGACTTGAATTCCGAACCAAGAGGTCTGCCATACCATACAACTGGAACATTAAAAGGGCTCCCGCCCTCACCAGGCTCAATATTTCTTGATAAAAAAGGAAGAGCAGGATATGAAGGAGATTGAGGATTATCGTTTACATTAACTTTAGATGATATGAAATGGAAATTATGTTTTAAAACCCCCGTTTCTTTTGAAAAATTCAAATAAATTTTTTGATGATCCTCATCATTTACAATATTGAATCTTTCTCCATATAAAAATCTACAAAAACTTCCATCAAGAACGCCGCCATTTTCTTCACAATTTGGATCTGGAACAAATTGACTTACTTTTGGGTAAACTCCAGCAAAAAGTCCAGATGAAACAATATCTGGACCAAGCACCTTGAAGGTTTTACCAAGACCACTTAATCCCAATTCAGCAATTCCATCTATTTCACTTGCAGATAATGGAGACCTCTCAAGCGCATTGAAGCCAATCACAAGTTTTCCATCTAGGATTTTTGTTCCAAACAAAATACCAAAACTATTATCATCTTGATTATAGTTTGTAGTAGTTTGTTTACCGGCTTTTACCCTTAATCCTTCAAATTCTTTAAATGTAAGAAAATTAATAACTCCAGCAATTGCATCTGAGCCATATATTGATGTTGCACCTTCTTTTAGAATTTCTATTTTTTCAATAGCAATTTCTGGAACAATGTTTGCATCAATATAGCCATTTCCGTTATTGGATGGTGTTCCTGAAAAAGTATGTCTTCTAGAATTTAATAGTAATAAAGTTGCGGAAGCATCCAAACCCCTTAATGTAATTGATGACATGCCCTGATCAACCCCTTCAAGTGCATTTGTTTGAAATCTAGATCCTGAGCTTACGTTCAAATATTTACTTATTTCACCAATATTTGTGATACTGAAATTTTTATAATCATTTTCATTAATAAGTTGAACAGGCGATAGATCACTTTCTGCATCTTTTAGAAGTGTTCCTGTTACAACTATTTCTTCAATTTCGTTTGAGTAAATAAAAAAAGAAAAAATTAACAAAGAAAAGACTTTTATCTTTAATCGCATAATGTTGATTATAGAGGTTTTAATGAACATAAAAAACTGGCCCAAATTTGGGCCAGTTTAATTTCTATATTGAAATATTAGAAGGTTAGATTAAATTTTAATCCATAGTTTCTTCCAGGAAGAGGAACTTCATTTTTCACAAAAGAAGAGTGATTCCTGGCAACTTCATCAAGAAGGTTATTAGCGAAAAGCGAAACTTTTAATTCACCTTCACCCATTCCATTAAATGTTTTGGTTAGTCGTGTGTTAAGCATTTGATAAGCATCAGTTGCTGTTTCACCTTCACCAATATCATTTTGTTTTTCAACATCCTTAAGCATTAGCTTAAAGAGCAAATCATCTTGAGTATAAACTAAAGAATAAATGTTTCTTGCTGGATTAATCCTTGGTACGTAATGTCCATCAGCGAATTCAGCATTCACAACATCTCTTCCGAAAGATAAAGCAAGCTCACCAGAGCCAAGATCAAAACTTCTTCCAATTTCAATCTCGTATCCATCAAACTCAGCATCTTCTTGCATGTAATTAGCATGAATCAAATTACCATGACCATGATCATCATGCTCGTCTTCATGATGTTCACCTTCCTCTTCATGATGATCATCTTCGTCTTCATGATGTTCATCTTCATCCATGTGATCATCTTCTTCATCTATTAGAGCAATATAATTATCCACATCAGTGATATAAAAACTTGCGTAAGCATAGAAATCACCATTATCAAAATTAAAAGTGATATCAAAGTTATTAGAAGTT
>Ga0208624_1001755_pt1 | contig 10105 bp, 6 predicted proteins | sample Knorr_S23_td_DCM_FD_185607 | JGI IMG/M metagenome (GOLD analysis project Ga0208624, IMG submission 185607) | Marine microbial communities from Southern Atlantic Ocean transect - Knorr_S23_td_DCM_ad_71m_LV_A (SPAdes) (version 2) | ecosystem: Environmental > Aquatic > Marine > Oceanic | place...
ATATCATAGAGCTCTTCGGTGTCATCGTTATAGCGAATGTAGGCCCAGCGCTCCGACCTGAGAGAATAGCCACTTCCATCGATAGATAGGGAAGCTTCCCTCACCCGTTGATTTGGATCATTCAAGATAGGTACAAGGCTTTCGCCCTGTACAGTATCTGGAATCGATAAGCCCGATAGCTCAGCTACAGTCGGGAAAATATCCATCAGCTCTACCATAGCGGCCGATCGGCCTCCCCGGAATCCCGGTGCCGAGATGATGAGCGGCACTCGGAGAGACTCCTCATGCAGATTACTCTTTTGCCAGAAATGGTGCTCGCCGAGATGATACCCGTGATCGCTGGTGAACACGATTACCGTCTCATCCCTCAGCCCCTGAGCTTCTAACTCATCGACAATGCGGCCTACCTGCTCGTCCATGTAAGTAACGGTCGCGTAATAGCCAGCCCACATGCGCTTCTGATTATCTGGATATTTTCCAATCGGGTCCTTTGTGGAAACGACATTCGGAAATCCCATGGGCGGAATATCGTCGTGATCGTCCTCAGGCACGTACGGCAGCTCGATGTCTCCTATCGGATACTTGTCGAAATAGCGCTGCGGCGCCACCATGGGATAGTGAGGCCGAACAAATCCTGCCGCCAGGTAGAAAGGCTCATTTTTGCGTTGACGAATGAGCTCGATCATCTGGCTGGCTGTCTTGTAGTCAGGCTGATCCGAACCATCACCCTCGTAACTAACGGTGACGAACCACCGGTGCGGCATAGCCGTCGAATAGCGACCTCCCAAATCCGAAGTGAAGATATTGAGATTCAAGCAGGCATAATCGCCTACAGTGTGAGCTTCCAGGCCAGGCGAATTATAGCTCTCGAGCCAAGTCGATTCGATATCCAGACCATCCGTGCCTGCAATAATGTCTCCCGGCACTTTCATGTGGTAGATCTTGCCAACTCGAGCGCTAAAGTAGCCGTTATCGATAAAGTGCTTGCCCATATTGATCTCGGTCTCGCCTTCATACCGGCTATGCATGAAAGATCGGCGAGACGGGGCGCATGAAGTACCTTGGCAATAGGTTCGATCAAAAACCATTCCCTCCTGAGCCAACCTATCGATATTAGGCGTCTCGCAAATAGGATCTCCGTATGCACCGAGAACGCTCGCTTTCAGATCATCGGATATCAAGAAGAGCACGTTCTTGATTTTGGACTCCGCGACGACGGAGACAGCTGCCAGCCAAATTGTGATTAGAACGAGTATTCTCATTGCAATACTGTATTAGGTTGATGCCTCAGGGACCGTATTCGGGCTTCAGCATTTGCCCTGTTTGCGGCATGGCATCGATCGCTTGCTGTAGCATCGCCCGGGTTGCTTCTGCGTAGCTCGTGCCATCGCCAGGAGCTATAGGGTCGACTTCGAAGCGATCGGTAACCGCATAAAAAGATCCGTTTTGGTAAAGCTTAAAGTGCTGATTTTGAGCCCAAATGATTTCCCGATTTCGAATGCCCATTCCATGCTTCTCAGCAGCGGGTTTGTATTTGGGATAGTAATATTGCGTGATTACCGTTTTGGGATTCCCTACCTTGCCAAGGCATTGCGGCCAAAAGCTCCGTCCATCCAATTCGACCTTCGGCATTTTGGATTCCGTCAATTCAGCCAAGGTAGGAAGCACGTCCGAGAAGTCTATGAGATCATTGTTCACGATTCCCGATGGAACGACCGTTGGGCAATTGACGATTAGCGGAACATGATAGCCACCTTCGGTGGCATACGCTTTTTCTCCCCTATAGTAAGCCCCATTAAATGGATACGTTAGCGAGCGATTCGTTCCATTGTCTGCCGTGTAGATAAAAACTGTCTTTTCCCTCAAGCCTAGGCGATCCACCGCGTCGACAAGCTTCCCAACCATTTTATCCGCGTAGGCGACCATATCTCGGTAATTCTTCAAGCCTTTGTCGAATGCAGCTTCCTCTTTGGTAGCGGGCCGGCTATCCGGCGTTTCAGGGAAGGGATTGTGGACGAGAATCATCGGGTAGTAGACAAAGAATGGCCGGTCGCGATTCTCCTCCATAAAATCGACTAGAAAGTCAGATACGATATCCGGCCCATAGTCTTCATCGGTCGTCTCCAAAATCTTTCCATTCTGATTTAGACTTGGATTCCAATAGCGTTCACTTTCGGTTCCTGGGAAGTTCCAGAGGCAGTAAGAATCGAATCCGCAGTCCTCTGGCAGTGATCCGTTGGGAGGAGCATGCAATTGCCATTTGCCCGCGACCGCGGTCGCATATCCGGCATCCTTCAACATCGTGCCGAATGTGATTTCGCTTTTGTCTAGCGTGCCGAAATTGACATAGTTTCGAACACCATCGCGGCCGGTCATGATCTTTACTCGGCTAGAGGTGCAAACCGGTTCCGAGTAGCAATAGTTAAAACGAGCTCCCGCTTCCGCCAGATGATCTAGTCGCGGTGATTGAAAAAAGTCGCTACCATAGCAGCTGTAATTATCCACCGCTGAATCGTCAGCCATAATGAGCACGATATTCAGCTTTTCGGCCCTGGAAAAAGCAGAAGTAATCAGGATCGCGAAGAGACAAATTAAAGTTGTTCTGAACTTTGGACTTTGAGGGATATTTGGGGAATCGCTCATACGAGAGATCAATCAGCCGCAATCGACCTATCTTGGCAAGCGCAAGTGGCGGGATGCCAGGATGGCCAAAATGGCATTTGGAGGACTAAGGCAGTCCTCCCTAACAATACAGAATAGGCAGGGAGGACCAGCTCGGTCCTACGTAACATCCGCCATTCGCTAGCCTACTCCCGGCTACGTCCCGCGGCGATGATTTCCTCCAGCTGCTTTTTCATGCGTTTGCCTGTACGCTTGTTCTTGACGTAAAGGTCGTTCTTTTCCGCTGGGTCTTTGGACAGGTCAAAAAGGCGATATTGATTCACCTTGGTGTTCGCTAGTTTGGTTTCTACAACCACGTTGCGAGCCGACTTGGAATCGTGACGCTGCAGCTTCCACTTGCCCACGCGCAACCCATAGTTGCCACCTCTACCGTTGTCTTGCTGAACAAAGTGATCCCTACCCTTCGCCCCGCGTTCGCCAAGAAGCGCATCCATAACATCAATACTATCTAAGCAGGCATCATCCGGCAATTCAGCCCCTGTCAAACTAGCAAAACTCGCTGCCAAGTCCAAGGTAGAAACGACTTCGTCGGAAACGCCTGGATTTATACGGCCTTTCCACCAAGTGATGAATGGAGTCCGCGTGCCACCTTCATACACACTGTACTTGCCACCGGAGAAAGGTCCGCCCGCTTTGTGATCACCAAGATTCTCCAGAGCCAAATCGGCGTAGCCATCGTCCATTACTGGGCCATTGTCCGAGCAGAAAACGATCATGGTGTTTTCCTCCAGATCCAGCCGCTTCAATGTCTTCATTATTTCGCCTACGCACCAGTCCAACTGGACGATTACATCCGCCCGATAGCCTTGAGAGGTCGCTCCTTGGAACCTCTCGTGAGGTATACGAGGCACGTGCAAGTCATGAGATGAGAAGAAAAGGAAGAAAGGATTATCCTTGTTTTGCTCAATCCATTTAACCGACTCTTCCACCCATTTGTCTGCCAAGTCTTCGTCACGAAAACGAGCCGCGTGTCCGCCTGTATAGAACCAAATGCGGCTGATCCCATTGTGAATGGTTGAATTGTGCCCATGGGTCCAATCCATCTTCAAGGTATCACGATGGGTAATCCCAGTTGGGTGATCCTCGCTCGGCTTGTTTTGGCCCACCCAGAGCGGATCGTTAGGATCGAGATCGACAACCCTGTGATTTCTTACATAGACTTGGGGCACGCGGTCGTTCGTCGTCGGAAGCAGAAAACTATAGTCGAAACCTATCTCCAGCGGGCCAGGCTTCAGGTCGCCATTCCAGTCGGGCCCATCCGGTCCCCCTAGGCCTAAATGCCATTTTCCAACTACAGCGGTCTTGTAGCCAACTGACTGCAGGGCAGAGGCAATCGTTTCCGTACCGGGCTGAATAAGGGCCGGACTGTTTGGGGGTGCGATTCCCGTGTTGGGGCGACGGAAAGCGTAGGTACCGGTAAGAAAGGAGTAACGCGTTGGCGTGCAAGTCGAAGCAGAGCAATAGCCGCTCGTAAACCGTTGTCCCTCAGCCGCCAACTGGTCGATATGAGGAGTCCGGAAGGACTTCGTGCCATAAGCGGATATATCGCCATAGCCTAGATCGTCGGCCATGATAACGATGATATTCGGCTTTTCCGCAGAATAAGCGGACAAACTTAAAGAGAAAGCCAACGAGGCCAGCAGCAGATTACGTAACGAGGACATGATAAAGTAGTGTGTAGCTAGTTTTTGGGTAGATATTACAATTTGCGCTCACAAAGACAGTCAATCCCGCGTTCTGGTCCAGTATAAAACGTCTGCTCCCCCGCTCGATATTCCCCTTGCCAAAGCGAGGAAGTCGGGTGCCGTCCACTGTAAATACAATGCCTTCGCTTCTGAACTATCCGTCTTCGAATAAATCGCTCGATAAGCGCGTTGCGCTAACGTCGTGGCAGGGGAATGTGGAAATGCACCATGCCATCGCCACGATCACGAGATCAGGAGGAAACGAATCCGTATTGTTTTAGCTTAGAAACGAAAACGCTTTAGTAAGAATTCCCGAACTTCCGCTAGTCACGAAATCGGCAGAGGTTTTTTTGTTTTCAGATCAATCCCCACCGGCTTCCGCCAGCATCGAACGAACGACAAACTCCATTCAATCAGATGCGAATCTTCTTCATCAGCCTGCTCTCCGATATTCTGGAGCTGCCAAGACAGGTTTACATCCTGGTCTTCGGCCAGTTCCTGAATCGCTTCGGGAGTTTCGTGTACCCATTCCTTACCTTGTTCTTGCAAGACAAGGCATAGGGGCTTGGGCAAATCGGAGGCGTTCTGGCGGCCATAAGCTTCGGCAACTTCTTTGGTCCCTCGGCTGGCGGATATTTGGCCGATGCGATCGGGCGCCGAAACACTATCGTCCTCTCCTTGATAACCTCTGCCATATCCTTGCTCTCACTGTATTTTTGCGATAACTACGCCTTACTGCTGCTCATGGCAGGCGTATTCGGATTCTCGAATTTCATATTCGGACCACCGGCCAACGCATTGATTACTGATCTTGTCCCAGAGGAAAAGAGAATCACGGCCTATGCCATGCTGCGCTTGGCGATCAATGCCGGCTTCGCAGCTGGACCCATGGTTGCGGGCATCCTCTTCGTATACTCGCCATTCTGGGTATTCGCGGGCGACGCTCTCACAACCCTGATGTTCGCTGGCTTGGCGCTATGCAATCTTCCCCATGGGTTGCGAACCATCAAAGGGAAGATCGCTTCTCCAAAAGTCATTATCAAGAGTTGGATAGATAGCGCCAAGGACGTCGCCACCAATCCTCGCTACAAGCAATTCTTGATTGCCTGCTTCCTGATGGGAATAGCCTTCATGCAAGTATTCAATCTCCTGGCTCAGACGACGAAGCGATTCGGCATTTCCCCAAGCGTCTACGGAATCATGATGGGCCTCAATGGCGTATTACTTATCCTGATAGAAGTGCCGCTCACCCACTGGAAAAACGATTTTCCAGTACGCGCGTTCTCGCGATCGGATATAGTCTGATCGGACTAGGATGCATCGTATTCGGTCTACCTAGAGGCATTGCCAGCTTCTTTTTAGGCATGGCTGTATGCACTCTCGGTGAAATCATCGCTCTACCCATCGGCATGGCCTACAGCAGCAATCTGGCTCCAGAATCAATAAGAGGCCGATATTTCGGCTTACGCGGCATGACTTGGGCCTTAGCGGGTTTGGTCGGCAATGCCGTCGTATGGCTCTACGGCCAGCTTGGGTCAAGCTGTTGTTACTGCTCGGGAGCAATCGCTCTACTCGGCACGGTCTGTTTCGCAAAAAGGGACTGACTATCCAATATTCAGGTTGGCATTTTCTATCCATTCGTGAAATTCGTGGGTAAAACTCCCGGACAAATATATCTTTCATGAGTACCTCGGCTCTTAAAGTTCACCCAGACGACAATATCATCGTGGCTCTCCGCGATCTCGACGCTGGCCAATCTGTTGACTGCGATGGCGAAACATTTGGCCTAGGGGAGGAGATTCCCGCCAAACATAAGTTCGCGGCGGACGATTTCCTAGAAGGCGATGAAATCACCATGTACGGCGTCAAAGTTGGCATTGTACAGGAGCCGATCAGGCGCGGCGGACGCATCCACACGGAAAACGTACTTCACGCCGCATCGGAGGCTCAGGTAAAGGGCTCGACCTACAAGTGGTCCCCACCCTCTGTTGAAAAGTGGAAAAACGCCGCATTCCAGGGCTACCATCGAGATAATGGATCCGTGGGTACAGCCAATTACTGGATCGTCGTTCCCTTGGTCTTTTGCGAAAACCGGAACTTGGAGCTCATCAAACGGGCCATGCTGGAACCGCTTGGTTATGGAAAAGGCAGCCCCTACACGCGATACATGAACGATCTGGTTTCCGCCTATCGGGACGGATCGGACCTCGATACCTTAGCAATCGTCAACGACTCGGACTCCGTATCCAGTCAGCCCCGACTTTTCCCAAACGTCGACGGCATCAAGTTTCTCAGTCACACAATGGGATGCGGCGGCACCAAGGACGATGCCCACACACTGGCGGGATTGCTGGCTGGCTATATCACTCACCCTAATGTCGCGGGCGCGACGGTACTCAGTCTCGGTTGCCAGAAAACGCAGATTGATCACTTGAAAGCGGAAATCGATCGGCGGGATCCGAATTTTTCAAAGCCGGTTTTCTATTTCGAACAGCAGAAGAGCCAGTCGGAAAAAGCCATGCTTTCCGATGCCATCCGAGCCACGTTCAAAGGGGTAGCAGAAGCCAATGAATTGAGGCGTCAACCTGCTCCGCTAAGCAAACTTTCCCTGGGAGTCGAGTGCGGTGGATCCGATGGTTTTTCTGGGATCTCTGCCAATCCAGTCGTTGGAGGCGTTTCTGATAGGCTCATCGCCATGGGCGGCAGCGTCGTCTTGTCCGAGTTTCCAGAGCTGTGTGGTGTCGAGCAAAGCCTCGTGGATCGCTGTGTTCGGCCTGAGCTGGGCGAACGTTTCTTGCAGCTGATGAAAGATTACGACGCTGTATTGAAAACGGTGGGATCGGGGTTCGATCAAAACCCATCTCCCGGAAATATCGCTGACGGATTGACAACCGACGCCATCAAATCGGCCGGTGCGGCCCTGAAAGGAGGCACGGCGCCTATCGAGGATGTATTCGATTATCCCGAATGGATTAGAAAACCCGGACTTAGCCTTCTCTGTACCCCGGGAGGCGATGTGGAATCGACCACAGCAATGGCAGGCGCTGGTGCCAACGTAATGATGTTCTCTACAGGGCTCGGTACACCAACTGGTAATCCAGTCACTCCGGTTATGAAGATTTCCAGCAATTCCACTATCGCGGAGAAGCTCTCGGATATCATAGATTTCGACACGGGACCTGTCATTGACGGCAGCAAATCGATCGATGAGCTCGCGGACGCCCTCTTCGAACTGGCCATTCAAACCGCGAGCGGCGAATACGCAATATGCGCCCAGCGCTTAGGGCAGGACGATTTCATCCCCTGGAAGCGCGGACTGTCTTTGTAAAGTAGAATAGGCATCCTGCCTGTCATTTAATTAATGTAGGAGCGGCTTTATGCCGCGATTGCCATACGTGTATCGCGGCATAAAGCCGCTCCTACATATTGGTAGAACGTCCTACCAAGTCTTCTTCCAAATCGGTCCGCCTTGGTAGACGTCGCCGACCGGGTAACGATCGCTTGGCACTACTGCGCTTTTCATGATACTCTCGATTCGTTTAACGATGTCCGGATGATCTACGGCGACGTCTTTAGTTTCTCCAATGTCCGACTTGAGATTGAAAAGAGCCAGCGGCGAACCTTGGCCAAGCCTAATCCCTTTCCAATCTCCTAGTCGAACTGCTTGATCATAGCGAGGGCGCGTATGCCCATAATCCCAATACAAGTATTCTCGTTTCTCGTCCAGCTGTTCTCCATTTAAGACGCTCAGAAGAGAAATTCCATCAGTTCTATCAGGCACCTTAGCTCCTGCTATTTCAGCGAGTGTCGGTAGCAGATCACAAAAGGCTATCACTTCGTCACTTTCAGTTCCACTTGGTATCGCTCCCGGAAAACTGGCGATAAACGGAACTCGAATCCCTCCTTCATAAAGGCTTCGTTTCGCTCCTTTTAGAGGGCCATTGTTGTCGAGCTCATCGCTTGGACCGGATCCCAATGGCCCGTTGTCGCTTGTGAAAATGATCAGTGTATTCTCCGCAAGGCCCATTCGTTGAATAAAGGAAACGATCCTACCGACATCGTCATCCAAGCGTTTTACCATCGCTGCGTATTTCTTGGCAGCATCGCTCCAATTTGGCCTTCCAAAGCCTTCCCAATCTGGGACGGCCAGGCGATCCGAGTCCTCCGATCCATGCGAAAAATGAGGCAAGGTGTAGGCCGCAAAAAGAAAGAAAGGTCCATTCCCGGATTCAGCAATAAAGTCCATAGCGCGGTCAGTCAGTAGATCGTGGCTATAGTACGACTTTGTTCGACCGTTGCCGGTTAGGTCCAACCTACCTGAAGTCAACAAACTGTCGTCTAAGTACTCGGCATAGTAATAGTGGGCATGGTCTTGATTTTGATAACCAAACCACATGTCGAAGCCTTGATTAGTCGCATCCCCTTCAGTTCCTGGATCGCCTAAACTCCACTTGCCCACCCCTCCGTTGCGATAACCTTGAGACTTGAGAATCTCTGCTACAGTAACATCATCCTTTCGTAAATACGTTTCATAGTGCGGAACGTTGTCGCGAGCCGGCGTGCGTCCACCATGAAGCCCCGTCATTAGCGCGCTGCGCGACGATGTACATACTGGGCCTCCAGCATAGGCCTGCGTAAACCGCATTCCTCGCCCGCCAAGAGCATCGATATGAGGCGTCGAAAAATGCCGCTGCCCATAGCAGCCTAAATCACCATAGCCCAGATCGTCCGCCATGATGAGTACGATATTCGGGGAGGCGGTTAAGGATGAAGTAGAAAGGCTTAAGGCGAAAATTGCTAAACAACATCTCGCCATCGTAAGAGCGGCTTTACGCCGCGATAGAATCCTTTGAAGGGTATCGCGGCGTAAAGCCGCTCCTACAACGAGGACGAACAATCCCATTTTCCAATTCATCGCTTAATTAGCTTGGCCAATTCCTCTTCCAACTCGGGCAGCCAATTCTTGTATTCAACCATCTCTACTACATTCACTGTTTCCAAGGGATCCGTTTGATGATCGTACAACTCCCGAGCAAGTACACGCCCAGACTTGAAGTCTCGCCATTCCGTGTAGCGAAATCGATCCGTTCTCGCCGAATACCCCATCGATTGAGGCAACTTGCCTTTTGGATAATTGGGACGCGGCGTCTGGGTCAAAGCTGCAGATCTAAACGGTTGATCTGGATTTTCAAAAAGCGGCCGTAGAGAACGCCCTTCTAGCTCGTCAGGTGGAGATATACCACAAAGCTCGGCCAAGGTCGGATATATATCCAGCAGTTCCACCAATGCTTTTGATCGCTGGCCACCGGGATGACCCGGTGTGGTTATTATAAAGGGTACACGAGCATCGAGTTCGAAGGCGGTGGTTTTTCGAGTCAAACCGTGCTCGCCCAAATGAAGTCCATGGTCTGACCACCAAACGATAATCGTGTTGTTGCGAAGGCCGAGCCTATCAAGCTCGTCGATCACTTTGCCTATCTGCGTATCCAAATAAGTGATCGCAGCCAAGTGGCCGTGATGCATTTCGCGTAACTCAATCGGCTTGGCGCGTCCATCGTACCGAGAGCTTGTCAAAGCGATCTCCGGTACATTGCTTGGCGGATCCAAATGTCGCGGAACGGGAATCGCTTCGCGTTCATACATATCCCAATATCGCTTCGGGGCATTGAACGGCGTGTGAGGCTTCCAGAATCCCAGTGCTAGAAAGAATGGATCGTTAGAATTCGCCAACGTTCGCA
>Ga0208624_1001759_pt1 | contig 10093 bp, 8 predicted proteins | sample Knorr_S23_td_DCM_FD_185607 | JGI IMG/M metagenome (GOLD analysis project Ga0208624, IMG submission 185607) | Marine microbial communities from Southern Atlantic Ocean transect - Knorr_S23_td_DCM_ad_71m_LV_A (SPAdes) (version 2) | ecosystem: Environmental > Aquatic > Marine > Oceanic | place...
TCTACATTTCCACTATTATCTGATCTTCTTTTTTCAATAATTGCTAGAGGGGATGAAAGCCTAGCAGCAAAATCCCTAGCCTTTTTGCTAATACCTACATCTGTAGCAACAACAACAAAGTCTTTTTTAATTTTCTTAAAATAATCTATAAGAATTGGTGTTGCAGTCAACTCATCAACTGGAATATTGAAGAAACCTTGAATTTGAGGCGCGTGAAGATCAATTGTTAATATTCTATCTGCACCTGCAGTTGTTATAATATCGGCGATTAATCTTGCTGAAATAGGTACTCTGGGTTGATCTTTCTTATCAGTCCTTCCGTAACCAAAATAAGGTATAACAGCTGTCACCCTTCCTGCAGAAGCTCTTTTTGCAGCATCCATGCACAATAGTAATTCCATAATATTGTCATTAGTTGGTTTATCAGTTGGCTGTATTATGAAAACGTCTTGCTCCCTGATGTTGTTCAGTATTCTTACAAAGGTATTATCGTTTTCAAATTTAAAAATCTCAGCTTTAGAAAGTTCAATACCCAAATTTGTGCAAACATCATTAGAAAGTTTTGGGTGTGATGTTCCCGAAAAAACTTTTATTTCTCCGAATCTTCCTGACAATTTTAACCCCTTTGCTTGAATAAGTTTAAGTATACATATAAAAATAATTTTTTTTAAATTTAAAGCGAAATTTTTTATTTAAATCATTCTTAATAAATATATTGTAAACTTCTACGATGTTAAAATTTATATCAAAAACTATTGCAGAAGGCACAAACAATGTTTTTAACCTGGGTTCCTTTGTTTTTGGAATAACAGGTGTGATTATATGCTTAGTTGTAGTAGTGGCTCCATATAAAATTTTAGAAGTTATGTCTGGAGAATCTATCAAATTTATTGGCCTTAATCTTGAAAAAAATGGTGCCCTTGGACTGCTCTTGACTTCTGGGGTAATTGTTGCCGCTATAACTCAACCACTAATTGGATCAATCAGTGACAGATTAAATTTAAGAATTGGAAAAAGACTGCCTTTCATTTTGATAAGTGGGATAGGGACATCTATTTCTTTGATTACTATATACTTTGCAAACAGTTTTTATTTTTTAATAGGGTCTTGGATTTTAATTCAATTTTTTGCAAATTTAGGAGAAGGTCCTGCTAATGCTTTACTTAAGGATCATGTACATGAATCAAAATTTGGATCCGCATCTGGTAAATTCAATTTTTTGAGGGTTGCTGGTGCATTAGTAGCTTTAATTGGTTCTTTGCAATTTATGAATCTTTACGATAACTCAGAAAATAAGATGTTCTTCCTTTTTGCAATAATCTATCTTATTTCATTAACACTACTTTCAACTTTTTGGAGTTTTATTACACTCAAAAATCAACATAATTTAAATTCAAGTGAATCCCAAAACTATTCTTCAAAAAAAACTAGTAAATGGGATCTTGTAATTGTCTTAATTATTTTTAGCGTTACTTTATTTTCATTCACATCTCTTCAATCCTACGCTTTATTTTTATTGTCTGACGTCCTTGAAGTTGAAAATCTATCGTTAATGATGACTGGAGTTATTATTGCTTTAGGGCTGTCAGTTGGTGCATCAATTATTCCAGCTGGAAAATTATCAGATAAGTATGGTAGAAAATCTGTATTAATTAACGGAGGGTTGATTGGATGTTCAAGTTGTTATCTATTAATTATTTTTCACACCCCAATAATGGTATTATTATTATGTTGTGGAATTGGATTGGCTGTAGGTTCAATGTTTTCAGCAATATGGGCTTTAACCAATGATGTGATTTCTAAAGATAATGCTGGTAATCAAATTGGTTTACTTGCGATTGGGTTTCTAATTGCTGGTCTTAGTTCAAGAATTGCAGGAATTTTAATTGACCATTTAAATAACAAGGTTGAAAATCTGGGTTATTTTGGTCTTCTTGCGATTGCTGGAAGTTGTTTTATATTAGGTCCAATGGCAACATTTTTAATTAAAGAGAATATTAATGAAAGTATTAGTAACAAATCCTAGAGGCTTCTGTGCTGGTGTTGTAAGAGCTATAGATATTGTTGAGCTTGCAATAAAAAAATATGGACAACCGGTTTATGTTAAGCACCAAATCGTACATAACCCAAATGTAGTTCAAGATGTAGAGCACCAAGGTGCAATTACAGTTGAAGAAATTAAAGAAATACCAGATGGAAGCGTAGTTGTATTTTCCGCTCATGGCTCTGCGCCTGATGACTATGAACAAGCTAAAGATAAAAATTTAACAGTGATCGATGCAACCTGCCCATTAGTAACTAAAGTACATAATGAAGCAAAAAAATATTCTCAAGAAAAAAAATCAATAATATTGGTTGGTCATGAAGGTCATCAAGAGGTCAAAGGTACAATGGGTCAAACAGATATGATTCTTATCGATGAAAGAAAAGAATTTCCTAAAGAAAAAATTAAAGATCTAAAAAATGTTGCTGTAATATCCCAAACAACCCTCTCTGTAAACGATACAGCTAAAGCCATCAATGACATCAAGGATATTATTCCCGATGCTACTGTAAGAAATGATATTTGTTATGCAACTACAAATAGACAAGATGCTACAGAAATTCTTGCTGACAAATGTGAACTTGTTTTAGTAATTGGTGCTAATAACAGTTCAAATTGTCAAAGGTTGAAAGATGTTGCTATAAGAAAAGGTGTTCCTTCTTATTTAATTCTTGGACCACAAGAAATAGACTATGATTGGCTAAAAGGTGTAAAAACAGTTGGCATAACATCAGGTGCTTCTACTCCAGAAAAAATGGTTCAGGAAGTAATTAAAGCAATAGAGCCCGATTCGGTTGAATATATTGGAGGACCTCCAGAGAATATTACTTTTAAGCTCCCCAAAGAATTATCAGAATGAAAATTATTGATTTAGAGTGTCTAATTATTGATAAATTATACCCTTATGTAGTTATTCAAACCGATGAAGGTATTATAGGTTTTGGAGAATGCTTTAGAAGAGCTCCCTTTGTCACTAAAGCAGCAATTGAAACTGTTTATAAAGATATCCTTATTGGTACAGATCCACTTGAAATTTCAAATATATGGCATAAGCTATTTAATGCATCGAGCGTGGCAGGCCCATATGGCAGTCTTCTAACTGCAGTTTCTGGTATTGATACAGCATTATGGGACATAAAACTTAAAGAAAAAAAATCATCACTTTCAGAAGAATTTGGCGGCAAGAAGAAAAACTTTGTTGATCTTTACGCAAGTTCTATGAGAAGAGACATGGAACCAATTGAAGAAGCAGAAAGGGCCCAATACTTTTATGAGATGGGATTTAAATATTACAAAATGCACTCTGCTTTTCCAGAAGAAATAGATTCGCCGAATGACAATACTTTAAAAACAGTTTCTGCTATAAGAAAATTACTTGGAAACAAAATTGAAATCATGGTTGATGTTAATGGAGCATATTCACTGAATAAAGCAATTGAAGTAGGAAAAGAGTTACAAAATTTCGATGTTTTTCAGTTTGAGCAACCAGTTCACGTAACTATGCTCGATGAAATGAAAATTATTCAAGAAGAACTAGAAATCAATATTTCAAGTGGAGAATGTTGTTATACTGTGCCGGACTTTTTAGAACTAATTGAAAAAAGTTCTCCAGACATTATTCAGCCTGATGCAATAAAAACTGGAGGTATTACTGAATTCAATAAAATTGTTTCTGAACTTATTTCGAGAAATCAGACAATAATGATACACAACACCCAACCATTAATTTCTACTTCGATTCATATGAATTTTTTAAGCGCAAATCCTGATTTGAAATTACCACTTGAATACAACATTGAGCCAAATTCATTACTGAATAATCCAATAGTTGAAGAAAATTTTAATATCATTAATGGACAAATTGAGATTCCTGATAAGGTAAGTTTTGGATTAGATTTTAATTTGGATGAAATGAGAAAAAGGTGTAATTAAATATACTTTTTTAATTCTAATTTACTATCATTAAACTCCAACAACATGGGTTTACCTGTAGGGATTTCAATTTTTACAATATCTTCATCTGATATTTTTTCAATGTATTTGAGCATTGCTCTAATACTATTTCCATGGGCAGAAATAACAATGTTCTTACTTGACTCGATTATTGGAAATAATATGTTACTAATAAATGGTTTAAGCCTTATTACAGTATCTTTTAAAGATTCATTTTTAGGAAAAGGGTTAATTTCAACATTATTAAAACATTCTTGATTGAATAGTTCTTTGTGAGATTCCGAATTAATTTTTGGTGGCTTCACATCATAGCTTCTTCTCCATATCAGAACTTGTTCATCTCCATGCAAGTTTCTCATTTCTTGTTTGTTTAAGCCTTGAAGGTTTCCGTAATGCCTTTCGTTAAGTCTCCAATCTTGTATCAATTCATTATTTATATTGCATACTTTATCAATTTCTTCATAAGTCTGAATTGATCTTTTTAAAATAGAACTAAATGAATAATCAAAATTAAAATCTAATTTTTTTATTTTCTCTCCAGCAGTTTTAGCCTCTTCTCTTCCTTCAACAGAAAGAGGCACATCAACCCAGCCAGTAAATTTATCTTGTTTGTTCCATTCACTTTGACCATGCCTGACGATAATTAGTTTAGATTTATTCATAATTAATAATTGTTTATATAATAAATTAATCTTATAGATTATATGTTGATTTATGAATATTAAAAAAATTGAAATTGATATAGTTGAAAGAAACTTAGAATTTGTTGGTGATAATGTTTTTCAATCTTCTGGAGTAACTGGAGGTATTGTTCACCAAGGAATTTTAAGAATATTTGCAGAGAACGGATTTGAAGGAAATTGCATTATTGGAGCTCATAGAGGTGATAATTTAAGTAAAATAAACAGTGTCAAAAATTTTGCTAATATCATTCTAAGTGATTCTGTTTTTTCTAGTAACAACATTTGGCATACATTAATTAAAAGGCCAAAATTTTCCATTAATAGATTTACTAATGATGATTTTTCAGCATTCTCTTCAATTGACGTTGCTATTTGGGATCTGAAAGGAAAGATATTAAATTTGCCAGTTTATTCACTTCTTGGGGGAAAGCGAAAGAAAATAAAAGCTTATGGTACATACCAACCAAGGCATACCGATCCAGATGGATATGTCAAAGAAAGCAATGAAATAAAAAATCTTAATCTACAAGCATACAAAATACACCCAGGCCCAATGGAAACAAAGAAAACGATATCAATGGTTGAAAAAGTAAGAAAGAATTTAGGGAGAGAATTTATACTCATGATTGACCCAAATAATTCTTATGACGTAAAAAAATCTTTAGATGTAGGTGAGGCACTTGATGAAAATAATTTCTTTTGGTTTGAAGACCCAATTCCTTGGAATGATTTAATAGGTATTGAAAAAATTTTTTCAAAAATAAAAACACCACTTGCAATGTCAGATCAAATTGACTTTAACTACAAAGAACTTAAAAAATATATTTATCATCCTTATCCACAAATACTTCGAGGTACGTCAAGAAAATTAGGGATAACTGGCTTGATGAAAGCTTGTACAATAGCTGAATCAAAAAACAAACTTTGCGAGATTGGTACAGGCGGAAATATTTTTTTTAATATGGCTAATATTCATGTAACTTCAAGTATCAATAATTGTATTTTTTATGAATATTGGATGCCTACTAGCTCTGCAGATTTTGCAACAATTGAAAAAATTAATTTAGATAGCAAAGGAAATGTTATTGCATCAGAAAAACCGGGGTTAGGTATTTCTTTGGATGAAAATTGGATCAAAGATAACATAGTAGATAGAATAAAAATATTTTAAAGGAGATTCAATGAGTAAGTTTTACGACAATTCAATAGTGCCAGAGGAACTTAAAAGAAATTATGACGTATATGACAGAATAAAGGAACTAGGCATTGATCTTGGGACTTATGAGGATAACGTCAATGACATAACAAGTGGAGGCCTTCCAATAGCTACTGTACTTTTTCATCAATCAGGTCTTGTTTACTTATCTGGTGAAGGTGGTGGTGAAAAACAAATGAATGATGATCCAGAAAGAGTTAAGCACGGTCAGGAAGCTGCACAGAAAATTGCTGATAATATGGTTAGGAGATTGCATTGGGCAATTAAATGCGGAGGTGAAGGCGGTGATTTAAATGACGTAATATATACCGTTAAAGCATTGGGCATGGTTGTTTCTACAGATGTTGATTTTGATTCTGGCCCTGCAGTTATGAATGGCTTTTCATTGAGGTGGCAATCTATTTTTGGAGGTCTTGGTGAATATTTCGATGGTAAGAAAGATCCTGGTGGATATTCAGGAATACACACTAGAAGTGCTATAGGTGGATTTACTGGGCGATTTTCAATAGAGCCTGAAATTATTGTTGCAATTCCATCTGAATTATCTGAGCAAATTATTAGAAATAGAGGTTGGTTATTCCCAATTGACCCAAGGTTTAGCTCAAAAATTATTAAGTCTTAATGAAAATTGCAATTGCCGGTTCCCATGGGCTGATTGGGACTAATCTTGTTACACATTTTAGAAAGTCAAATAATAATGTTTCAAGAATTGTAAGATCTAAAGAGCAAAACGGTATTTACTGGAACCCAATAACAGGTTATATAAATCATGAAAATCTAGAAGGTTATGATGTAATAATAAATTTATGTGGTGAAAAAATTGCATCTCTCAATCCTTTTTTTAAAAATAAAAGTAACTTAATTTCATCGAGGGTAACCACAAATATGATCCTTTCAAAGACTATAGCTAAATTAAACAATCCTCCTAAATTTTTTATAACTGCATCAGCCACTGGTATTTATAAACCATCAAAAAGAAGAATTATAGAATCAAGTAATTTTAATCAAGGGTTTCTTGCTCAATTAGCCCTTGAATGGGAAGAGGCATCAAAATTTTATTGTAAAGATAAAACAAAAATTATTAACTTGCGTTTTGGGCAAGTAATTTCATCTGATAGTTTTTACTTTAAGTCTCTATCAAATATATCCAAATATATGAAAATTTCTAGTTTTGGAAATGGAAGGCAGAGATGGCCTTGGGTATCAATTAATGACATAAATGAAGCAATAGATTTTATTATTGAGTCTAATCAAATTGAAGGTGCTGTAAATCTTACAAATCCAAATTTATTGTCATGCAAGGAAATTTTAAAAATTTTCTCTTCATATAACAATTCATCCAATTTCATAAGAGTACCTAAAATTTTTATTAAACTTTCAACAAATACTTACTCAAGAGAAATTTTATTAAATGATTACCCTGTTTTTCCAGAAAAACTATTGAATAGCGGCTTTGTGTTTAAAGAAAAGAGTTTAGAAAATTATTTAAGCAGTATGAATTAGTTATTTTGAACCATATTTCTAAGTACGAATTGCAAAACTCCTCCATTTAAAAGGTATTTTTTTTCAACCTCAGTATCAATTCTTAATTTCACATTAAAATTGATTTCAAAATTATCGTCTCTTCTTGCATTTACTTTTAATATAGACATGGGCTTCGTAGAACCATTAACTTCCTCAAATGAAAAATATTCAGATCCATTCAATCCCAATGATTCAAATGAATCGTTATCCATGAATTCTGTTGGCATTACTCCCATCCCAATCAAATTACTTCTATGAATTCTTTCATAACTATGTGCAATAACAGCTTTTACTCCTAAAAGATTAGGTCCTTTTGCAGCCCAATCTCTTGAAGAACCTGTGCCATACTCTTTTCCTGCAATAACAATTAAAGGAGTATTGTCGGATTTATATTTTTCTGATGCCTCAAATATTCTCATTTTTTTATTTTCAGGATGATAAATCGTCCAATCACCTTCAGATCCAGGAATTAAATTATTACGTAATCTGATATTTCCAAAGGTGCCTCTAGCCATAATATTATGGTTACCTCTTCTAGACCCATAAGAATTAAATTGAGATCTTGGAACATCATTGGATATTAAAAATTGCCCAGAAGGAGCAAGTTCAGGAATTGAACCAGCTGGTGAAATATGATCTGTAGTAACTGAATCTCCCAGCAAACATAAAAGTCTTGCATTTTTAATAGGCTCAGGAGAATCTACATCTTTTGAAAAATTATCAAAAAATGGGGCTTTTTGTATGTATGTTGACTCAGTGTCCCAATTATAATTTTCTCCTTTATCAGAAGAAAGTTTGTTCCATTCTAAATTACCCGCAATAGCTTTAGAATATTGCTCATTATACATCTCAGAATTTATAGAATTTTCAATTTTATCTTGGATTTCTTTAGATGATGGCCATACTTCAGAAAGAAAAACTTCTTTACCATTTTTATCTTTACCTAAAGGGTCAGAAGTTAAATCAATGTCTACCGTGCCTGTAATTGAGTAAGCAATTACTAATAGAGGAGAGGCTAAAAAATTTGCTTTCACCAAAGGATGTATTCTTCCTTCAAAATTTCTATTTCCACTCAGCACACTAGCAACAACCAAATTAGAATGCTCAATTTCTTCAGAAATATCTTGATCAAGAGGGCCTGAATTACCTATGCATGTAGTGCATCCGAAACCAACTGTATTAAAACCTAAGTTATTTAAATGTTTATCAAGTCCTGATTTTTCCAAGTAACTTGTTACAACTCTTGACCCAGGAGCCATAGATGTTTTTACCCATGATTTAGGGCTTAGACCTTTTTCATTCAATTTTTCTGCAAGAAGTCCAGCACCAATCATAACAGATGGGTTTGATGTATTAGTACAACTTGTTATGGCTGCGACTACAACTGATCCATCACTTAAGCAATCTGGGTTATTATCTGAGCTTTCAAATTCTTTATTAAATACATTCTTAACATCATTAAGAAACATTTTATCTTGAGGTCTTTTTGGCCCAGATAAGCTTGATCTTACGCTTCCAAGGTCAAATTCAATAATATGATTGTAGTTAGGCTCAATATCTTCATTATGAAAAATATTTTGTTTAATAGAATATTCTCTAGCGAGCTTAACTTTATTTTTTTCTCTTCCAGAATTTGTAAGGTAACTGAAAGTTTCATCATCAACTGGGAAGAATCCACAAGTTGCTCCATATTCTGGAGCCATATTAGCAATTGTAGCTCTGTCTTGAAGAGACATATTAGTTAAACCACTACCATAAAATTCTACGAATTTTTCTACAACTCCAAATTCCCTTAAGACTTGGGTAATTGAAAGCACAAGATCTGTGGCTGTGGTACCTTCTTTTAAGTCGCCAAACAATTTAACCCCAACAACTTCTGGAAGCTTCATGTAATACGGCTGACCTAACATAACTGCTTCAGCTTCAATTCCACCAACACCCCACCCTAAAACACCGAGGCCATTAATCATTGTTGTATGGGAATCTGTTCCTATGCATGTGTCGGGGTAAAGTATGTTTTTTTCATCATTTTTTAACTCTAAAATTCCCGGTGCCAAATATTCTAAATTTACTTGGTGCACAATACCGACGCCAGGTGGAATAATTCTAAAATTATCAAACGCTTGTTGTCCCCATTTTAAAAACTTATATCTTTCAATATTCCTTTTAAATTCTAATTCTGTATTCTTCTTTAATGCTTCTTCAGACTTGTAAAAATCAACTTGAACAGAATGATCAATAACTAAGTCAGATCTCACAAGCGGATTTACTTTTTTTGGATCAAAACCGAGTTCTTTAGCAGCATCTCTCATCGTTGCCAAATCAACTACTGCAGGAACCCCAGTAAAATCTTGCAGAACAACCCTTGAGGGCAAAAAAGGTATTTCTTTTTTACTTATTAATTTAGGAGACCACTTAGAAACATTATCGATATCAGCTTGAGTACCTAAACCAAAATCTTTAACACGTGCCATATTTTCTAACAAAATTCTTATCGTATATGGAAGTTTATTTATTTCACTACTTGTTAATATTTCATTTATGTCATAATAACTATAGTTTTTAAAAGTTTTTAGGCTCATTAATTCTCCAAAAATCTTATTAGCACGTATGTAATTATACTAGCAAAATTTACAAATATTATCGTATATATAAAAAAAATATTAAACTAGT
>Ga0208624_1001766_pt1 | contig 10067 bp, 5 predicted proteins | sample Knorr_S23_td_DCM_FD_185607 | JGI IMG/M metagenome (GOLD analysis project Ga0208624, IMG submission 185607) | Marine microbial communities from Southern Atlantic Ocean transect - Knorr_S23_td_DCM_ad_71m_LV_A (SPAdes) (version 2) | ecosystem: Environmental > Aquatic > Marine > Oceanic | place...
ATCGTACATAACATCATAAACTTCTTGCCAGGAAGCACCGTCAGATTGCATCAAGCCCCATCTTACAGCACCCAATGGTGCTAGAATGCCGTTTATCGCACCGCCCAGATAAGCATCCTGGTAGTCGCTTGTCATCTCGTATTTACTTATCCTCAACGACATTCTCCCATTAAAAAACTCAGCCCCAATGCCTACTTCTTTCGTTTCTCCCAAAGGGGACGGAATAACGGCACCCCGAATATTTCGACGCGTCGCTGCGGGAGAAAAATTTTCCGAGGTATTCCAATGGGCACTCCACCGAGTGCCTCCGATGTCCCATGGAAGGTGTGCCACAACGCTTTTAGTCATTGTACTTCCCTGGGCAACATCTGAAGTATCAGATAATTCTTGCTGGCCAGGGAGCGGGTTCCCATCGCCATCCTTGTCTACTGATGCCTGACCTGTGTTGATCGATTCATCATCTCTCCAACCCAGAAGACCCACTACATTGCCATTTAAAAACTTGCTCTGCCAACTAAGTGCCTCCGAATTTATGACCTGCCTATTTCTGAAAGCACTCATGAGCTGCTGATTCGCCTTGAAGTAATCATAATAAGACGGATCTCCCGTTCCCGGGACGTATTGGGTCGGGTCCGCAGGTACATTCACGCCATTCGGGTTCGCACTAGGCGTTGGGTGATCATTCCATGATAAATAATACCTATCGCCATGCTTTGGCATTTTTGGGGAAATATAAGATGTAACCTTGAGATCGCTTAAATTCGTACCTACTAGAGAGTCGGTTAAGTAATGGTAGTGCCACATCCTCCTTCTGCCATGAGTTTGATTACCAGTGAATATGTCCGCCGCGGTCTTGTATGAGGTGTCATGATCCCATATCATTCTGTAGTTTCTATCGAGCCGATCGATTGTTTGCTCATTATACAGTCCCGTGAAAACATGATTTCCCAGGTGGCTTAACCAACCATCGTTCTCAGCGAAATCATGCTCGTAAAAAACTGTGGCTCTCTTCGCCGCTCTGAATGTTGAAAAGTACGCTGGGTCAACTCCACCCCAGCCAAGTAATTTGCCTACATTTGGATTCGGCTGATCATTTGTTAAATGAGAGGAAATATCTATCTTCCAATCTTGGTCAAACGGCAGAGAAGCGTTTCTCTCGTACATCTGCTCATCATAGACTAACTCTATACCACCTTTCCCATTTAAAAAACCTTGCTCAATAGAGAAATTCTGGGCCTCAAATTCATGGCCAACATAGTTCGTGTTTCCCGTCCAAAGCAAAGATTCATTATCTAGAATCGAAGCTGGCACTCTTGGACTTATAAAACCTGGAACACTAGATCCCCAAAAATCGCTTATCGTCATTGGGGTTTCGAATCTTCCTCTGCCATACTCTTTGGCCTTATTCCAAATTACACGTCCCAACACTCCCTGAACTTCTGGAGAGTCAGGCAACCCCGTGGATGGGTGATATTGTCCTATGTGATTCCAAGTTATAGGTATATTTACCCACGCAGCCAATCTTGCGTTGAGGCCCGACTGCCGCCCCGATGGCACCCCCATAAGCGTATTCACTATAGTATGTGGAACGAAAGGACCATAACTATCTTCAAACGAGTTATCAATATGCCCGGGTAAGCTGATTCCCGACATCCTTTCCACGACTTCCCGATTATCAATTTGGTGCTCAAACCAATTGCTTAACGAATCTGCCGGTGGTACTACATTGACAGGTGTTCCTTCAATCGTTCCCTTCTCGTAGTTACCCTTTACAGTGAGTCGACCGAGGAGGTCCGAATCGCGGTTCTGAGACAAAACTCCTTCAAAAGATGCGTGAATGCGCTGATCTGTTTCATAAGCGGGACGTTGCTTGAACTGTATCTCTTCGTTCACACCAACTAACCTTAAAGCCAGTCGATCCTTTATGAGTACTCGGTTTATATCCAACTCCTCGCGATGTCCACCACGCTCTCCCAAACGCAATCTCATTTGTCCAAAGTTGTCACCCATCGTCGCTAATTTAACTTGGTTGTTGATGACCCCGCCTGGGTTTCCCACGCCAAACAATAATGAATTCGGACCCCTGTTAATTGTGATCCGGCTAGTATTGTAGGAGTCAAAAGGTATATCCGTCAGAAAATATCCTCTCGTTAGCGAAGCCGGGGAAATACCTCGAACGCGTTGACCGTTCACAGCAGGATTGCTTCTGTCATCACCTGTCTCAACGCCGCCTGCAAAGTTACCTTGCTCGCCAGAAACTTCAGTATTCAGACTGTAAGAGAGCACTGTGGCAGCGTCAACCGCACCTGTATCCTCTAGAAACTCTGGAGTAATCACAGAAATTGCTGCCCCTAGGTCTCTTAAATCTGTTTTTATTCGAGTACCAGCTAATGTGGAGATAGCTTGATAGCCGACGCTATCTTCAGCATCAATCGAGAATGGCGAAAGCTCGAAGACTTCTTCGGCATCATCTTGGGCCCATAGGCCGGAAGCGCCCGCTATCGCGAGCGCGAGTAGTCCAATCAAAGGACTACGGAATCTTGTAGCATAAGGATGCTCGTTAATTATTTGCATTCTATTAAGGGTTAGGGATATGCGTTCGCCTCGAACGCTCTAGAGAGTGCCGATTATTGGCGTTTTGGGTAGTGGGTAGTTGATATGCGGGGTAAATAAGCTGCTGGCAGTCCAGCAACACTTCCTTCATCCTAGCCAAAAAACCCGTATTCCGATTGTACTTTTTGTCATCAATAATTGTATTTTTTCGCCATAAAAGTCCTGTGCCTAGCAACTAGGTTTCAGCGAGAGCGACCAAGTGTATGTCGTCCGAATCCACTAACTGCCACGGGCCAAGCAAGATTGATTAACCTTCTCTTAATCGATCCGGCTTGATACCTGAGAATACTAACTCCCGCAACTAAGCTAATCATGTCCAAGACCATTCTACTGTGTTCCACTCTCCTGCTAACATATGCGCTCGAGGCTCAACCCGATTTGGAGAACGCGGCCAAAGTGGATCGAAATGTAAACTACGGCATGTATTCCGGATTGGCCCTGCTCATGGACGTTTATTACCCGGAAGAACCCAATGGCTATGCCATTGTACAGATCTCTGGAAGCGGCTGGACGAGACCCCTCGGATACGACGTCCAGATCCTCAACCATCAGGGCCACGTCAAGTCGGACGGCGAGCCCATGCTGGCAGCAGGATACACCGTATTCGCCCTCAATCACCGGGCAACACCGCGATTTACCTACCCAGCCCAAGTCGAAGATGTTCAGCGGGCCGTAAAGTTCATTCGGTTCCATGCGAATAGGTACAGCATCAACCCTGAAAAAATTGGCGCCATTGGCGGCTCTTCTGGCGGCCACCTGGCCAGCATGCTAGGAGTGTTAAACGGAAATGAATTTCCAAAAGACAATAGTCCGATCAACCAAGTGAATGGGAAAGTACAATGCGTCGTCACCCGGGCGGCGCCCTCATCATTCATCCGTGGACAAGATGCCAGCTACTTTCTAGGTTTCCGAGAAAAGGAACGGCTAATTGAAGGATCGATCGAACACAGGGTAGCTACTGAAGCCTCCCCTATTCAACATGTAACTCCAGGTGACGCCCCCACCTTGCTAGTCCATGGCGATGCGGACGAGACGGTCCTCTTTTCTCAATCTGAACAGATGCACGAGAAGCTCCAAGAAGCTGGCGTACCCAGCAAACTCTTACGGATTGAGGGTGGAGGCCATGGATACCGATTCTCAGGAGCTACAGATTTGCCCGACCTGAATAGCATTTATGTCGAATGGATGGATAAGCATCTAAGAAGGTTGTAGATGATCGCAGCCAATCCGAGTTCGTTGTCTGAAGCCCCACTCAATCGATAACCGAGACGCCGACGAATACGGGCTTGCTAGCCGAATGCCCGCTTGCAACTTTCTATAGCGACCCCACGAAATGAATACACTGCACCTTGGATTCCCAATCCGTTATGGGAACTCACCCGATAGGAAGATTAGGCTGAAAAACGCCAGAGGGCAATTCCATGTTCCGTTACTCGGCTTTGCCGTTTGTCGATAGGACCTGTAGGTTATGAATATATTCAACCTCAGGATTCTGGTAGGTCCAAAAGATTTCCTTATCCGGGGTTATCTCGATCATCTCGAGCCCGTCCTCCGATTGGTTTCCATAACAGGATACAAGGAGATTTCCACTATTGAGGGCCTGAAGGCCGCAAACGTCGCGCAGCTCGCCTCCCAATTCCTCGTTCGTCAATTGCCACGCTACGCTGCCCTCCCGGTCGAAAATAACGATCCGATTCCCCGATGCGCAAGTGACGACAGCCGACCCATCGTCCAGGCGAACCGCCGCGAAGGTCCCATTCTTGGCCCGCTCTCGCTGGGCTCAAAGGTCTTAGGGCCACTGATGACAATCGAATGGCGTATTCCCGTTTCGCTTACTTGCTGGCCGCAAAGCGATGCCGTAAGGAGGATAGCGACTGCTAGTAATCGTATCATTCAATATTTACCCGAATCAAGGGATAGACTTCCCTTGAGCGGCCTCCCAGACGGCATACCAATCTTCTCGTTCGAGACTTAAGCCGTTTGCTCGCGAACCACCGCGAATGCGATCGACCTTATTGGTCCCGAGAATTACCGACGGATTGGCAGGCACCGAAAGTATCCAGGCGTAGACCAAAGCATCCAATGGGGCATCCCCATATTTTGGAGATAGTTCCGTCAGCTTCACGCAAACCCTCATCCCGGCCTCGTTATTTTCGCTGAAAAGACGGCCGCCAGCCAAAGGCGACCAAGCCATGGGGCGTACGCGACTCCTAACGCACTGATCGAAAACGCCATCGTAAAGAGGAGCCATCTCCAAAGGGCTGAACTCCACTTGGTTGGTAGCGAGACGACCATCCATCAGTTGATCGAGGGTTTCAAATTGGTGAATCGTGTAGTTGGAGACACCGACCGCCTTTACCTTTCCTTGCTCGAGCAGTCGATCCAGTCCCGCTGCCGTCTCTTCTGGCGGGGTCAGCCAATCGGGCCGATGGACAAGAAACAGATCGATGACATCGATGTTCATCAAGCTCAGCGATTTTTCCACGCAGGCAACCAAGTTCTCGCTCGTCGCATTGTAGTGCGGCAAGGACGCGCTCGATTTTTCCGTGGCGGGCACATCGATACCCGCTTTCGTAATGATCCGCAATTGCTCTTTCAACTCCGGGGCTGCTTTGAGGGCTCCGCCGATGGCCGCTTCAACTTGGTACAAACCATAGATCTCTGCTGTATCGATGGTTTCGATATCATGCTCTAGGCATACGTTAAACCGTTCCGCCAATTCGACATCATTTGGCTTTTCCGCTTCATCCAGGATTCGCCAGGTCCCGTATACGATGTCGGGAATATCGTACCGCGATTGATCACTATCCTCATTCATAGTGTGAATTCTCCTATTGCTATTTGCCAGAGCGGGTCACCGTCTCTCCTTATGAAGAATCAAGCGAATGAATCAAGGGATTCCTTCTGAAGAGTAAAACAGGCATCCTGCAGTAACGGGCGTGGTCCCGCGACCGCGGGACAACGACCTGGCCTGTTTTCGACACAGGCTAGAACCCCGTGCCACCCTAGTCTTTATGCCAACACGTCCTTGACCACGTGGCCGTGGACGTTGGTCAAACGCCGCTCCAAGCCGTTGTGGTAGTAGGTCAAGCGCTCGTGATCGAGGCCCATGAGATGGAGAATCGTGGCATTGAAATCGTAAACGCTTGTCGGGTTTACCGCCGCCTTGAAACCCCATTCATCACTCTCGCCGTAGCTGAAACCCTTCTTTACGCCCGCGCCCGCCAAGAAACAGGTAAACGCATCTGGGTTATGGTCACGCCCCGTTCCATTGGCTTGCAAGAACGGCATACGTCCAAACTCGGTCGCCCAGACCACCAGCGTGTTATCAAGGAGCCCTCGACGCTTCATGTCGTTGATCAAAGCCGCAGTCGGCTGATCCATGATCTCCGCCTGGATGGCGTGGGTCTTGAGGATGTCTTTGTGAGAATCCCAATTGGTGATACCATTACCTCCGGAAGGATCGCTTCCGTTGAAGACCTGCACCACACGAACGCCTTTCTCCACCAAGCGACGGGCCAGAATACAGTTCTTGGCGTATTCGCGTTTTAAATCCGTACCCGTATCCGTCCCGTATTCCTTGTGGATGCTTTCAGGCTCTCCCGATAGGTCCATCACATCGGGCACGGACACTTGCATCTTCCCTGCGAGCTCATAGCTGGCAATCCGGGCAGCCAAGTCAGCATCGCCTGGAAATTTCTCCATATGCTTAGCGTTGAGGCGATTGAGCAAGTCTACCGTACTGCGGTCATCGCTGGCGGAGTATTTATCCGGACGGTCGAGATTTGACGGCGGGTTCTTGGCATTGAAGTCCGTACCTTGGTAGGCGGCAGGCAGAAAACCGCTGCCAAAGTTGTTTTTTCCGGAACGGGCCAAACCCCGTGGATCGTTGATGGCCACGAAGGCCGGCAACTCCTGGTTCTCTGTACCGAGGGCGTAAGTCAACCAGCCGCCGATGGACGGAAAACCCTCCATGGTAAAACCAGTGTTGAAGAAATTCTCTCCCTGAGGGTGAGCGCTGGTCTGAGTGTGGAGGGAATGAACGAAAGAGACATCATCAACCAATCCGCCCATGTTAGGCAATAGGTCGGATACCATCTTCCCGCTATTCCCACGAGGGCGAAACTCCCAAAATGGCTTGGCGATGTTTCCCGATGGCCCTTCAAAAGTTACCGCCGGGACACCCGGTGGCTTTTGGCCATGAAAGCGTTCTAGCTCCGGCTTGTAATCAAAGGTATCCAAGTGGCTGACCGCCCCAGGACAGTAGATTATCAATATTTGCTGGGCCTCCGCGTGGTAGTGAGACGCCCTCGGAAGGTAAGGATTGTCCGGATCGATCTTCGGCCGAATCGGCGTCTTGCCGCTAACAGTGATTTCATCAGCCGCTAACAACTTGTCCTGTGCCAATAAGTGGGCCAAGCCGATGGCCCCCATAGTCATGCCGCTTTGCCTTAAAAATTCGCGGCGATTCAATAGGGCCCGACCATGCGTTGAAAGATATTCAGCTTTGTTATCCATTATTGAAATACTTTTAGTTAACCACGAACTTCACGAATGGGCTCCAATTCGTTGGAGCCGCTTTATGCAGCGATTCAATATTTTACCTGAATCGCGGGATAAACCCGCTCCTACAACCATGTTACCGTCGATATCCATCGTGGAATCATCAATCTCCATCAGTGAGATCCGTGTCATCTGTGGTTAAGTTTATACTACGGAAAAAAGGCGAATTCGTTGGAGTTGATCAAAGATCGGCAAACCACTTCCAGACCGGCTTCTTTCGCTACTTCCTGGGATAGAGCCAATTCTTCACTGTCAGGATCGCGGTTGAGCAACAGCTGGAAGCTGCGCCTAATCTGGGCTTCCGCGGAATCGCTACCAGCCTCCTCTATCGCTCGAGCCGCCAAGTGTCCCGCTTGCTCGCGAGAGAAGTCACTGTTGAGCAAATTGAGGGCTTGTAAGGGGGTTGTGGACACTGGACGTTTAGCCCTTACTTGACCGCAATCAGGAAAATCGAAGGCCGTGAACATTTGGTCGTCCACGCGTCGCATGCGTTCTTGATAGAGCATGCGTCGCCAGGTTTCCGGACCATAGTTATTAACCACCTCCCACTGAGCATAGGTCTTCTTGACATTGTGGATACGAAAGCTCTTGCCTCCAATTGTCGTGTCTAGCTTTCCTGAGGCAAACAGAATGGAATCGCGAATCACTTCAGCTTCCACACGCCGGGGCGGAAATCGCCAGAGCAGTACCGAGGTAGCATCTTTGGCAATAGCATCACTATTCGGAGCGCTGGATCGCCGGAAGGCATCTGACATCACCAGCATGCGGATCATCGGTTTCATTGACCAAGGAGCTCCACCGGAAACGGTTGGCTCGACAAATTCTGCCGCCAGCCAGTCCAATAGCTCCGGATGGCTAGGCCGTGCTCCTGCGTCGCCAAAATCGCTCGTAGTTGGCACAATCCCCATTCCAAAGACGTGGTGCCACAGTCGGTTGACCATCACGCGTGCCGTAAGCGGATTGGCTTCGTCAGCTATCCAATTTGCGAATACCTTTCGTCTTTCTGGACCGGGACTATCGGAAGACAAGCCGAGCTCTCCCCCCAGTACTACAGGCCCCGATGGATCGACCTCGTCTCGGGGGTTCTCAGGGCTGCCGCGAGCGAGAACGCGGGTGATAGCCGGGTCAATGAATCGTCCGACGAAAGCCGACTTCGGACCTTCCTGTTCAAGAGTTTTAATCGCCTTGGACAGCGACGCTAGGGCGGCGGCTCGAATGGCGTTAGATTCGTTGGCTTTTCTGATTTTCGGCAGGGAATCGACCTCCACCCAATTTCCGTCGGCATTCTCTACTTCAATCTTGTAATCAGAGAAACCCATGCTCGGCATAGTTGTCAGGTAGTCGACGTCGTAGTAGTATTCCCGATTCGAACTCAACCGCATCCGATTGATCTCCTTCAGTTCAGGGAAATGAATCTCTATCCAAGGCTGCTCATCGCTGCCTTCCTTCATGGCCGCGCCCCAAACCATGGTGCCGTACTCCCCATCGTTGACGTATCCTGCTACCTGGCGAATGTCGGCTCGCAAATGGACCGGGGCCTTCACTTCTGCTCCATATTTCGCTAACGCTAAGTTTCGCTGTCGCTCTTCCGTGCCAAAGACTTCCAATTCGTCCAGTCTCGCCCGCTTGGAAAGAAAGGTGACGCGAAGGGACTTGGCCACTACAGGACTAAAATGCAACTCTCTATAAGCTCCCCAATCTTCTTCCCAACTTCCTGACAAGCGCAAGGCAGCTCGGTGCTTGGATATATCTGTCCACAACGGTCGGGCAGCTTTTTCCTTCGGGTGGGATTCGGGCAGTTCAGGACGTCTTCCGCCAAATTCGATATCCTGAAATACCCCAGTCATTGAGTAGTAGTCTTTGATGCTTACGGGATCGAACTTATGATTGTGGCAGCGAGCGCAATTGAGGGTGATGGCCATCATGGACGCTCCTACCGTTTGCATCACCTCATCCATGCGATCGGCCCGTGCCTGCCGAATCGCCGAAGGCTCACGACCAACAGTCGCCGCCGGAACGTGGGGCCCTGCTACCAAAAACCCCGTAGCTTCACCGGCATTGTAGGAATCTCCAGCGATCTGCTCGCGGACAAACTGGTCGTAAGGCATGTCTTCGTTGAATGCCCGGACGACATAATCGCGATAAACCCAGGCATTCTTGCGATAGAGATTGGCTTCCGACCCGTTAGTCTCCGCCCAACGGATAACATCCAGCCAGTGTTGAGCCCACCGCTCCCCGAAATGGGGCGACGCCATCAACCCATCCACCAGAGCCTCGTAGGCTTGATCGGGATTCGCGGCGTAAGCTCGTTGAAACACTTCCACCTCTTCTGGCGTTGGTGGTAATCCGTTAAGGGTAATCGACGCTCTACGAATCAGCGAACGAGCATCCGCAGCACCGTTCGGGCCAATCCCCGCTTCTTCCAAGGCTTGCAGTAAAAAGGCATCTACCGGTTGGGCCCCATCACTGTCCGGCACATCGGGCCGCTCAACTGGCTGAAACGACCAATGGTCTGATTCCACACCTTCATCGGCTAACGCATCCATTTGCCCCGGCCAATCGGCTCCTTCAGCTATCCACTCCTCGATCAATGCGATCTGATCGGCAGGCAGGGGATCCTCCTCGTAGGGCATTCTGAATTCGGGGTCCGGATCCCGGAGCATCTCGATCAAATAGCTGTCGGCCGGGTCTCCAGGCACAAGACTAGGAATGCCGCTCTCGCCACCTCTCAACAAATCGGCCCGCCGATCCATCCGTACGTCGCCTTTCTGCTTGCGATCGCCGTGACACGACGCGCAATGCTCCTCGAAAATCGGCTGTATGTCCGTTTCGAAATCCACCGCGAAGCCGAGTGGGACAACCGCAGAAATCGTGGCCGTAGAAATCAGCTT
>Ga0208624_1001767_pt1 | contig 10066 bp, 11 predicted proteins | sample Knorr_S23_td_DCM_FD_185607 | JGI IMG/M metagenome (GOLD analysis project Ga0208624, IMG submission 185607) | Marine microbial communities from Southern Atlantic Ocean transect - Knorr_S23_td_DCM_ad_71m_LV_A (SPAdes) (version 2) | ecosystem: Environmental > Aquatic > Marine > Oceanic | place...
ACATTTAACGATGTTCCTAAGAGATTGGTGATTCATGACATTAACATGTCAGAGATTGCATTCACACTTGGTCTGCAAGAGAGAATGGTCGGCGTAACTGGTATCAGTGGATGGTATAAAACCACATTAAAATTTGATGATCAAAGAGGAAATATTCCTGAGCTGGCACCAAAGTATCCAAGTATTGAGAATCTAGTTGCTGCGACTCCTGATCTATTTTACGCCGGCTGGTATTATGGTATGAAACCGGGCGGTGAAGTCACTCCCGAAACTCTCACTCCTTATGGCATCAAAACTTTAATTTTAAACGAAAGTTGTGTGCATTTGGATAAAAACCGACCTAGGGCATCACTTGATTTGCTTTATAGCGAAGTAGAGCGTCTTGGAAAGATTTTTAGAAAAGAAGCTAAAGCTAAAAAACTTATTAAAAATTGGAAAAGTCGTGTTTCTGAGATCAAGAGTAAGCTTGTCAACTATTCTGGCAAGCGAGTATTTTTGTATGACTCGGGTGAAGACAAACCCTTTACAGCTGGAAAATTTGCAATGCCAACAGCAATGATTGAAGCTCTTGGCGCTGAAAATATTACTTCAAATATGGACACCAGTTGGGGAAGGACGTCTTGGGAAGCAGTTGCAGCAGCAGATCCAGAATTCTTAATTCTACTGGATTATCAATCAGGTGGTGGTGCAGCGGATCTGATGGCATTTTTAAAATCACATCCTGCTATGAAGTATACAAGCGCAGTAAAGAATGAAGCATATGTTGCGCTTCGATACGAAGAGCTTACTCCAGGCCCAGCAAATATAGAAGCTATGGCGAAGATGGCCGAAGCAATGAAGGAAGTCTTTTAAGGAGACTTGTAGCTTCTCTTAAAATGCGAATTACTGGCTTACTGGTCATCGGTTTAGGATGTGTATTTTTGTTAACTCTAATTGCAATTGTCGTTGGTTCAACTCCACTTGGCATTTCCAAGGTGGTAGAGGTAATGCTGAGTGGTAGTAATGAAAGTCCAGTTAGTAGAATAGTTCTGGATTTAAGATTGCCACGTGCGTTGCTGGCGACAATCATTGGAGCAGGACTGGGCATGGTTGGTTGTGTTTTACAAACACTAACACGTAATGACCTTGCCGATCCGTTTCTGTTTGGATTATCATCAGGTGCAGCAGCTGGTGCAGTCATTGTTATAACCGTTACGGGAAATATTCTTGGATTTTGGACTCTTCCAGCAGCAGCATTTATCGGTGGCCTTGTCTCTTCTGTAATTGTTTTAGGATTATTTGGAAAGTTGGCCAAACAAAGTCCAAGTCAAATGGTTTTGGCTGGACTCGCTGTATCTTTTCTTTTTCTATCTCTAACATATTTTTTGATTTTCGCTGGTGATCAGCGTGCTGCTCACTCGGTGTTATTCTGGACACTTGGCGGATTGGGTCTTGCTAATTGGAAAGTTTTGCCAATTGCGTTAATGGGTCTCATTTCCATCTTTGCTTTTGCAATTACGACTCATCGCTCATTAGATGCTCTTTTGGCTGGTGATGAAACCGCAGTTACATTGGGTGTCAATGTGAAGTTATACCGTCAGGTAGCTTTCCTTATATGTGCTTTTGCTACAGCGAGTTTTGTTGCGTTGAGTGGAGTAATTGGATTTGTTGGTTTAATGGTACCACATTTAGCTCGTGGACTTGTTGGGCCATTACACGGTGGCCTTTTGATAACCTCCGCAGTAATTGGCGCAGTTTTGTTGTTATTAAGTGATATTGCTGCGAGAACACTGATGGCTCCTCAAGAATTACCAATGGGTGCATTGACAACCTCTATAGGCGCAATTTTCGTGCTGTATTTGGTGCGAAGGACTGCATAATATTAGAAACAGTTTTTAAATTTTGGATAGAAAAAATATCTCGAAACAAGATGGCTAGTACATAATGACAATGGTACTTTCAGACCATTGTTTACTTAAAAAATAGGGATAATAAAACACACAAATTATATGACTCATAGTATTTCAGAAGAATATGCACTAAAAGTGAATGGGTTAAGTTACAACCTACCCAATGGCACTACTCTTCTTAATTCAGTTTCATTTAATCTACATGCTGGTGAGATCTTGGCATTAGTTGGGCTTAACGGTTCAGGAAAAACTACTTTGATTCGTTTGTTGGCAGGTTTGTTGGTTCCATCTTTAGGTAATATATCCTTTTCCAATCGCGCTTTTGAAGGTTTGTCTATTACTGAACGTGCACGTCAGATTGCTTACTTTGGTCAACATGATGATGCCGATGGTAGATTGCTTGTTAATGACTTTGTCGGGTTAGGACTGTTTCCACATCGCTCCTCGCTTTCTTCCAAGGAAATCAAAAATAGAATTGAGGATGCATTAGATAGGGTTGGTTTATTTGAGAAGTCTAATTATCAGATAGCGCAGCTCTCTGGGGGAGAGCGCCAAAGGGCAAAATTCGCCAGAGCAGTGTGTCAAGCTCCGAAATTATTGTTGTTGGATGAGCCCACAAATCATCTTGATCCAGCAGCAAAAGGAGCGTTGCTCACTGCTGCAATGCAGCTAGGAATTACAGTTGTAACTGCACTGCATGATTTAACTCTAATTGATGACTTTGCAACTCATGTTGCTGTTTTGAAAGATGGAAGTTTAGCTGGATTCGGTCACCCATCTGACATAATAAATCCTCAAATAATTCAAGAAATTTTTGGTGTTCAAATGTTCCGTCTGCAACATCTTAATGAGCAACACATGCTCTCATCTTTAGATGTAATGATGAATGGACAGAAGGGATTCTTTGTAAATAAATCTAGTTTAACAAATAGATTCTGATTGATTAAAAGGTCAGATATTAACCATCAACATCACAGATTTTAAATTCTCACTATTATCCATGCAAAGATTATCTTTTTGTGCTTACTGAGCATCGAAGCAAAGCAAAAAAATTATCAATCATAATTTTTTGTACTTTCTGTTTATGATAAACTGTTGATCAAAGAAGGGTAAGAAATAACGAATCCCTGAGCATCTGAGCATTGCGAATAAATATTAAATAGAAACTGAATTACACTTATAGTAAAACTATTTTTCTAAGGGAGGTAAGGGGGAATAAAACGAGCTATTTCGACTATCTAGGATATCCAGTCTCTCTACTGAGAGTAGAATTTAGTAAAGAGGATTATGCTATAAATTGAATTTTTTATATACTATACTTTAAATGACTTACAAAATATAAATGAAGATTAATGGTTCTGGAGTTTAATACTTCATATTTTTTAAATTCACTATCTAAGCCAAGACTAGGTATAATTTTGAACCACTATTTCTCAACTTCATCACATTATTATGATCCTCCAACCAACCAGAATTCACGATACTCACTGGGATGTATTCAACTTTTTGACCCCTATTTCTAACGTCTATTATTGCTTGTTCTTCTGAGACCGTCCCTAATACTTTGAAACTTAGCTTTTTTAGAATCCTTGAAGCAGTTTTAATTTTGGTTTTATTCGGGACTTTAGCTTTTGAGTATATATTATCATTAAAAGCTTGATTGCTATCTGGAGGGCAGCATGAACATGAATTTTTTGTATTCATTTTATTTTTTCTCGTCTGAAGAAAGTCTATTCACATAAAACGTACTTTCATTTTTTGATCCTTCCAAGTCAAAAATGTTTCTACCTTCATCTTGGATATTCAAATCATTATCAATTCACCTCAATACCTTTCCTCACGGAAATAACCTCCCATATCTGTTGAGATGTTCTTTAAGAGAGAATGAGTCCAGGAAGGTTAAAGCTAAGCGATGAATTCATAAAATGAAACTAGCATCTAATTACGAATTATCACCATACATAATATCTTGATATTATAATAATTTAATTAATAATATTAGTTACTTGAAAATTATTTAGTGTATGCTAATTTTTTCACTGCCCAGTGAGCGGTGGCTTTGCCTTTAGGATATTTTTCAGCATAAAAACACTCACCGTTGAGCAAATGCTCGGGTTTGATTAGGGTAAACTCCTTCATTCCCGCTCCATAACTGCATTTTCTCAACATCATCTCGTCGACAGGGACTTCAGTTGGGTAGTCCCTGTTCACGGGGTCCTCTTTTTCTATTTGGTATTTGTGTAAGGGACTTGATCATCCATTACTTGCACAAATAAGGCGGGGCAAATATGCTCTCCAAGTAGTCTGCCCCGCTTTCCATTATTCCTCTGTCTTTTTTACCACGCCGATCTTTGATATTGCGTTAGGTAGACCTCTCAACAATTGGTTCGAGAACAATTGCTTCATGAGCAAGGAAGCAAAGGTGTATTGAATAGGAATTGAAATACCACTTGGTAAGAAACTATTGGTCAAGGGGGGTGGGTAACAAAATTGGCACTTGAGACCAGATAGAACATCCCGCCCCTCTATTCTGGTGTGTTTAAATTATGATTGGGAAAAAAGTCTAATTATTCAGAACTTGAATTCAGAGCTAAAGAATAGGAATGATCTGCGCTTCCATTGTTTCTGAAGACAGACCTTTGAGAATAGCTAGAGCATCCAGACTATCTATTCTGTGAAGAGTTTGATAAATAGCCTATTTATCCAATACGGTTTATGTATCAGTGGACCATAATAACACTAGACTATTCTTTTAAAAATTCTTTAAAGAGTTTGTTTAATTGAAATTCTTTATCATCCTAGATTTACGAAGAAATCAAATTAAGTATTTTCTTAATATTTTTTTGGAACCATTCCCATTTCATACTCTTTTATCGCTTTTTCAAGAGATTTAAGTTCTTCGCAACCAAAATAACATAATGCTTTAAGTATTCTAAAATGCTTCTTTGATTCTTCTGGCTGATCAAGATTCAAATAAAGTCTACCAATATATTCATGAGTACCTAAATGCTCAGGATCAAGATCTAAGGCTTTATTATAATAAGAAAATGCCTCATCATTATTGCCTAATTTTCGGTTACTAAAACCTAACATATTAAATGCATCAGGGTTATTTGGATCATCTCGAATTGATTTTTTTAAATAAACTATTGCTGCTTTGTAATTTCCATCATAAGCCAATTCCTTTCCAGTCCTGTAATCTTCATTTCCATTTTCAGAATCATAATCATCACCCTCTGAAAAAACAGTTGTATTTAAAAATACAAAAAAAATGATCAAATAAATCGATGCAAAGATGAGATTTTTATTTTTCATTCATTTATCATTAGTCTAAAAGACTTCTAAATTAGCATATCGTACTACTTATCTTCGAGAAGTCCAAGATAAATATTCACATCTCTTTTTAAGAAGACATTCATCGTAATGCGATATAATCTTTTGATATATTCTGTTTTCTTTTAAAATAAACTAAAAGGTCAGAATAACGTTTAAAAAATTCTATTTATTTTACTTCTTTATGCAAAAAATGTTTTCTACACCATCGACAGAACTTTCGAACTTCCATTCTTTCTGTTTTTAGTTTTTTGTTTCTGGATGCAGTATAGTTTCGTCTTTTGCATTCTGAACATTCTAACTGTATTGTCTCTCTCATTATTTAATTAATTATTATAAATTTTAATTTTTTAGAATTAATTTTTTTAAGTGAAAATAAGTAAATTACAAATAAAAAAATTTTACTCAAATTTCCTGATATACAAAATGACCAGATTCAATTTCATTCATTTTAAATAAAGGCGGTTCATAATTTTTAGGTTTTATGGGTGTCGGAACTTCTTCATTGCTGATTTCTCTTTTATTTTGCTTTCTGAGCCTTGGATCAGCTATAGGTACAGCATTGAGTAACTTTTTTGTATAAGCATGATTAGGATTTTCGAAAATTTGCTTTCTAGAACCAATTTCGACAATTCTTCCAAGATACATTACTGCTACTCGGTGGCTGATTCTTTCTACAACAGCCACATCATGACTTATGAATAGGAACGCGATTTTATAATTTTCCTGAAGCTTCATCATTAAATTTATGATCTGAGATTTTATTGTAACATCTAATGCTGATACTGCTTCGTCAGCAATAATTAACTTTGGATTTAGCCCAAGTGCTCTAGCAATACATATTCTTTGTCTTTGACCACCAGAAAATTCGTGTGGATACCTTTTGGAATGTTTAGGAGAAAGTCCAACATCGTCCAATAGATTATATACTTTTTCTTGGAGTTCTTTTCCCTCATGTAATCCATGTACTTTCATTGGTTCTGCAATCGCATTACCTATACTCATTCTAGGATTTAGACTTGAAAAGGGATCTTGAAAAATCATTTGGATATTTTTTCTATAATTTCTCATTTCCACTGAACCCAGATTTGTAATTTCTTTATCTTTAAAATAAATTTTACCTTTATTTATTGGAACAAGTCTTAGTATCGAGCGACCTGTTGTTGATTTACCACAACCGGATTCTCCAACTAATGATAGTGTTTCTGCTTCATCAATTTTAAAACTTATATTTTCAACTGCATGGACTCTTCCAGATATTCCACTAAAAAAACCATTCGAAATATCAAATCTAGTAGTTAGATTTTCTACTTTTAATAATGGATCTACTGCTTTAATTGATGACATGATATAAAAAATATTATGGTAAAATTTCTACAATTTCAGATTCGGGAAACATTTCAGGAAAATCTTTTCCCTTCATTGAACCAATCTGAGGTACTGCATTGATCAATTTTTTTGTATATGGATGATCAGGATTATGAAAAATAGTATCAACATCACCTTGTTCAACAATTTTTCCGTTCTTCATTACTATGACTCTATCTGCAACTTCAGCGACAACAGCCATATCATGAGTAATAAATAGAACTGCCATACCAATTTCATTTTGTAATAGTTTGATTAAATCAATTATTTGAGCTTGGATTGTTACATCTAACGCAGTGGTTGGTTCATCCGCAATTAATAACTGTGGTCTACATGACAAAGCCATAGCAATCATAACTCTTTGCCGCATACCTCCTGAAAAATGATGAGGATAACTATTAATAACTTTTTTGGGATCTGGTATTCTTACCAAATTAAGCATCTCAAGCGTTTTGTCCCTTGCTTTCTCTTCATTTAGTCCTTGATGAATCATTATTGCTTCAGATATTTGTAAGCCAACTGTTAGAACTGGATTCAAACAAGTCATAGGTTCTTGAAAAATCATAGAAACATGATTTCCACGTATATTTACTAAATCTTTTTCTGAGGTTTCAAACATATCAACCACCTCATTATTTTTTAAACGTAATTTGATTGAACCGGTTGGCATTTCTGCGCCAGCCATATCATTTAATCGTAATATTGACATGGCTGTTACCGACTTACCTGAGCCAGATTCTCCTACAACTGCTAATGTCTCACCTTGATTTATACTAAAACTTACACCTTCCACAGCTTTAACTAGCTCTTTATTTACGGGAAAATGCACTCTTAAATTCTCTATATCAACAATACAATTTTCATTCATAGCATTTATGATTAGTTATTCCCCGATTATTGCTTTTGTTTCTAAAAATTCATTTAATCCCCATCTACCTTTTTCACGGCCATTTCCAGACATTTTTAGACCGCCAAATGGAGCTTCAGTGCCTCCACTAGAATAATTTATATAAACTTGTCCAGCATTTAATCTTTTTGATAATTTCAATAGATCTTTTTTTTCAAAACCTGAGACATAAGCTGCAAGGCCATAATCAGTATTATTAGCAATATCTAATGCATGTTCATAATCATGATAGTGAGTAATTGTAAGAACTGGCCCAAATATTTCCTCTTTAAATATACTCATTTCTTCAGTTACGTAGGCAAAAACCGTAGGTTCAATATAATAGCCAGAATCAATATTTTTTGGTCGATTTGATCCCCCTGTTATTATTTTAGCACCATCATTAATGCCAGTGTGTATAAGATCTTTTACTTTTTTGTATTGTTTAACATTTGCTAAAGGTCCAACATCTGTATCTTCATTTTGAGGATTTCCCACAATGAGTGAGTTACATACAGATTTTGCAATAAAAAATGATTCTTCTAATCTTCTAAACGGAACGAGCATTCTTGTCGGCGCGTTACAAGATTGACCCGAATTTTCCATACATTTTATTACACCTTGCTTAACTGATTTTTCAAATGAACTATCATCTAATATTATATTAGCCGATTTTCCTCCTAATTCTTGACTCACACGCTTTACTGTGTCTGCAGATGATTTTGCTACAGAAATCCCACCTATAGTTGAACCCGTAAAAGACATCATTGAAATTTCTGGGTGTCGAGACATAGCATCACCAACGATTGAACCAAAACCATTTACCAAATTAAAGACCCCTCTTGGAGTACCCGCTTCATCAATTATTTCTGCAATTAATATTGCACTCAAAGGAGATATTTCACTTGGTTTTAAAATACATGTACAACCAGAGGCCAGCACAAATACCAATTTGGACATTATTTGATTTATCGGCCAATTCCATGGTGTAATTAATCCACAAACTCCTATTGGTATTTGTTGTATAATATAATTATTTTCTTTAAATTCAAATTTATAATCATTTAAAAGATTAATTGCTGTTTTAAGATGGTTTAATCCAACTTTAGTTTGAGCATTTCTAGATAATTGAATTGGACAACCCATCTCCAAACATATTGTTTGAGCAATTTCTTCATATCTTTTTTTATATATATTATAAATTTTTTTTAATAATATAATTCTTTCATCAATTTCTGTTTTTGAATAAATTTTAAATGCTTCTTTGGCTGCATCTACAGCTTTATTTATATCATTCACACAACCAGATCCAATAGATGTAAATACTTTTTCGTTTGCAGGATTTATTACATCTATTGTTTCTGAATTTGTTGGTGTGATCCATTCACCATTTATATAAAATTTTTTTGCATCTATCATTTTTTTATATTAAATATATTTAACATTTACAGAAATGATTCACATATATTTCTGAAAGTTTTTTTATATCTATGATCTGTTTATCATTATGTATAATATATGTTCTCATTTCATCATGATTCTCAAACCACTGAGATTCATAAATACCTTTAATTTCTATTTTATTTTTTCCCATGTAGTAAAGTTCTGAATTTTTGTTGTTCCAACGTAAGTGAAGAATACCTATTGATTTTTTTTGGTTTAAATAAAATTCCTGATATATATTTTTTTTACCCATTGACTGAAGAAAAGGAAAGCATGGGTCTTTATAAAGTTTAAGCCTAAAATCTAATTCTAAATTATTTCTTATTAAATCTAGATCCATTTTATGTTTTCAACATTTTAAATTTTTTAATAACATCAAATACAAGATTATTGTCCAAATACAATTAAGAAATATCCAACTGATTAGAGGGTAATTGTTATATAAATATAAAGCATATGAGAATATTTGATTTAAAAACAATTCCATATAAATTTAATGAAAATAAAAAAATTTATGTGATTCTTTTTTTCTTATAATTGTAAATTATATTCTTCATTAAATAAAACATATAAATATATAAATAAACTAATTGTAATGATCCAAAAAGGAACCATTTCTTTAGGCGCTTTATATAAATTCTCTCCACACTTTTTACAATTGGATGATGTAGTGTAATTCAGATCATCACAATACAAACATTTAATTTTTTCTTTCATGAATAAATTAATTTTATTATTTTATTTATAATTTTTAAATAAAATAGTAAACACATTAACGGTAAGGACAATTCTTACAGAGTTTTCCTCTTGAAGATATTAATGCTTCTTTCATTTCAAAATTTTCATTTATAATTTCCTTAAGAGATGTATGATCACCTTTAGAAAGAGATTTAATTATTGATTCATAAATTTTAAATCTATCCATAAGTATTTTTCTAAAAATAATTTAATTAATAAGTAAAAATAAAATTTTATATTTATTTCAAGTTATAGGCTTTGATCAAAACTTTTTAATTAAGATTTATACTTTTACAACAGGGACCTACTTAGAGAGGCCCCTGTTGTGAAGGAGTGATGAATAAATAGCAATCTATGGAGCGGGATTCTATATCCCGTGCATCAATTCATCTGTAAGTGTTTTTATGCT
>Ga0208624_1001769_pt1 | contig 10054 bp, 6 predicted proteins | sample Knorr_S23_td_DCM_FD_185607 | JGI IMG/M metagenome (GOLD analysis project Ga0208624, IMG submission 185607) | Marine microbial communities from Southern Atlantic Ocean transect - Knorr_S23_td_DCM_ad_71m_LV_A (SPAdes) (version 2) | ecosystem: Environmental > Aquatic > Marine > Oceanic | place...
TCGCGCACAACGCCGCCCAGGCGCTTAAGGAGGATTTTGAAAAACCGTTCTTCATGTCGGTCGGGTTCTTTCGGCCGCATGTCCCGCTCTTTGTGCCGCCCAAATGGTTCGAGCTTTACGACGCGGACAAGATTGCGCTGCCCAAAAATCCGAAAAGCGATCTCGATGATTTGCCGAAAAATTTTCTGGGCATCAACAATTACGCCGTGGCGCCGACGCATGCCGAGGTGGTGGGCAGCGGCAAGCAGCGCAGCCTCACGCACGCCTATCTCGCCTCAGTGAGTTTTGTCGATCACTGCGTGGGCATTGTATTGAAGGCGTTGCAAGCCAGCCCGCATGCCGACAACACATTGATCGTCTTATGGAGCGATCACGGTTTTCAATTGGGCGAAAAACAGCACTGGGCCAAGCGCACGTTGTGGGAGGAATCCACGCGCGTGCCGCTGCTCATCGCCGGCCCCGGCATTCAACTCGGCCAGCCGTGCAAACAGCCCGCCAGCCTGATCGATCTTTATCCCACGCTGGCCGAGTTGTGCGGTTTGCCGCGGGCGAAGCATCTCGAGGGCGTGTCGCTCGTGCCCCAACTGCGCGACCCGGCAAAGGCCCGCCGGCAACCGGCGATCACCTCATCGTACTTCGGCAACCACTCCATCCGCAGCCGTGATTGGCGGTTGATTGTTTACCAGGATGGCGCGAAGGAATTGTACGATCACCGGAATGATCCCGATGAATTTCGCAACCTCGCCCATGATCCCGCGCATCAGGCGACGCTCAAGGAACTGGCCCAGTGGCTGCCCAAGAACGCTGCGCCGGAATTTAAGGCCAAGTCCGAGCGTTCCCGTGTGCGAAATTAGTCGGTGATTATCGTCGGCCGGGCAAGCGTGAGACCGGCCGCGAATTCTTTTTAACAAAGCCGGTTTGAGGAAAGGCAAGTGGAAGTAACTTCGCACAGGATTGAATTCCCCTTCATAAACCGCTACGCTGACCCAAATGGTTCGCGTATTTCATTTGTTGATCGGACTACTGTGGCTGCCGGCTGCCGTGGGCGCGGAGCATTGGTCATTCCAACCGATCAATCGGCCCAAGGCTCCATCGGTGGGGGGCAACAAGATTGATTCGTTCCTGAATGCGCGCTTGGCCAAGGCGGTGGTGCAGGCCAATGGCAAGGCGTCCCCCAAGGAATTGATCCGGCGCGTTTCGATTGTGCTCACCGGTTTGCCGCCGACGCCGGAGCAGGTGCAGGCGTTTGAGGCGCGGTATGCGAAGGATGCGGAGCAGGCGTACATCCGTTTGGTCGAGGAGCAGTTGTCTTCCAAACACTTTGGCGAACGCTGGGCGCAGCATTGGCTGGATGTCATTCGCTGGGCGGAGACGAATGGTTCCGAGGCGAATCTTTACCGCAAGATGGCGTGGGTGTACCGCGATTATGTGGTGCGCGCCTTCAATGATGACCTGCCATACGACCGGTTTGTGCGCGAGCAACTGGCGGGCGACACGCTGGGGCGCGGGGAGGCCACCGGCTTTCTCGTGAGCGGACCGCATGTGCCGCCAGCGACCATCGGGCAGATCCCCGAGGCCATCCGGCAGGCGCGCGCGGATCGCATGGATGAGATCATCCAAACGGTGGGTTCTTCGTTGCTTGGCCTCACCATGAATTGCGCGCGCTGCCACGATCATAAGTTTGATCCGGTTTCGATCGATGACTACTACTCCATGGCGGCGGTGTTTCAGGGGATCGAGTTTGGCAGCCGCTCGCCGGAGTTCGGGCCGGATCATCCGCGGCGCCAACGCGGCGAGGCGTTGCTCAAGGCGATTGACGGTGAACGCAAAAAGCTGCGCGGCACGGGCCCGTGGCAGGAGGATTGGGGCGGCTATCGCGAGGTGCATTTCGGCGCGGCAAAGTTTAAGGCGATCAAGGTGAACTTCAAAACGCCGTACGTGGGTGTGGATGAACTGGAGTTGTTCGGGCCGGATCCCAAGCAGGGCAACGTGGCGCTGGCTTCGCGCGGCACGAAGGTGAGCGGGCCGGATCACATGGCGCAACGCGGGCGCACGACGGTGAGCCGCATCAACGATGGCGAATACGGCACGATGGCTTGGCGGGCGCGGGCACCGAATGGTTCCAAGGAAAAGCCGTGGGCATTGCTGGAATTTGCCGAGCCGCAGACGGTGAGCTTTGTGCGCCTGAGTACGAACCGCGAATATTATTACGAGGTTGATTATCTCGAGCGCATGCCGGGCTTGTCCTTTAGCCACATGAAGATTGAGGGGCAGGGCGTGGACGGAAAGTGGCGCACGCTGGCCGACACGCATTTCATTGAGAAGATCAACAAGGAACGCACCGCGCGAGCTGCGCCGTTGAAGGCGATTCAGACGCACATCGGCGAGTACGAGGAACAGGCGCCGCGCCCGAGTTTTGTCGGGCGGTTTGTGAATCCGGGCGTGACGCGCGTGATGCACCGGGGCAGCCCGGAAAATCTGCGCGCCGAGGTGCCGCCCGCGGCGCCGGAGTTGTTGGCCGGAGATTTGAAGCTCGATTCGAAAACACCGGAGGCCAAGCGCCGTGCGGCCTTTGCCGAGTGGGCCACGAGTCGGGAGAATCCGCTGCTGGCCCGCGTGATGGTGAACCGTATTTGGCAGCACGTCTTTGGGCGCGGGTTGGTGGCGACCGCCAGTGACTTCGGTAAAGCCGGCGCCCGTCCGAGTCATCCGGAGTTGCTCGATTGGTTGGCCAGCGAGTTCATGATGCCGATCCGCAGCAACGCCGCGTCTTGGTCGGTGAAAGACACCTTGCGGTTGCTGCTGTACTCGGATGCCTTTCAGCGGTCCAGCCGGCCGGCGGCGCATCAGGCGGACGAAACCTTGCTCTGGCGTTTCCCGCCGCGGCGCGTGGAGGCGGAGGTGATCCGCGACGGCATCCTGTTGGCCTCCGGCAAACTCGACGCCAAGATTGGCGGGCGCAGTTACCGCATTCATAACGTGAAAAAAACCTACGCGCAATGGGAGGTGGTCGATAACCACGGGCCGCACACGTGGCGGCGGATGCTGTATCAGGAACGCATGAGGCGTGTGGACGATCAGATTTTTACCGCGTTCGATTTTCCCGACTGCGGCCAGGTGCGCGCCAAGCGGCCGGTTTCCACCACGCCGTTGCAGGCGCTCAACCTGATGAACAGCCCGTTCGTCGTGGAACAATCCGCCTTCATCGCCGCACGCGCCGAGAAGGAGGCCGGTCAAGGCGCTCCGGCTGTGAAGCGGTGCTTTGAACTGCTGCTCGGCCGTGAGCCAGCGCCCAAAGAACTGAAAGCCAGCCTCGCGGTGGCCAAGCAACGCGGTCTGCAATTTGTGGCGCGCGCGCTGATCAACAGTAACGAGTTCGCGTTTATTCCATGATTGAAAACTCACGCAGAGACGCGGAGACGCGGAGAGAAAATGGAGGGACGAGCCTGCGAGTCCGTAAAACTTTCTTTTGGCCAAGCGCTTGGCCAAGCGGACTCGCAGGCTCGTCCCTCCAGTCCGCGCTTGGTTTAATTCACTCCGCGTCTCCGCGCCTCCGCGAGAGCCTTTTAAAATGAAAGCCGACCACATATCTCCCCTAGGCCGCGGGTTGTTGGACCGGCGGTCGTTTATGCAGACGGCCGGGTTTTCGCTGGGTGGCTTGGGCTTGGCGAGTTTGTTGGCGGAGGACGATCCCACCGGATTTAGCGGCAAGCAGCCGATCCGGCCGGCGATTGATGTCAACAATCCGTACGCGCCGCGGCCACCGCATTTTGCCGTACCGGCCAAGCAGGTGCTGGTGATTTATTGCCCGGGCGCCGTGAGCCATGTGGATACCTTTGACCACAAGCCGGCGCTGGAGAAACAGCACGGGAAAAAGGCCGATTACATTCCCAAGGTCACCTTCGAGGGGCCGCCGGGCAATGTGGCCAAGGCGTTTTGGGATTTCAAACCGCGCGGTCAAACCGGCAAAATGGTGAGTGATCTGCTGCCCAATCTCGCGGCGATGACGGACGATTTTTGTTTCTTCCACGCGCTGCACACGGAAACGGCGGCGCATCCGCAGGGCGAGAATTTCTTTAACACCGGTTTTACGATGGAGGGTTTTCCGTCCTTTGGTGCCTGGGTGACGTACGCGCTCGGCACGGAGAATGCCGATCTTCCGGGGTTCGTGGCCATCAACGATCCACGCGGGTTGGCCCGCTCGGGCAAGAACAACTTTGGCAGCGGCTTTTTGCCGGCGTCCTTTCAGGGAACCAATTTCACCGCAAAGAATGCGCCGGACAATTTGAAGCGCCCGGAGAAATTCGCTGCGGCTGATGACCGCGCCACCGTCGATTTGCTGCGCGCGTTGAATGACAAGCATCTCGAGAAATTTCCCGGCGACGCCGACCTCGCCGCGCGCATTGCCAGCTACGAACTGGCTGGAAAGATGCAGACTTCTGTGCCAGAGGTGATGGAGGTCGACCGTGAGCCGGAGTTTATCCAGAAGGAATACGGCACCGAGAGTGGCAGCGAACTGCGGCAGGAGTATGCCAAGAACTGCATCCTCGCCCGCCGCCTGATCGAGAAGGGTGTGCGCGTGGTGCAGCTGTTCAACGGCAGCGATCCCTCCGGCGGCAACGGCATCACCAACTGGGATTCCCACGCCAACATCAAGAACACGCACGCGATGCAGGCAGAGATCATGGACCAGCCAACGGCGGCGTTGTTGCGCGATCTCAAGCGACGCGGGCTGCTCGACCACACGCTCGTCGTGTGGGCCACAGAGTTTGGTCGCATGCCTTTCCTGCAGGGCAATGGCACGGGGCGCGATCATAATCCGGGTGCGTTCACCTGCTTCATGGCCGGAGCGGGCGTGAAGGCCGGCATGAGCTACGGCGCCAGCGATGAGTTTGGCTTTAAGGCCGTGCACAATCGCACGAGTGTGTACGACTTCAACGCTACCATTCTCCACCTCATGGGGCTCGACCACGAGCGCCTCAGCTATTATCACAACGGCCTCGAGCGCCGGCTGACCAATGTGCACGGGCACGTGGTGAAGGAGGTGTTGGCGTGATGCAGGTTGATCGTCGTCAGTTTCTTTCCGGCCTTGGTGTGACGTTGGCCTTGCCGTGGCTCGAAAGCTCCGCAATGGCCGAGGCACCGCGTTCCAAACGGCTCGTGTGTGTCGGCAATCATCTTGGCTTTTATCCGGGAAACTTTTTTCCGAAAACAGCCGGCAAGAATTATGAGACCACCTCCACGCTCAAGCCGCTTGAGAAACATCGGGATGATTTGACTGTGTTTTCACATCTCGATCACGGGCTCAATGGCGGGCACCGGGCGGTGCAGGGATTTCTGAATAGTATCAAAAAGGAGGAAGCCGCCGGGTTTCCGCTCAAGAACATCTCGCTCGATCAGGCCGCTGCCGAGCATGTCGGCAGTGCCACGCGCTTTCCGTCGGTCAACACCGGCATCGTCAACGGCACGGACATGTGCTGGACCCGCGCCGGCGTACACGTGCCGCCGGTCAACAACCCTGCCAAGCTGTTCCGCGCGCTCTTCGTGAATTCACCGGCCAACGAACGCGCGGCCGAGCGCACGCGCCTGCAGCATCGGGGCAGCGTGCTCGATGCCCTGCGCGAATCCGCCGGCGCCCTGAATCGAACGCTCAACGCCGCCGACCGCAACAAGCTAGACCAGTACCTGACGTCTGTGCGTGACGTGGAGCGGCGTTTGCAGATGTCCAAGGAATGGATCGATCGGCCCAAGCCCAAGGCGCCGATCGACGAGGTGCTGGATGAGGAACGGCAACATCTCGATGAGGTGGCGTTGTTATATGACCTGATGGCGCTGGCCTTGCAGACCGATTCCACCCGCGTTGCCACGCTCGAGACGGGCATGGGATTCCGCACTTCCGAACTGGATCTGGACGGGTATCACGGCATTTCTCATCACGGGAAAGCGCCCGGCCGGATCGAACAGCTGCAAGTCGTGGAATCCTTCCTAACCACCAAGCTCAGCGATTTCATTTCCCGCCTGAAAGAAGCGCAGATTTTTGACGACACCATGGTCGTCTTTGGCAGCGGCATGAGCGACGGTTCCAGCCACAGCAATCGCAACCTGCCGGTTCTGTTGGCCGGCGGCGGCGTGAAGCATCAAGGCCACTTGATCTGTCCCGCCGATCCGAACAAACGCGTGCCCCTCGCCAACCTGTGGTTATCCGTCCTGCACTGGTTCGGCTCCGAGGCTGAACGCTTCGGCCGCAGCACCGGAACATTTTCGCCCATGAAAATTGGATGAAAAATGGCATAAAAATCCGGCGCCAAATGTCGCGTAGCGACAGGATAAATGTAGCCGTGGGTTTCAACCCACGGACAAAAGTCGATAAAATACACAGCGACGCGTAGCGACCGCTCACCCGCCGTCCAATGGCCAACACGTTCACCCAACTCCGATATCATTGCATTTGGAGCACGAAAAACCGCGAGCCCATGATTCGGCCGGATATCGAGGAACGAATCTGGGCCATTATCCCGGAAACCGGTTCGCGTCACGGCATTAACGTGGTGAAAGTGGGCGGCATCGAAAACCACGTCCACGCGTTAATCGATATCCCGAAAACCCTTTCCGTTTCGGAATCAATGAAAGGATTAAAAGGCGGATCGTCAAACGGAATCAACAAGGCCGGGATCATCAACGGACATTTTAGTTGGCAAGACGGGTACGGGGCGTTCACGGTCAGCGCATCCTCGGTCGCGGATGTGTTGGGCTATATCACCAATCAACGCGAACATCACCGGACGATGACGTTTGAGGAGGAGTACGTGAAATTCCTCGAGAAACACGGGGTGGAATATGATGCAAAATATTTGTGGGATTGAGCGGTCGCTACGCGACGCGCACCGGCCGGGGCCGATGGTCCGTGGGTTAAAACCCACGGCTATCAATGAACCGTCGCTACGCGACGCATTCCGGTTTGGCCCAGCGGTCCGTGGGTTGAAACCCACGGCTACGGGTGATCCGTCGCTACGCGACGTTTTTTGTCGGACGGTGAGGTTGTTTCAATTTCTCGTTATCGGGTTGTTCGTTGTGTCCCAAGTGAACGCCGAACCAACGCAGACTTTTCTCGAACAGCATTGCATCCGCTGTCATGGCAGCGAAAAGCAGAAGGCGGATCGGCGGTTTGATACGTTGCCAGCGCAGATCAAAAAACTGGATGATCTCGAGCGGTATCAGGAGATCGTCGATATGCTGAATCTTGGCGATATGCCGCCGGAGGATGAGCGGCAACCGACGGTTGATGAGCGCGCCCGGGTGATTGCACAACTGACGCAGCAAATCGCGATTGCCCGGATCGAACTGAAGGGTACCGGCGGCCACAGTGTGCTGCGCCGTCTCAACTCATGGGAGTACCGGCAGACGATCGGCGACTTGCTCGGGCTCAATGTCGAGGTCTGGAATCCGGCGGAGGAATTCCCCGAGGAAATCAAAGTCCACGGCTTCGACAACAACGGTGCCGGCCTCGTCACTTCCGGCCGGTTGATGGATCACTATTTTGCAGCTGCCGAAGAGGCCATTGGTCGGGCCACGCAGTTTGGCGCCCGGCCAATCTCCAAAAAGTACGCGCAGAAAACGCCGTTCTATTTCGAGGGCAAGGATGCCAAGGATTTGCCCAAGCTGTTCCTGACCGGCCGCTTCCGGTTTGTGCCGAAGACACCGTACACCGATCTGTATGGCCGCCATTATCGCGGTGGGCACATCGGTTTCCTGCCGTTGTACCGGCAGGGCGGCGTGGCGCACAGCGGCGTGTACACCATTCGCGTGCGGGCGGCGGCGGTGGGGCGCGTGCATGATTACGGCAAAGCCCTCGGTGACTTTCGCAATGGCGATCCGTTGGTAATGGAAATTGCCGCGGTCGACCGGCGCGGCAGCGTCACGAGCACCGGTAATGTTTCCAAGATGACCTCGCTGGCACGCATCGAACTGACCAATGAGGAACCGAAATGGTTTGAGTGGCAGGTTTACATGGAGGCCGGTTACGAGCCGGAAGTCCGCTTCCGCAACGGCCCGATGGCAGCCAAGCGGATGGTCCGCGTGCTGACGACGCAGGCCGCGGACAAGCCGGAGTTCAAGCCGTTCATTAACATGAAAGGCGGTACCGAGAAAGGCCACGGCGTGCTCAAGGCCTACAAGGGACCGCGCCTGCGAATTTGGGAAATCAACGTCGAAGGTCCTCACGTGGACACTTGGCCAACCGCCGGTCACCGCGCGCTATACGGAAACCTGACACCCGCCGAGCTGAATGCCAAGACGATCGCCCAACGGCTGGATGCCTTTGCTGAAAAGGCTTTTCGACGTGCGCCACTTAAAGGCGAACTGGAGCCCATCCAGCAACTCGTGGCCGGCAAACTCAAGGAAGGCGTGAAGCCCCTGCAGGCGTTGCAGCTCGGTTGTCAGGCGATACTCTGCTCGCCCGGATTTCTTTACCTGAATCTCGGCGAAGGTGAATTGAGCGAGATCGCGCTGGCGTCGCGCTTGTCTTATTTCCTCTGGGCATCGCCGCCCGACAAAACGCTGCGCCAGTTGGCCGCCGCCGGTAAACTGCGGTCCAATCTATCGGCCCAGGTGAAGCGTCTGATAACGGACCCCAAGGCCGATCGCTTCGTTCGCCATTTCGTGCGGCGCTGGCTGGATCTCGACAACATCGGTACCATGCCGCCCTCCGCGGAATTTCTGGAATACTACCGCGACAACCTCGAGACCGCGATGCGCGCGGAGACGGAAACGTTTTTCCGCCATGTGCTTAATCAAAACCTGCCGCCGCGCGAATTTCTTGATGCCGACTACTCCTTCCTCAATCGTGAGCTCGCCCTGCACTACGGTATCAAGGGCGTTGAAGGGAACGCACTCAAACGCGTCTCCCTCAAGGGTAGCCCGCGTGGCGGACTGCTGGGGCAGGGCGCGTTCCTGACCGCCTCAGCCAACGGCGTCGATACCTCGCCCGTCATTCGGGGCATCTATGTGCTGGAAAAAGTGCTGGGCTATACGCCGCCCCCGCCTCCGCCCGATGTGCCCGCCATCGAGCCGGACATCCGCAACGCCACCACCGTCCGCGATCAACTCGCCAAACACCGCGAGATCGCCACCTGCGCCGCGTGCCATCGCAAGATCGATCCGCTGGGGTTCGCGCTGGAAAACTACGATGCCATCGGCGGCTGGCGCAGCGAATACGGCCGTGACCTGCCCATCGATGCCTCCGGCAAACTTCCCAATGGCGACACGTTCAAAACGCCGACCGAATTTCGCGCCCGCATCAGCGCGCGTCATGAACAATTCACCCGCAACCTCGCCGAACGCCTGCTGACCTACGCGCTCGGCCGCGAGATGATCGCCCTCGACCGCCCGCACATCGACGCCATCATGACGCGCATGAATCAACCCCGCGCCGGTCTCCACGACCTCATCGAGGCCGTCGTCCTGAGCAAGGCGTTTCACACCAATTAACATGGCCGCGCCATTCCAAATCGGCTCCTCCATCCCCGTGCTTCGGATGACCGATGAATCTGCCGCCAAGGCGTTTTACGCCAATTATCTCGGCTTCGAGATTGAATGGGAACATCGCTTTGAAGACAACCCAGATTCGCCCTTGTACATGCAAATCCGGCTTGGCCAAGCGGTGATTCACCTCAACGGCCATGCGACGCCAGACACCCCGCCTGCAGAAGTACGAATACCGGTTCGGGGTGTGGAAGCGTTCTGTAATCATCTTCGTTCCAAGGAGACCAAGTTTCCCAACCCAAGCGTGGTGGATCCGCGTTATACCGGCAGAAAGACGGACATGAACCTGATTGATCCGTTCGAAAACTACCTCGTTTTCTGGGAACCCGACGACGGGTAAACCAAGCGCTTGGCCAAGCGGCTGGGTTTGAAATCGGCTTCGTGCCGGTTTACGTTTCGCTGCACGTGATCCGTCTGTCGTCAGTCTTAATTTTCGGTATCGGCTTGGTTGCATCGCATCCAGCCTATGCCGACGAGGTGGCTGCCGATGTTCTGTTCGCCCGCAAAATCCAGC
>Ga0208624_1001772_pt1 | contig 10050 bp, 15 predicted proteins | sample Knorr_S23_td_DCM_FD_185607 | JGI IMG/M metagenome (GOLD analysis project Ga0208624, IMG submission 185607) | Marine microbial communities from Southern Atlantic Ocean transect - Knorr_S23_td_DCM_ad_71m_LV_A (SPAdes) (version 2) | ecosystem: Environmental > Aquatic > Marine > Oceanic | place...
ACCATCCATACAAATCACACATTCACACGTATGTTCTTCTTGGGCAGGAAGGGGAGGAGCTGATGGTTCATAACTCCCTGGCTGAGGCTCAAGAACAGGATATATGGATGTTTCACATGACTTCTCATCGCAAGAGCGTTCATTTAGATGCTCTGATTCTCCATCTTTCCAAGTCCCCTCATATTTAGTGCCATCTGGATAGGTCATTATACCCTTGCCATTCTCCTTTCCATCCACCCATTCTCCATCATATACTCTACCGTCCCGATAAGTCATCTTACCCTTGCCATTCTCATCACCATCCACCCACTCTCCATCATACTCTTTACAACCATTCTTATCGATCACCGAACCATGACCATTCCTCTTGCCGTCCTTCCACTCGCCCACGTACTTACTACCGTCAGGATAGGTCATTGTGCCGTGACCATTTATTTGGTCGTCTACCCACTCACCCACGTACTTAGTATCGTCAGCATAGGTCATCGAACCTTTACCATTTCTCTGGTTGTTTACCCACTCACCAGAATATTTTTCTCCGTTTGTCCAGGTGAAAGTGCCTTGACCATTTATCTGGTCGTTTACCCAGTTACCTTCGTATTTTTCTCCGTTTGCCAAAGTAGCAGTGCCGGTGCCACACTTTCGGTCGTATCTCCACATACCTACATACTCGTCACCATTTGGCATCGTCATCGTTCCCTCACCATGCATATATCCTTTTTTCCAATTACCTACGTACTTTCCCCCCTCTACCGTTGCCCACGAAACCCGCTCCGTCCGCAAAAACGGAGCGACATCCCCACGACGCTGGCGCTGGCGTATCACTCCGGGTGCGGTCTCGACAAAGGTGTAAGGAGGTCCGAGGGCCTGTTTGAATCGTGAGTGCATACATCTGGAACAGTATTTTTTCTTTGAAGCCGCATGGTATTGTGTCCCTGGTGCTTCGCAAACCACCCTGCTCTCTTCGGTTCTGTCGATATCACCAGATAATAGAATAGCCTGTCCCTTCCCTACAGGGCTTTTAGTATCTAAATAGATATCGTCGGTCCTTCTATGCTCACCCCAAGTAAATGAACCGTGTCCATGTGGAAGCAGGTCAATTCTATAACAAGTGCCCTTCTGACAGTCGGATTTATAGGTGCTTGTAATTTTTTTAAACTCTCCTCTATAAACGCTCCCGTCCTTTATCGTAACTTCGATTTCCCCGTCTAGATATCGGCTACGATCATATAAGTAGTTATTGTTAAAAGCAATCTTGGGGTCCCTAAATGGCATTGTTTCGACATTGGGGAAAAACCATTGTGTAGCATCATTAATGAAGTTTTCAAAGCTACTTGGTGACCACCTATCCGGTTTACCATTACCTGGTATCCATTTGACACTATAGCAAAACTGCCTGCCCTCCCTCTTAGCATACCGCTCCCCTAGCTTTCCCCCCCCATTCGCTGGTCCCACCACGCAGAAATTTCGGCATTTTGGTTGCCAGCGAACTGGCTGAGGGAATCCATCATTCAAATCTCCCAACGTCGTTGCTCCTTTTATCTTAAACATAGAAAGTGCCATTTAGAAGTTTATGAATTATTTGTTCATAAAAAATAAAAAAAAAATCAAATTTTTACTCACGAAATACAATGATTCAACTAACAATCCAAAATCCGGGTTACGTGAGACAGCATACCTTCATATTCACAATCATAAATTGTGTGGCTCTCACTTCCAAACATCATCGTTATAATATAGAATGTAAATTCATGTGATTTGTCAGGAGTGTTTCGCTTAATGTTGAAATGTCTATTCCTACCGGTCCGACTAACAACACGAATTGTGTTAATTGAACCCACCGGAAGTTTAGCAATGTGTTCTGCTATGTGCTTTGGGTCATTTCCAAGCCGATGTTCTGTATGTATACCTGTAAAAGGAATATTTGATGGATGATTGGGGTCATAAAGTGACATAGTAGAAGGGTGATCCAAGACGGACATTTTGATTCTCTAGTAGATTACTACATCTTTTTTGTTAAAAAAAAATCAAATTTTTTTTTATTACTCCAGCGCACTAACTACCTATACAAACCGAACGGAGCTAAGTGCTCGTACCGTACTCCACCATGTACTACGACCTCCAAAAGGGTGAGGGGTATTCTCCATTTCCTTGATTATCGAATAAACTACATCCCCAATATCTGAACCTTTAACAAAAACACACCGTAATACTGGGTCCATCTGTTTGCCATTCACATACTCACAGTACTCAAACGTCTCCCCATCCCAAAGCTCTTCTCCTGGAGAGTGATTTCCTTCCTGCTTGGTCAATGTCTTATATATATTTAACTGATGAATCGGGGTGAGTAGGGTCACCAACACTTTTAAAATCACTTCTACAGGCAACTTTCTGCCTTCATCCTCCAGTCTTTGAATATACTCACGCACACCATTATCACATAACTGTCCCCACCCACTCAGCTGTTCTACCTCATGTACGATCTTTTTCCAATCTTGTTGAAGAGTATCCATTGCCTCCTCTCGTGTAGCAGTAGAGAATATTGGAGCACCTTTCGCTTCTAAATTTACTTTGACTTTGATCACCGACTTGTCACAATTGTAGGAGCTTCCACCCTCTACACTTTCCACCAGTTGTACATCATCCATTGAAGGAGGAGCATATACCACATCGTCACTCATTGGTAATCTTTGATTACATTAAAATCAAGTTGGAAAAAAAAATCAAATTTTTTTTATTACTCCAGCACACTAACGAACTAAACCCTACTAATACCCAGAAACCGATGAAGTTCTAGACATACCTCCACATTCGGGACTTCGCTTGGGATAGGGAGCCTTCAATTCCCAAGCGAATGGTAGTATTTCGATTGTAGCCTTGTTTTCATCTAGACGCCCGATCCAGCGATGCTGTTCAGTTCGTGTTTGGGTCTGGTGCCCGCAGCGAATTTCACCTCGCACTTCCAAAACACAGCGGCTACGTGTATCAAGGTAGAACTCGCGATGATTGAAGTTGATGTGTGTGTTAAGGTATCCATGAACATCTGGATATTCACCCTTCCACAGTTCTTCCCTAGGCACGAAGTCTGGGTGGGTCAAATAGCGAGTTAGTTCCTCGCCTACAAAGTTTAATTTCACGAAACGTGCTGGCCAATTATCAATAGGACAAGGAGTATCTGGTCCATACCATCCGTCATTTCCATTCCGGTAAGCATCCATTTCCGCACCAAACCGTTCACCTCCATCTTCATCTATTTCTTCTGGGTCAGCTTCGTTGATTGCTATTATGCCATGTTTTGCGGCAGGCGTATCAGCAGTATCTTCACAAAACTGGCGCCAGTCTTCTTGCAACTTAGTAAAGTCGCTGCTCCAACCGTCCATGCTGCCACAGCCATCCTTTATCAAAATAGCAAAGTGGTTGTAAAGCTTGCGTAGTTCCGAGATTGCGTCGTGCGTGTCTGTAAAGGATGCTACACCATCAGTCTCAGCAACTTTTGGCAGGTTATACTTCTCTGCTATAAGAGGTGCGACCCTCCATATCTCTCTTGAAAACCAGGGGAGCTTTTTTCCGTATTTGGTAAAGTAACTGTTAGGCTTGGTCTCCATACGTTCTGTCAACTTTCCGTGGGTGTGAACCATTCTGCTATTGGGTTACAAATAAAAAGTGTTGGAAAAAACAGGTCAAATTTTTTTTTTCCCATAATGTATCCAACGCTTACCATCATTCGATAAGGACTAGCCATTACCCAATCCATCATTCTTTGCGAGTTGGGCAGACCAACCCAGACATTTTAATATAAAAGATTGCTTTCATGACGATAATTGAAATTTTTTAATAGATCATTCAATAAAACTATTTCTTCCTGTTGACTTCTAATGATTCTGTAAGCAAGGTATATCATAAAGTCATTTTGGGTGTTTTTGAGTAATTTTTTACTCATATCAACGGCAACTTGATGATGAGGTATCATATGCTTTATATACATTATATCATCTAATTTCATGTGTTTAAGGTGTTCATTATGTTTTTTAGGATCAAAAAAATGGGGGTCACAATATGTATTAGTTAAACCCAATTTATTTGGTTTTGTAAAATCACCTATAGTTTTACTATAAATTCGATTCATTTTGAGATTATCTATACTCATATCATTTTTGGGTAGTTTATTAGTCATATATTTCATAAGACTTATTTCATAATTTTGAACCCAAATGATTTTTCTTAAAATATGCTGCATAGTTGGATTATTAGATTTTTTTTGTAATAAAATACTTATATCAACAGCAACTTGATGATGAGGAATCATATGCTCTAGATATTGAATATCTGTTAAATTATTGTCGCATGGTTTATTGTAAAATTTTTCCTTAATTACTGGTTTGATATATAATGAAAGAATAGTAATAATAAGTAATGCCAAGATAAAAAAATACATATTATAAATATAATTTAGATTTTAATTTGTTTGAAACCGGTATTCCAGATTTATAATAATACAAATTCAACAAATTAATCCTTTTTCCTCAATAGACTGTTTATGAGCACTCCATAGGGTCCAGAAAAATGTATCATCATCATCTTTAATTTGACAATCTATATGTACGGTTCTGGCTCCAGTTGAAGGAGTATAAAAAGAACTATTTTGATGAGTGCGATGTCTAAGTACCATACCTTTTTCTTCTACTGTTTTTGTAATAGCGTGTCCTTTCATTATAGGTTTTTTACAGGCTGGACAGTCTCCTAAATTATAGTTAGATATAAAACATGATGGGAAAAAATCATTAGATGTAGAATCAAGACGAGAACCTGGAAACATATTGTGTTTTAGTTAAAAAATAAAAAAAAAATTTAAGAAAATCAAATTTTAATACATAAAATCAGTTTCCCATGAAAATAGAGAATAGTGAGACAATAATAGCCACTATTATAAACCAAACAGGACACATAGACTCTTTATTAAAATTGTCAATAATTTTTTTTTCTAACATATCAGATTCTTCATTATTTTCGTCTACATCTAAGCCTACAAATCCTAATTTTTCCATAATTCGTCTTGAGTTATTAGTGAGAAATAGTTGTTCAACCATGTAAGATTGTTCTAAAGTAATATTTGCATCTGTAATATTAAATTGAAAGTTTTTATAAAAAGGATGGTTAGGGTCATCAATACTTTCATAACGCAGGGAGCAGTCAAGAAGGAGATCATGGGTACATGATATATTATAAAATTCATTATTCAGGTAACTATTAAATAGTGTTTCCCAACGTTCAATAGGGGAGTTTGGCTTTGTATGAGACATGGAAGAGCTTATTTTGTAAAAGAAAAAAAATAAAAAATCAAATTTTATAATAAAATGATGATTATCACTGTTCTAGTGATATACCAGCCTCCTTATACATTTTAACACATGAAGGATTGTGTACATGTCCACGAACAGTTCCGCATGTAAGGCATTTAGCATTTTTGGCTTCAGAAGTCCAAGGATACTGGAAGACCATATTTTTTGGATTATTTAGGAATAAAAAAGAGTAAAATGATCAAATTTTTGTGAAACTGAACGAATCATGATAGTAGTTCCTGTGTAGCATCTCGTGTATCTTTGATTGCCAATTCACGAATAGATTTATAAAGCATAGTTTTTATTTTCTTATCATTAAAGTATTTTATATCTAAGAGACCTAATATGATGTATTCGTTGCGTGTGAGCATCTATGAAGAAACGGATTATGTAGAATAATTTTTATAATTATTTATCAAATTTTTTTGACCCTAAAACAAAAAAATTTAAAGATGTAGTATAGGTTGGATTACATAACAACAAATATGATTGAACAGAAGGCAAAGAAAAATCCATAGCATACTTCACGCATGATATTATCATCTAATTTGCCCTCAAGTTCATCTTTTTCTTCGATCAGTTTTTTTATGGTTTTACATCTGAAGATTCTATCAAAGTAGTTCATGCGTTTCTGGTTAACTATAACCTGTCTAAGTTTTTTGAGTTCATGATTGTTGACATAATTAATAGATACATATTGCCATCTCTCTTCAAGTATTTGTGTTTTTAAGAGAATAATTCTTTGTTGAAGGGTATCTAGGTAATGTTTATCAACGATGATACCATTATTATTTTCAAGTTCACTACCTGTATTACTATCCTCTTCGTCAGGGGTTGAGCTATAGTTGCTAAATTCGGGGTTAGGACTGGACATTTTTTCTGTGTGTGGTATGAGATACATAAATAATAAAAAAAAAATCAAATTTTGTATTAATTACACATTAGAAATCAGAGAACCATAGAACCGGTAAGGTTCAGACTTACAAGTAGAGGAGGATTTGATGAATGAATCTTGAGGAGCTTGTGAAAGTTGGGAGGTGAATTCGCTGGGCGTTTGATTCTACGCTTAATAATAATCACCTTTGGCTTGTTTTCAGCGACATCTGGGACATCTGCTTTGGTCTTTTCAGCGACATGAGGGACATCTGCTTTGGTCTTTTCAGCGAGAGGGCGGACTTCTGCGTTGGTATCACCGGTATGTTTACAGCGACCACCTTTTTGATGTTCTTTCAGATTTCCCAGCCCCTTTATTTTTTTTCCACATGCTTCGCAGTTGTAGAGAAAGTGCTGCTGGTATTGAGTGAGAAGGTGGAATTCATCACCACAACCAGAACACTTGATTTGAGGTGGGAAGTGGTGGCGACAGTGTTGCTCGATGTTGTTTTCCTTTTTGCCAACGTGGTCACACCACACACATTGAAATCCTCCATCACATGGTTTGTAGGCTATACCTTTCCAAATCTTTCCAGGAAGTTGTGATAGGTCAAGTTGAGGTTGAATGGGGGCTTTTACGTTCTTTCTGGCACGGCATCCGCATGAAAGGCGCTTATGCTCGCAGTCTGGGTCGGTACGAATGGAAGCTTGAAGCATTTTTTCTTTTGTCTTATTAATAAGAGGAGATGAATCAGATTGATCAAATTTTTTCTGTCAATCTTATCTAAAGACTGGGAATTCTGTTACGAGGAGCACTTGGACCTATTTTAGGTGAGAGATTATGATTGATTGCCTTTTGTTCAATCCAGTCACGAAATCTTTTCTGACTCTGAGGTGATGAACCGCTGTCACCTATTTCAATGAGGAGGTTATCTAAACGTTGAAGTTCATCTTTAGAAAGAATTTTTAAGAGTTCCGCGATGGTGGTGGAGCGCATAGAAAAAAAGTTTTTTATTTTACGAAAAAATCGCGCGGTCAAATCAAAATTTTTGGTGTGTAAAAGAAGATGGATTCGTCGTTGGTGGAATGTTTCCTAGAGAGTACGCGCAAATGAGGAGATGAAAAGTCGCTGTATCCGTAGTTTTGGATGGTGTATAGGATGTCGGAGTTGATGTCCATAGCAGCGATGCTCATAGCGACAAAATCATCACCGTAGAGCGATACTATAGGAGTTGTACCTGGCTTGTTAGTAATCCAAATGACCTTCAACCCGTTCGGGTTACCAAAACGGCTGTTTGTCTTCTCTTGGTAGTCCAAAAATCTCCATCCTCCGGCTCCGGGTAAGAGTCCAATGGGAGCAATTTGTGAAAAATCTGTTCTGAGTGGAAAGTGAATTTCCTGGTCAAAGGTTACACCGTTCTTTCTGATGTAACCTATGGAATTTGCGTCAGGAATGGGTGAAGTCCATTGTGAATTAAAGTCTCTGGTGACTTCTGGCATACGGTTGGAAAAATAGATCTCGCGAATAGGTGCCTCTGGGGATTCCATAGTTCTACTGGTGGTTAAACTTGTGTGTTTAGTGGCGTTCCTATCAAATTTTTTTCCGGCGGGGGTGTAAGTTTTTCTAATGCCATAAAAATTTGATCTTACAAATATATTATGTTGCTTAATAACTTTTAATTAAGAAAAGATGTCCAACGGTTCAGAGATAAGTTCTAAACGTAAAGATAGTATTAGTATACCATGTCTAATTCCTCCTCCTGTTGAAGGTGGATATGATGTTAGGTGGTTTATTTGTGGTAAATGTCAACGCGCTTCTTATAATGAAAAACGTCATATTTATGTTAGAACTATCCATGTATATACCCAATCTTCCTTGAAACAAGGTCTTTGTGATTGTTCTACTCCTTATGACAAAGATAAAATGTATAATGAATCGGCGTTTAATCCTATAATTCCATGTGAATCATCAATTAAATGTGATTTAGTATTTCCCGACCCGATGTACGTTCCAAAACCTACAACTATAAGAACTTGCTCATCGTGTGGTTATGATGTAAAATTAGAGTTGGATTTACATGACCCAAAGTGTTTCTTTCGCAGAGTTTGTAATAAATAAATTTATTTTTAATGTAATAAAAATATATAAAGATTATAAATAAATGGATAATATGACAGAATTGGATGATTCTGTATTAGTAAAAAAATTATTAATTTTTGATTATAAAATAATAAAAAATATAATATGTTCTAATTGTGAGAGAAATATAAATGTAGTAGTTCTTTATAATCATAAAAAGTATATATTTTGTTCATTAGAATGTTTTTGGTCGTATTTTCTTGAAAGGGATACATTAAATTATAAAAAATCGTATATGGTTAAGATTGATGTTTATTCTGAAAAAAACTATATTATTGAATATTTTCGATGGGATTTTATAGATAAATAAAAAAAAGTATTTTATTAAACAAACATCACAAAAATCTACTTACTCTTCGGTGAACTCAATTTCGCCGTTTTTGAGGATACCGACCAACTCACTTTCGGTGTTGTAGACATTCGAATCGGCATCAAAGTAGTAAGTTACACCGTTGAATGTCATTTCCTGGACGTCGGTAGATTCAGCACCGCTTTCAGAACCTTCGTCTTCTACAGTAGACTGTTGTTCATGGACTTCAAGTGATGCCAAAAGGTCTGGTGTACTCACCGTATCAAGCGAGGCAGGCTTAGCAACAGGCTTAGCAACAGGCTTAGCCACAGGCTTAGCCACAGGCTTAGCCACAGGCTTAGCCACAGACTTAGCCACAGGGTTAGCAACAGGCTTAGCAACAGGCTTAGCGTCAGGAACAGGAACAGCAACAGGGAATTCTGTAACTGTTAGGACAGGCGCAGTGGATTCTTGAGAAGCAAGTAGATTGTCTTTTGCTTCCTTTGCCTTTTGCTTGTATGGCTCAGCATCAGCTGTGTCTTTGATGGAATTCCACATCTCACCAGCCTTTTTGGCTACATCTGCGCCAGTGATCTTTTGTCCTTCGTCTGCCTCAGACTCCAAGAGTTCTTTGATGTCGTCTCTGTTCTCCTCAAGATAGAACATGTAGGCATTCTTTGTTCGCTTTGAAGGCTTTGAACTCTTTGGTTCCTTAACTGCTTTCACCTTAGGAACCTTTGGCTTCTTTACCTTCGGCTTTTTGTCACCGTTTGCTGCCTTTCCCTCTGGGCAGTAAGGATGCCATTTGAAGGTACCAGCGGTCCGCATTTCGGCGATTGCTTTCTGGACATCAGGTGTTTTCCAAGCAATAACCATTCGTCCCTCAGAGTCCTTGAATGGAAGTTCTTGGTCCCAACGTCCACAAAAGAGACCGAAATGCTTACCATCGGGGGTGTATTTCATAGGTTCTTCGGTTTCAGCCGCTTTTTTGGTGTGTTGGGTACAATAATCACCATCCCCACAGCGTTTCTTTCTACACTGGATAGGAAGTCCTCCGTTTCCCCAAGTCCTGGCCATACATCTCTCTTCGTCTGGTACTTCTGTGTGCTTTCTGGTCTTCTTTTCTGCTTTCTCCGGCGCCTTTTGAAGTTGATTTAGGGCAAGTGCCATAGCTGCCTCTTGTGAAATAGCTGGATTGGATTGAACTAGTTTAGCGGCAGTTGTGGCAAGTTGTTGGGCGATGAACTCGCTGGCAGTAGTCGTCATGAAATCTAAGAATGTAGTATTACATGGGGAAAAAAAAGAAAAGGTGAATCAAATTTTGTGCGAAAAAATGATTGGTGGTTAAGTGATAATTAGGTGTTAGAAAAAAAAACTTTTTTCTTTTTTTTCTTTTTTTTCTTTTTTGT
>Ga0208624_1001774_pt1 | contig 10042 bp, 9 predicted proteins | sample Knorr_S23_td_DCM_FD_185607 | JGI IMG/M metagenome (GOLD analysis project Ga0208624, IMG submission 185607) | Marine microbial communities from Southern Atlantic Ocean transect - Knorr_S23_td_DCM_ad_71m_LV_A (SPAdes) (version 2) | ecosystem: Environmental > Aquatic > Marine > Oceanic | place...
GTACCCCCAAAACTTGATTTTGATTTAACACTGTTAGTAGCTGATAGCACTTTTTTTGCGTCAGCTGTTATATTTTTGTCAAATTTTTTTAATTCTCCAAGAGATAATGAATCTATGTTTCTATCTTGTTTTGAACAATAAGAAACAATCTTTCCTGTAACAACATAAGCATCTCTAAATGAATATCTAAGATTTTGAACCAACCAATTAGCCAAATCGGTAGCGGTTGCATTTGAATTATCAATCAACTCTTTCATTCTAGTTTTGTTGAATGTAGATTTTGATAAAATTTCATTCATAACTTTTATACACAAAGAAACATTGTCGTATGAATTAAATGTTATTTGTTTATCGTCTTGTAAGTCTTTACTATAAGAAAGTGGTAACCCTTTAATAATATTAAGCATTGAACTTAAATTACTAATGATAATACTTGTTTTTCCTCTAACAAGCTCTGCACCATCTGGATTTTTTTTCTGAGGCATAATTGAACTACCAGTTGAAAGATCATCTGGTAAATTGATAAAATTAAATTGTTGATTTGACCAAAGTACTATTTCCTCTGCTATTTTTGATAAATGAACAGCAATTAGTGATAGAACAAATAAAAATTCTATTACAAAGTCTCTATCTGAGACAGTGTCCATAGCATTTTTTGTTGGCTCTCTAAATCCCAACTCTTTAGTTGTATATTTTCTATCAATAGGAAAAGAAGTCCCTGCAAGTGCAGCTGCACCTAATGGGTTTTCATTAAGACGATATAAACAATCTTCAAGTCTTGTTCTGTCTCTACCAATCATTTCAACGTAAGCTAAAACATGATGAGCCAATGTTATTGGTTGAGCAATCTGTAAATGAGTGTAACCTGGCATAATTGTTTCAGTATTTTTTGTTGCAATATTAATTAAAGTTCTCTGAAATTTTTTTAGTTCACTATCTAAAATTTTAGATTCTTTTTTAACCCATAATTTTAAATCAGTTACTACCTGATCATTTCTAGATCTTGCAGTATGAAGCTTTCCTGCAATTTTTCCAATTTTCTTAAATAATAAACTTTCAATGTTCATATGAATATCTTCAAGTTTTTTTGAAAATACGACCTTGTTTTTTTCAATATCTCTTTCAATTGCTTTAAGTCCAGAGACTATTGCACTTTGTTCTTTTTTATTTATTATTTTTTGTTTACCGAGCATTCTAGCATGCGCTATTGACCCAGTTATATCTTCTTTATACAGACGTTGATCGATATCTATAGACGTATTAATTGCATCTAAAATCTCACTAGGTCCTTTTGAAAAATGGACATTTCTTGAAGGATTTTTTTTCATTTTGCGCGCCTATAAGAGATATTTATATTAATTTCCACCCTTATGCTTAAATTATTTTCATACGGCAAATTTTTCTTATATAAGCTCACCTTTATAGAACTCACATGAATATTAAAAAAGTAGTAGTAATAGGATCTGGCACTATGGGCAGTGGAATCGCAGCCCAAATAGCAAATGCTAATATTGATGTTACACTTCTAGACTTACCTTCAAAAGAAGGATCTAGAAACCAAATTACAGAAAACGCTAAAGAAAGAATTAAAAAATCACGACCTCCACTTTTAGTAGAAAAAAACAAAGCAGAATTAATTAAGGTTGGAAATATTGAGGATGACTTTAATGAAGTTGCGGAAGCTGATTGGGTTGTGGAGGCTGTTGTTGAGAGAATAGATATTAAACATAACATTTATGATAAAATTCAGACTACAAGAAAGAACAATTCTATAATTTCATCTAATACATCTACAATTCCATTGAAAATCTTATCTGCAAATATGTCAGATGAAATGAAAAAAAATTTTTGCATTACCCATTTTTTTAACCCAGTTCGATATATGGCATTGCTCGAGATAGTAACTGAAGAAGTTAATGACATTGAAAAAATAAATTTATTAAAACAATTTTGTGATGAAAAACTTGGTAAAGGTGTAATTATTTGTAACGACACTCCAGGATTTATTGGAAACAGAATTGGAGTTTATGCAATGCAAGTTGCTATGACTGAAGCTTTTAAAATGAAGATATCAATTGAAGAAGCTGATGCAGTATTTGGAAGACCAATGGGTATCCCGAAGACTGGAATTTTTGGGCTATACGATTTAATTGGTATCGATTTGATGGCTGATGTTTTAAAAAGTTTTATCAAAGAACTCCCAAAAGAAGATCCTTTCCACGAGGTTGCACAAGAAATTCCATTGGTCACAAAACTTATTGAAACTGGGTATACAGGAAGAAAAGGTAAGGGTGGTTTTTATAGAATGAATAAATCTGATGGTAAAAAAATTCTTGAAGCAATTAATTTAGAAACTGGCGAGTATCACCCAAGTCAGAAAATTAATTTAGGTATGGGAGATAAAATTGACATAAATAAACTCATTCAAAGAAAAGACAAATACGGTGAATATGCAAAATCAATTCTGACAAAAGTAATTAGGTATGCTGCATATTTAATCCCTGATGTATCATCAAAATATATAGACATAGATGATGCACTAAGATTAGGTTTTAATTGGACTGTTGGCCCTTTTGAAATGCTTTCAAATATTGATACAAAAAATTTTATTGATCAAAATACTGATATTAACTTCTTTAAAGATCTAAAGGGAGTTTTTGAATTTAATAAAAGACCTGGATATTTAGATTCAAGTATTGATAATTTAAGATCGTTAAATTTACAAAAAACTTTTGAGAACCCTTCTGCTAATATTAAAAATGCTTCATCATATCAGGTTGTTGAATTTACTACTAAGGCAAACGCTTTAGATACTGACTCTATGTTAGCTTTAAAAGAAGCTGCTCAAAATAATAAAAGCACAATTGTGATTAATGATGCAATGCAATTTTCTGCTGGTGTAAATTTAAATTATGTCATGGAATTTGCTAAAAATAATGAATGGTCTAAAATTGAAAAATTTATAATTGATTTCCAACAAACGTGTAAAACAATAAAATATGCAGATAAGCCTTTTATTGCTGCGCCATCAGGACTTGCTATTGGCGGTGGTTTTGAAGTGGTATTGCATTGTGATTATAACGTTGCTCATACAAATGTTGTTCTTGGACTAGTTGAATCTTTAGTTGGACTCATTCCTGCTGGTGGGGGTTGTAAGGAAATGCTGTGGCGTTGGTTACAAACTCCAGAAGGTAAAGAAAATTCTGAACATGCGTCTATGAAAGTTTTTGATCTTATTGGTTATGCTATTACTGCTACCTCACCAAATGAAGCGCTGCCAAATCAATTCTTTTTAGAAAAGGATAAGGTGGTAATAAATAGAGACAGACAATTATCAACGGCTATCGATTTATTAAATAATATTGAGGGAGGTTATGAAAAACCATCTCAACCTAAATTCAATTTAGGCGGTAGTGCTGTCAGAGATAAAATGTTTGAAAAACTTGAAGCACTATATAATGAAAATAAAATTTTAGACCACGGATTAGAAGTAGGTAAGCAAATTGCTTTTGTACTTAGTGGTGGAAATACAAATATTGATAATGAATTAAGTGAAGATGATCTTTATAATCTTGAATTAGAAGCTTTCATGAGACTTATCCAGATGCCTAAAACTCAAGAGCGAATAAAACATACACTTGAAACTGGAAAACCATTAGTAAATTAAATTAATTTCTTGTAGTATTTGATCCTTTTAGGAAACAGATGAGTAATTTTGATACAAACCTAGATAAAAATTCAGCCAATTTTGTTCCACTATCACCATTAAGTTTTATAACTCGCGTGAAAGATATTTATCCAAACTATGACTCTTTAGTTTATGGAAAAAGAAGTTACACTTGGCTTGAAACCTATAATCGATGTACCAAGTTTGCTAGTGCATTAGCAAAAAAAGGAATTACAAAAGGAAGTACCGTTTCAATCATAGCGGCAAATACTCCAGAATTATTCGAAGCACATTATTCTATTCCAATGACTGGCGGCGTTATTAATACGATCAATACTAGACTTGATGCAGATACAATTGCGTATATTCTAGATCATAGTGATGCAAAACTTCTTATAACTGATACTCAATTTTCACCTACAATGAAAAAGGCTTTAAAAATATATGGGAAGAATATTCCTATTATTGACATTCATGATGATCAGGCAGTTTTTAAAGATGGTGAGGGTGAACAAATTGGAGAAATGACATATGAAGAATTTTTACAAACAGGTGATGACAATTATAATTGGTCTTTACCTGAAGATGAATGGCAAGCAATCTCACTAAGCTATACATCAGGCACAACTGGTAAACCAAAAGGTGTTGTGTATCACCACCGTGGATCATATTTAATGTCTACAGGAAGTGTTACGGCATGGAACATGCCTAATAAATTAACATTTCTTTATACTGTTCCAATGTTCCACTGTAACGGATGGGGCTACCCTTGGACAGCCGCTTTAATACATGCAAAGATTATTTGCTGCAGGTACATTGTTGCAAAAGATATTTATAATTTAATAGATAAATACAAAGTAACTCATTTTGGAGGCGCTCCTATAGTTTTAAGTTTAATTGCTAATGCTGATGAAAAAGATAAAAAAGAAATAAATCATAAAGTATATGTATTAACTGCTGGTGCTCCACCAACGAGTGCAATTCTTGAAAAGATGGATAACTTAGGTTTTGAAGTTATGCATGTATATGGATTAACTGAAACATACGGTCATATTCTTCAGTGTGCTTGGAATGAAGAATGGGAATCACAATCAAAATCTGAAAAAGCTGATATTAAAGCAAGACAAGGTGTTCGTTACCCAAATACTGAAGAAGTATGTGTTGCAGATCCAGAGACCTATGAAAAAGTTCCAATGGATGGAGAAACCATGGGAGAGATTTTAATTCGAGGTAATGTAGTAATGAAAGGATATTATAAAAATAAAGAGGCGACTGAAACATCCATGAAAAAAGGATGGTTTCACTCTGGTGATTTAGCCGTTGTCTATCCTGATGGATATATTCAAATAAAAGATAGATCGAAAGATATCATAATTTCTGGGGGAGAAAATATTTCATCTGTGGAAGTGGAAAATGTTGTTGCAAAACACCCAGCTGTTTCCTTGGTTGCAGTAGTAGCCAAGCCAGATGAGAAGTGGGGTGAAACACCATGTGCTTTCGTAGAACTAGCTCCTGGAAAAAATGCCACAGAAGAGGATATAATTCAGTTTTGTAAAGAAAATATGGCTGGATTTAAAAGACCAAAGCATGTAATCTTTGGTGAATTACCAAAAACTTCAACTGGGAAGATACAAAAGTTTGAATTAAGAACAAAAGCAAAGGAGTTATAAATGGATCCAAAAACTTATAAATTTGACACACTAAGTCTACATGCTGGTTATCAACCAAGTAAAAACGCTGGCTCAAGGCAAGTACCAATTTATCAAACAACTTCATATATGTTTGATGATGTTGATCATGCGGCAGCACTTTTTAATTTAGAAAGAGGTGGTCATATTTATAGTCGTATGTCCAACCCAACAGTACAAGTTCTAGAAGAAAGAGTTTGTGCACTTGAAGGAGGAACAGCTGCTCTTGCAACTGCATCTGGAATGAGTGCAATATTTTTAACTATTATGACCCTTTGTAACGCCGGTGATCACATGGTTGTTTCTTCTCAGCTTTACGGTGGAACTGTAAATTTATTTAGATTAACGCTTCCTAAGTTTGGTATTAAAACAACTTTTGTAAAACCAAGAGATACAGAAGGTTTTAAAAAAGCAATTCAACCAAATACCAAAGGTATTTTTGGTGAGCTTGTTGGTAATCCTGGTAATGAATTGATGAACATGCCTGAAGTTTCAAACATAGCAAAAGAAGCTGGTATCCCACTAATTATTGATAGTACTTATCAAACTCCTTATTTGTGTAGACCTTTTGAACACGGAGCTGACCTTGTTGTACACTCACTAACTAAATGGATGAGTGGTAATGGTTCTTCTATGGCAGGAATATTAGTTGAAGGTGGAACTTTTGATTGGATGCAAAATGATAAATTTCCTTCTATGACAGAACCTTACGAGGGCTATCATGGATTATCATTTGCAGAAGAATTTGGTCCAACAGCTTTTACAATGATGGCAAGAGCTGAGGGTATGAGAGATATGGGGCCTTGTTTAGCTCCTCAAAATGCTTGGAATATTTTACATGGTTTAGAAACTCTTTCTCTTCGAATGGAAAAACATTGTTCTAATGCTTTGAAAATGGTTGAGTATTTATCAAATCATGAGAGTGTTGCTTGGGTTTCACATGCTAGCGCACCAGGACATCCAGATAAAGAACTTGCAGAAAAAATTCTTCCTAAAGGAACTGGGTCAATGATTGCCTTTGGAATTAAAGGTGGAAAAGAAGCAGGTGCTGCTTTTATTAATAATGTTAAACTTGCGTCACATTTAGCAAATGTTGGTGATGCAAGAACACTAGTTATACACCCAGCATCTGCAACACACTCACAAATGGATGAGGCAACTTTAAAATTTGCTGGATTATCTCATGATATGATTAGATTATCTGTTGGCTTAGAAGACTTTGAAGATATTGTAAACGATTTCGAAGATGGATTCAGAGCTGCAAAAAAACCTCGTTTAGTTGCAAACAAATAAATGAAGTTTAAAGTTCGCGGAATTGATACGTTTGCCTCCACTGGAGGCAGACCTTTTGATAAAAATAAACCCCTTATAATCTTCGTTCACGGCAGTGGACTAAGTCACATGGTTTGGGTTTTACAAACACGCTACTTTGCATTCCGTGGATATAGCGTTTTAGCCGTTGATTTACCAGGTCACGGACTTTCTTCTGGTGAAAGTTTAAAAACTATTGAAGAAATGGGAAACTGGGTTGGCGATGTAATTGGAGCAGTTGGATGTAAAGAAGCTTCACTTGTTGGACATTCTCAAGGATGTCTTGTAACAATGGAATGTGTTGCTCAACACCCAGAAAAAATTAAAACGTTAACTCTTATGGGTGGCGCATCTGCAATTCCAATGAATCCTGAACTATTAAGGCTTGCTGAAGAGAGTAATCCTAAGGCTGTTGATCTTATGATGGATTTTGCGCACGGGCCTGCAGGACATTTTGGAGGTCATCCTGTTCCTGGCTTATATCACCTAAATGTTGGTTCTATGATAGTTCAAAATAAAGAAATTAAAGATACCTTAGGTGTGGATTTTAGAGCATGCGATAATTATAAAAACGGACCTGAGATTGCTAAAAAATTAGATTTACCAACTCTCTCTATATTAGGTGCACAAGATAGAATGTGCCGTTTAAAAGATGGAAAAATTCTTGCTGATTATATTAAAGGCTCGGAAGTAAAGATTATTGAAGATTGTGGTCATATGATGCTCCTAGAAGAAGCAGATCAAACATTAGAAATTCTAAAGAAGTTCATAGCTGAACATTATCCTTTACCCAGTTAGTAAATTTTAAAAATTTTTAATAATTAATATTTCTGCTATTACTGATTTTCTTCTTTATCAGGTCTTGTAAGTTCTTCGAGTTTACGCATTTCCTCTTCCATTTTAAGCTTTTCTTGCTCTTCGCGTTTCTTCTTACGTTCCTCGGCTTTCATTTTAAGCTTTAACTCTTTTTGCATTTTGCGGTCTCCCGCTCTTGATTTGTGATTAAAATGAATTCCCATAATGAGCGTGTATATACTAAAAATTTAATGATTTATCTAGACTCTAAATTTTAATTTCTGGCAAGCCAGACAATAACGACAAAAACAAATATAGCTATAGCTTGAAAAAGTACTCTTAAACGCATTAGCTTATTACTATGATTTTTATTAAGTTTGCCATTTACAGCCATTGCTATGACCCCAATGACTACGACTGCTAGAGTTGCAGCCATAAATAAAACTAGCACTATCTGCATTGTACCCATATATCTATCTATATAAAACTTTTCTTGAATGAAGCAAGAATTCATACATAAGGTCAGTATGGACAATATATTATTAGGCCCATCAATATCAAAACACGATAAACCTAAGAAATTAATGGTAATGCTTCATGGTTATGGTGACAATGCTGCTAATTTTATTCATTTAGCAGAACCTTTAGACCAAGATGAATGGGGAATGCACTATGTAGCTTTAAATGCACCAAGTATTATGCCTGGCAATCCAATGGGTTATCAATGGTTTGATTTATATTTGAACGGTGTTTATATTTCTGATGTTGGTCCAAAAGAATTTGAAAATGTTAGAAATTTAATAAATGAAAATGTTAAAAAAATTTCTAATACGATATCTCTTCTTACAAATGATTTAAACATAGAGATGAGTGATTGTTTTGTTATGGGTTTTTCTCAAGGAGGTATAATGGCTTTTGAATTGGGTCAATCTCTTAATCAAAAATTAGCTGGCATAGCAATTATTTCTTCAAGAATAATTTCAAGAGAATTTGTTCCAAAAAATTCATTTTTAGAAACACCAATATTTATTTCACATGGTGGACTAGATAATGTGCTACCTGTTTCAAATTTCAATCAATCAGTTGAAATTCTAAAAAAATATAATTTTAAATTTGTATCTCACCTTTTACCAAATGATGAGCATACTATGTCGCAAGAAACAATAACTTTATTCCAAAATTTTATTAAAAAAAATATTTAAAGTAATCGAATCTTAATATTATATTACTATTTGAATAATATGACTTGGGTGAGTAGAAACTAAAATGAGTACCGCAGAAAATCCAGCTTTGGTTCTTAATGCTGATTTTCGGCCACTATCGTATTACCCACTTTCCTTATGCTCATGGCAAGATGCCATTAAAGCCGTTTTTCTTGAAAGAGTTTCAGTGATTGAAAATTATGAGCATGAAGTTCATTCTCCAAATCTTACTTTTAAGTTACCAAGTGTAATTGCACTTAAAGATTATGTAACGCCTCAAAGAAGACCTGCGTTCACTCGTTTTAATGTATTTTTAAGAGATAATTTTACTTGCCAGTATTGCACTAATCGTTTCCCTGCTAATGAACTAACATTTGATCACTTAGTGCCTAAATGCTTAAATGGTAAAACTACATGGGAGAACGTAGTTTCTGCTTGTACGTCCTGTAATTTAAAAAAGGGAAGAAAATTAATTCACAATACAGATATGAAACTTTTTAAAAAACCACTTCGACCATCTTCTATTCAACTACAAAACAATGGTAGGAATTTTCCACCAAATTTTTTGCATGAAACTTGGAGAGATTATTTGTACTGGGATACAGAATTAGAAAATTAAATTTTTTTTGAGATTGCAATAGCAGTTTTACATCCAAGCTCAATTACTTTTGACATAATTTTATAACCTGGGGCTTTTTCCGCATCGTGTTCTATTCCAATATCATGGTGCTCTAGTTCATCATCTCGGAATTTAGAAATTGTTTTTTTTAAATCTTTGTGATCATCTCCTAAAAGATCTAACTGTTCTTGATAATGTTCACCAATAACTTTTTCTACAGCAACTGTACAAGCCATCGCAGCTTTTTCACCCATTAAGGCAGTAGAAGCTCCAAGTGCAAAGCCAGCTACATTCCATAATGGCAGTAGAGCAGTTGGTCTAACACGATGTTCTAATATTAACTCATTGAATTTATCTATGTGTTCTTGCTCTTGATCAGCCATATGTTGAATTGTTTTGCCAAGCTTTGAACTTTTGCCAAATATTGCTATTTGACCATCATATATTTTAGTAGCTCCATATTCACCAGCATGATCAACTCTGATTATTTCTTCTAAAACCTCTCTATGAGTGGTACTTCTTGAAGAAGAATTTTTTTTAGTCGCTTTTTTCTTTTTTAATACCATAGTACTTTAATAAATAAATAGCGTTTAAAATAAAAATAACTAGTAAAACTAGTGTATTAATTGAAGCAGCAGAAATTCCAAAAAAACTCCAAATTACTTCATCGCAACTGATCACTTGTTTTGATAATATCTGTGCTTTAAGGTCTGAAGCATTCTCACTGCTGGTTAGCATTGCTGAACAACCTGCTGGTCCT
>Ga0208624_1001776_pt1 | contig 10030 bp, 8 predicted proteins | sample Knorr_S23_td_DCM_FD_185607 | JGI IMG/M metagenome (GOLD analysis project Ga0208624, IMG submission 185607) | Marine microbial communities from Southern Atlantic Ocean transect - Knorr_S23_td_DCM_ad_71m_LV_A (SPAdes) (version 2) | ecosystem: Environmental > Aquatic > Marine > Oceanic | place...
GGGTTGTATTGAATGACTCCAAAATTGCTGAAATGAAAACTGGTGAGGGAAAAACCTTAACTATAACGTTAGCAGCATATTTAAATGCATTAAATAAAAAGGGAGTTCATGTGGTAACAGTTAATGATTACTTGGCTAAAAGAGACTGTGAAAATATGGGTAAGATATTTGATTATTTAGGTATGACATGCGGATATATAAACTCAGGACAGTCTGATGAGGAAAGGCGTAAAAATTATAATTGCGATATTACTTATGCTACAAATAGTGAACTTGGTTTTGACTACCTTAGAGATAATATGAAATTTTCATCTGAAACCATGGTTCAAAGAGGCCATTATTATGCAATTGTAGATGAAATAGACTCGTGTCTTATAGACGAGGCTAGAACTCCTTTAATAATAAGTGGACAATCAGAGGATAAGTCAAACCAATATACCATAGTAAACAAACTTATAAAAAAATTAAATAATGAAGATTTTGAAATTGATGAAAAAGATAAAAATATTTTACTAACTGATAAAGGTGTAGATAAAGTTGAGAATATATTCTCAAATGCGTCTGTTTTAAAAAATAATAATTTTTATGATCCTGAAAATATTAGCTTAGTTCACTATGTTAACCAAGCCTTAAAAGCAAATCATCTATTTGTAAATGGAAAAGATTATATTGTTAAGGATAGACAAATTATAATCATAGACGAGCAAACTGGTCGTCAACTTCCCGGAAGGAGGTTTGGAGACGGATTACATCAAAGCTTAGAAGCTAAAGAAGGTTTGGAAGTTCAGTCTGAAAACCAAACCTTAGCTTCTATAACATATCAAAATTATTTTAAGTTATATAAAAAATTATGTGGATGTACCGGAACTGCAGCAACTGAGTCAGAAGAATTTTTTGAAATTTATAACTTAAATGTAGTTTCTATTCCCACAAATAAGAAAATGATAAGAAAAGATATGAACGACCAAATTTTTAGAACTCAAAAAGAAAAAGATGACGCAATAATCAAACATATTGCTGAAGTTAATAAGAAAGGGCAACCAATATTAGTTTTTACATCCAGTATTAATAAAAGTGAACACTATTCTGATTTATTAAAAAGAAATAAAATTGAACATTTAGTTTTAAACGCCAAGAATCACGAGAGAGAGGCAGACATAATTGCAAATGCAGGAAAAATAGGATCCATAATTATAACGACGAGTATATCTGGAAGGGGAGTAGATATTAAACTTGGGGGGAAAACGGGAAAAATTGAGCAAAAAAATCAGATAAAAAAGTTAGGAGGACTTTGTATTATCGGCACAGAAAGAATGGAGAGCAGAAGGGTAGATAACCAAGCAAGGGGAAGATCCGGCAGGCAAGGCGATGAGGGAAGCTCAATATTTTATGTGAGTCTTGATGACGATTTAATGAGAATTTTTGGATCAGACTCCATGAATAAAATGTTAGAAAAGCTTGGTTTAAAAGATGGTGAAAGTATCGATCATCCATGGATAAATAAGGCATTAGAAAGAGCTCAACAAAAAGTTGAGTCTAGAAATTTTGATATAAGAAAAACATTACTTAAATTTGATAACGTTCTTAATGATCAAAGGCAAGTCGTATTTGAACAAAGAAAAAAAATAATATTTGATAAAGAAGGTTTCAATTTTACCGATGATTTTATTGATGAAATAAATCAAGATTTAATTAATGAGAAACAAAAGTATCTCATAAATCCAAATGATAATATTTTTAAAAATAAATTTAAAAAAATCTACGGAAGAATTTTTAATGACGACGAATTTTCAGAATTAACAAAAAAAACGGATGGTGAATTCTTGGAACTTATTAAAAATAAATATCTTTCTATTAAAAAAGAGAGGATAGAATTATTAGGAAAGAAAAATTACGAAGACATTGAAAAAAAATTTTTTTTACAAGTTATAGATCAAAATTGGAAAATGCACATTCAATATCTCGAACAATTAAGACAAGTTATTGGACTAAGATCTTATGGAAATAGAGATCCTTTAATAGAGTATAAGAAAGAAGCTTTTAATTTGTTTGAAAACTTATTAGAAAAATTAAAAACAGATTTTGTTACGATAATAGCCAACATATCCATAATACAAGAAAATAATAATCAAATAAAATCCAATAAAAAAAAAATTGATCCAAAATTTATAGGAAAAAAAATAGGTAGAAATGAACCGTGTTTTTGTGGGTCAGGCAAGAAATATAAACATTGTTGTGGATCTTTATAATATAAATACTGTTAAAATAAATAATAAAGCAACTACAATAATTATTATATTCTTATTTTTAATTATTCTTTCTTTTAATTTTAATGGTGCTGATTTTTTACTTATGAGACTATTAGGGTTATTCGTTTCAATGAAACCATCGTTTCTTCCTATTGATAAAAATTTATTTTTTCTGTGATTAAGGATCTCATCCGGACTCATGTTTGCAAAAAAATTTAGGTTCTTTGAAATTGACTCTTTTACATTGCTCAGTATCTCTTCCCTATTTCTATGAGCTCCTCCAACTGGTTCAGCTATTATTTCATCTATAATATTTAATTTTAACAGATCTGAAGATGTTAATTTCATTGCTTCAGAAGCTTCCAATGTCTTAGTAGGGTCGCGCCATAATATTGTTGCACAGCCCTCTGGAGATATAACAGAATAGATGGCATTTTCTAACATAACAACTTTATTTGATGAAGCCAAAGCAATGGCTCCTCCAGAACCACCCTCCCCTATGATAATTGAAATGTTTGGAACTGTAAGCTCCATACAAGTCTCAATTGATCGAGCGATAGCCTCAGCTTGTCCTCTCTCCTCTGCACCAACACCTGGATATGCTCCTGGAGTATCTATAAAAGAAATTACTGGAATATTAAATTTTTCAGCTAATTTCATCAATCTTACATTTTTTCGATATCCCTCAGGTCTCATCATCCCAAAGTTTCTTTCAATTCTTGTATCAAGATCTTCTCCTTTCTCTTGACCTAGTATTAATACTGATTTTCCCTCAAATCTTGCAAAACCCGAAATTAAAGATTTATCCTCACCGTAAAATCTATCTCCAGATAATTGTATAAAATCTTCAAATATATTTTCTAAAAAGAATTTGGCTTTAGGCCTATCTTCATGTCTTGCAACAAGTGTAGTTTGCCATGGATTTAGGTTTGAATAAATTTTTTTTAATTTTTTATCAAGGTCTTTTTCAAGTATTAAAATTTTATCTGTATTGACCTGTGATAATCCCTCGGAATTAAAAGGATCTTTAAGTTTATCAAGTTCATTTTCTATTTCTTTGATTTCTGTTTCAAAATTTAAATAATTTTTCATAAAAATATGGTTTATTATAATCAAAAAAGGCAATAAAATGTCAATAAAATCTTTATTTTGATTAAGAACGAGAAGAAAGGTGTAAAATTTGTCAGAGGAGTATTTAAAAGTAAGCAATCTATCAGTTTCAAAAAATCTATATAACTTTATAAATAACGAGGCTTTACCTAACAGCGGAATATCTTCTAATCAATTTTGGAGAGGTCTGAGTAGCTCTTTAGAGATTTTAGTTCCGATAAACAAAAAATTACTAGATGATAGAAGAAAGTTACAATTGGAAATCGATAGATGGCATTTAAATAATAATAAAAATACTTTTGATTTAGACGGATATGAGACTTTTTTAAAAAAGATTGGATATTTAAAAAAGGAAGGGCCCGATTTTAAAATTAAAACAAAGAATTTAGACGAAGAAATTTCAAATATACCTGGGCCTCAACTCGTAGTGCCTATAAGCAACTCAAGGTACGCATTAAATGCGGTAAATGCTAGATATCAATCGTTATATGATAGTTTGTATGGAACTGACGTTATACAAACTGAAGAGTCTGCTAGTGAAAGATACGATCCTGAGAGAGGATTAGAGGTAATTAAATATTCAAAAAAGTTTTTAGACAAATTTTTTACTTTGAAAAAAAAAAGTTGGAAAGATGTAATTGAAATCAAAATAATTAACAAAGATTTATATTTAGATACCTACAAAATTAAAGATCAATTGAAGGAACCCGATAAATTTATAGGTTATAGAGGTGCTAAGGAGAAACCGTCTGCTATAATTTTAAAAAATAATAATTTACATGTTGAAATAATCATTAATCCATCAGCATTTAGTGCCAAAAGTGATCCGGCTGGAATATCAGACATAATAGTTGAGGCTGCTATAACGACTATTTGTGACCACGAAGATTCTGTCGCTGGAGTTGATGCTGAAGATAAAATTAATGGTTATAAAAATTGGTTAGGGCTAATGAAAGGTGATTTAAAATCTAAATTTGAAAAAAAAGGTAAAACTTATATTAGAAAATTAAATCCAGATAGAAAATTTGTAAAAAAAGATGGATCTTTATCCAAACTCCACGGAAGGGCACTTCTGCTAAATAGGAACGTTGGTCATTTAATGACTAATCCATGCATTCTACTTAAAGATGGATCTGAAATTCCAGAGGGTATACTAGATGCATTTGTAACATCATTATGCTCCATGCACGACATTAAACTAAAAAAAAATTCGAGAACGGGGTCTATAATGATAGTTAAGCCAAAACAACATGGTCCTGAGGAATGCTCTTTTACTAACTTGATTTTTGAAAAAGTTGAAAAGGTTTTAAGATTGGAAAAATATACTATTAAATGCGGGATTATGGATGAAGAAAGAAGAACATCATTAAATCTAAAGGAATGCATTAGAGAATTAAAAGATAGAGTATTTTTTATAAATACAGGTTTTTTAGATCGGACTGGTGACGAGATACATACCTCAATGGAATTTGGACCAATGATTAAAAAAGCAGATATGAAAAATGCAGATTGGATAAAAGCTTACGAAAACAATAATGTTGATATAGGTTTAAAATGTGGATTTATGGGTATTGCACAAATAGGCAAGGGTATGTTTGCGGAACCAGATAATATGAATAAAATGATGATCGAAAAAATTAATCATCTAAATGCTGGAGCCAATTGTGCATGGGTTCCATCGCCTACGGCTGCAGCTCTGCACTCTTTACACTACCACGAAATCGATATTTTTAAGAAGCAACTTGAATTAAAAAAAAGAAAAAAAATTAGACAAAAAGATCTACTTAAAATTCCTTACGCTAACGGAAAAAGATGGAAAATAGAGGAAATTAGGAACGAAATTGCTAATTGTGCTCAGAGTATACTAGGTTATGTTGTTAGGTGGATCGACCAAGGCATAGGTTGTTCAAAAGTTCCTGACATTAACGGTGTTTTTTTGATGGAGGATAGAGCTACTCTGAGAATATCCTCGCAACTTATTGCTAATTGGTTGCATCATGGAATATGTAGCAGAAAACAAGTACTTGAGATCATGAAAAAGATGGCAAAAGTTGTCGATAAACAAAATATTAAAGATAAGAATTATCAAAATATGTTTCCAAACTACGATAAATCTATAGCTTTCAAAACTGCTTGTGAATTAATATTTCAAGGCAAAGATCAACCCTCTGGTTACACTGAACCTCTTTTACATTTAAATAGATTGATTAAAAAAAATTAAATATTTATATTTTTTCTGTTTTTGAAAGCAGAAACTAACGTACCATCGTCAAGATTTTCTAATTCTCCTCCGATAGGTATTCCTTGCGCAAGTTTAGATATTTTTACATTAGAACTTTTTAAACTATCCTGTATGTAGTACGCTGTAGTTTGACCATCAATAGTCACACTTGTAGCTATAATGACTTCTTCAATATCAAGAAGTTTAATTCTTTCAATCAAACTTTCTATCATAAATTCTTTTTTGTTATTACTTGTAGAAGAAATATTTCCACCTAAAATATGAAAATAACCATCAAATACATTTGAATTTTCAATTGACCATTGATCAGAAATTGTTTCAACAATACAAATTTTGTTTGATTTATTATTTTTTTTCTCACAATTCTGACAGGCTGCATTTATTGACTTTATGCTTCCACATTTATTGCATCTGATAATATTTTTAAACACATTTGCCATAGAATTTACCATTGGTTTGTGTAAATCCTCTTTATTATTAATAAGTTTAAGAATTATTCTTCTGGCAGATTTAGGTCCTAAACCTGGTAATTTAGAAATTAGTTTAATCAGCTCTTCAATTTCAGGAATATTTTCCATCTTAAATTGGCCATTTAAAACCAGGTATTCCAAGGCCACCAGTTAATTTAGATATTTCTTCCTCTGTTTTACTTTTTAAAGAAGCTTTAGCATTATTATGTGCTGCTTTTATAAGATCCTCAAGAATGTTTAAATTTTCATTATAAATTTCTTTTGAAATTTTGATCTCAACGATTTCATTATCACCATTAAGGGTAATTTTAACATTTCCACCTCCAGAAACTCCTTCGGCAGTAATTTTCTTAATTTTCTCTCGGCTTTCTTTCATATTAGACTCTAATTCTTTTGCTTTATTTAAAATTTTACTGAAATCATTCATTATTATCTTTTTCTACATTTATTAGTTTTGAGTCTTTAAATATACTTTGAATTTTTTCATATTCTTTTGTTTTTTTAAAATCATCTATTTCATTTTTTTTAATAGTTTCTTTATTTTCTTTAATAGATTTTTCACCTAGATTTTTAGAAAACATAATAATCCATCTACTATTTGTCCATTCATATAATTTTGCAGAAAGAAGTTTTACAAAATCTTTTTTTAGATTTTCGTTGAAGGATATTTCAATTCTGTTTTTTTCAAAACTTACTAAATTTACGTTTGTTTCTAATTCAAATTTTAAACTCATCTCCTTTTTTTTAGCACAAACCTTAATTAAATCATTAAACGAATTTATATCTTCAATTTTTTTATTATCTATATTGACTTGAGGTTCTTCACTTTGAGAGATGTTTTTTAATTGATTAATTAGTTCATTATTATTTTTATTTTCAATAGGTTTTTTTAAGTTAAAACTTTGTTCCTTCTCAAATTTATCACTTTGGGAACTATCTTTATTGTTGGTATTACTAATTTCTTTTAAATATAACAATCTGATTATAAACATCTCAATTGCAATATGTTGGCTAGATACAAGATTTATTTCTTCTAAAGTTTTTACTGTAAATTGCCAAAATAAAAGAGCAGTTTTATTATCAATTTTAGAACTTAGATCTTTTAATTTTTTATATTCTTTGTCGTTCAAATCAAAGCTATTACCTTCCAAATTTATAAAGTCTATATTTTTTAAATAATAGATTATTTCTAAGAAATCATTGAGAAATATGTTCGGTTCAATCCCAACATCATAAATTAATTTATATAATTCTAATGCTTTTTTTTCATCACCATTTAATATATTTTCTAATAATTCTATTATAAGAGTTTTATCAAAATGACCGAAAATTTTTTGAGCCGAATTTAAATTCATAACTTCCTCACTTGAGTTCATTAGAGCTCTGTCGAGTAATGACAGCGCATCTCTAACACTGCCCTCGGAACACTTGCATATTAATTGTAAAGCTTCATCCGATATTTTTCCTTTTTCAATCATTGTTATTTTTTTAATATGATCGAACATAATATTTGATCTAACTCTTTTTAAATCAAACCTGGAACATCTAGATAGTAAAGTTACTAAAATTTTTTTAATTTCAGTTGTGCAAAATATGAAACGAACATATTTAGGTGGTTCCTCCAATATTTTTAATAAGGACTGTGCACCTGCCTTGGACATTGCTTGTATCTCATCTAGTATTAATACCTTAAATTTGCCTTGTGTTGGGGGATAACGGCAAAATTCAATCAAATCTCTGACTGAGTCTATTCCGGTTGCAGTCGCACAATCTTGCTCTATAACGTCTAAATGATTTGAATTTGCAATAGCTTCACAATTGCTACAAAAATTTTTCTCACATAATTTTTCTATTCCATTTTCGCAATTAAGACTTTTTGCAATAATACGAGCAATTGAAGTTTTACCTGTACCTCGTATTCCGTGAAATAAATAAGCATTTGGGATTTTTTGATTTTTAATAGAATTAAATATGGTTTTTGCTACAATGTCTTGACCTATCAAATCATTTAATTTTTTAGGTCGGTATTTCAAAGCTAAAACTTTTGATTCATTCATAAATTATCAGGGCCAATCAACCTGAAAAATACTGGTTACTGTTGCTTTCTTTCGAACCTGGCAGGATTGACCGTATATCCACCTGATTGACCCGTAAATATTATATCAGTAATTATTTTAATAAAAAATAATTTATAATATTTCACCTATTTCTAAAAGATGATTGTTTAAACACACCTAACAATTGAAACTCAGAACAATGCAGTTCTAAATCGCTCAAAGCACCTGAAATTTTTTCTTCAACAATATGACCCTGAACTTCACAAAAAAAGAAATATGACGAAAAAGTTCCTTTTTCTGGGAAAGATTGTAATTTAGTCATATCAACTTGTCTTAAACTCATTCCTGTTAAAGATTGAAAGAGTGCAGATGGCTTATTTTTTAATTTGAACAAAAATGAAGTAATATATTTTTCTTTTTCACTAAAATCTGGTTGAGTAACATCTTTTTGAAAAACTAAAAATCTTGTATAATTTTCATCCTCATCCTGAATTTTTGAGCTTATAACCTCTAATCCATATATTTCTGCACTGTGCAAGGATGCTATAGCAGCTTTAGACTTATCATTTTGTTTAGCAACATAAGCTGCACTTCCGGCGGTATCTGCCATAACATTTTCAGTAAAATTATTTTCTCTTATAAATGAATTAGTTTGGCTTAATGCTGCTGTATGCGAATAAACGTTTTTAATATCTTTTAATTGTGTGCCAGGGATACCAAGAAGACTATGATTAATTTTAAAAAAATGTTCTGCAACAATATTAAGTCTGTATTTTAATATAAGTGTTTCAATATTTATTGAGCCAATCAATTGATTTTGCTCTGGAACCAAAGCTTTTACATTATTATTATTTTTTGCTAGTTCAAAGGCATCCTGAAAGGTTCTGCAAGATATAGTTTTTTCACAATCTGGATAATTTTCCTTTATACAACTTTCACTGTATGATCCCGGAATTCCTTGGTAAGCAAATTTCATAGCATCTTATATTCTAAAAATTATTTCTTTCCAATATTTTTTTAAATTTTACAAAATCTGATTTTGTATCTATACCCATAGGTTTCGTCTCGGCCAAGACAACATTTATCGGAATTTGATTATCTAAAGCCCTTAATTGTTCAAGTTTTAATTTTTTTTCTCGTAAAGTTTGTTTTAGCGAGACAAATAATTTAAGTATCTCAAATTTATATATATAAATTCCTATGTGTTGGTAACAATTTTCGTTTTTATTTTTATTTTTTTTTGAAATTCTAAAAAAATTTTTTGCCACTGAGAATGTTTCTCTATTTATTTTTTTGTAGGTTTTAACTTTTACAATATTTTTGTCATTAAATTTTTGTTTTACTTTATTTACTTTATAATCACTAATTATAAGCTCTGGTTGTGTAGAAACAATGTCTCCTAATTCATTTTCTGTAAAAATTTTAGCAGATGTTACAATATTATCTTTTTTTCTAAACAATGGATATTGAGAGATGTTTTTTATTCCAGCGATCTTAGAAATTAATAAGTATCTTAATGAACTACTAAAAATAAAAACTTTATTAAATTTTTTTGATTTAAGATCTTTACTTAAATTAAAGAACCCCGAAAGACCGTCGTGTACTCCAGAATTATTTTTTGCTCGATCTAATATTAAAATTTCTTTTATTATCAATAATTTCTTTCTTTTTATCCTTTAATTTCAAAACTTGATTAACAAGATTGGTTCTTTTTTTGATTAATTTGATTAAAGAATTATCTAATTTATCTAATTCGGATCTAATTTTATTAAGTTTTTTTCTTTTTAAAGGCGACATTTATATATTTGGATAATGTAAAAATTATTATATTTATCCCCACATGTACACAACAAATACAAAAATAAACAATCAATTATCAATCTGGCTAATCACGATGTTTTG
>Ga0208624_1001779_pt1 | contig 10016 bp, 8 predicted proteins | sample Knorr_S23_td_DCM_FD_185607 | JGI IMG/M metagenome (GOLD analysis project Ga0208624, IMG submission 185607) | Marine microbial communities from Southern Atlantic Ocean transect - Knorr_S23_td_DCM_ad_71m_LV_A (SPAdes) (version 2) | ecosystem: Environmental > Aquatic > Marine > Oceanic | place...
GTGTACTCGATCATAACAGGTGTTCTGTTACCATCTCTACACTCAGGCGTACCAGCAGCACAGAAGCTGATTGGTCCTGAAGCTAAACCAGTAAAGTTAGTTATACCAGCAATAGAGTCTCTTACAGCTTTTCTATCAGATGCAAGATCACCGCTAAATCCTTTTTCTGCTTTTTCTAAAGCAGGTTTTAACATAGTTAATAAGTCCTCCATTTGAGAGAAGTCATGGCCAGGTACTACGCCATATCTACTTTTAATATGTTTAACAAACTTTTTAGCGATTGGTCTTGTGTCAGAAGCAGCGAAAGCAGCAGCATAAGATACACCAACAGCTGCTTTACCAGCGTTAGTTGGTACTTCTACTTTTGATGCTACAGAGTTTGCAACTCTAGCTACGCTCTTAGGTATTCCTACTTCGTAAGATTGAACTAAGCAACGAACTGTTTCATCTACTAAACCTGAACATACAAGTGCGTCTGGATTTGTTGCTTTAGCTTTTAATAAGTAAGATCTAAAGTCAGTTTCTTTTTCTCCAGCTTGCGCTTCATAAACAGGATCAACACCATATTCATCTTTCACGTAAGCGATCATAGATTTAGAAAAGTCCATACTAGCTTGGTCAGGTACATAGATATGAGCTATCTTCGTACCAGCATTTTCTGCTGTAAACTTAGCTTGTACTATTTTGTAAAATCTAGATGAAACAGGAACTCTGAATATCCATTCACTTCCCTGTAACGTGATTTTTGAACTTGTTGAGTGTGGAATGATTTGCGGAACTTTTGCTTTAGTAATTACTGGTACCATTGGTAAAGTAACTGAACTACAGCTAGATCCGATTATAACGTGAACGTTATCTTGGTATGCAAGCTTCGTAGCATTTGCAACACCTTTTTCAGATTTACATTCATCATTGTAAAGTATCAAATCAACTTTTTTTCCGTTAATACCGCCAGAAGAATTCCACTCCGCAACAGTATCTTGGATTAACTCACCATGTTTATAGCCAACGTCAGATAGCATTCTAAATGAAACACCAATTTTGATGTCTTTAGCTTGTGCTACTGAAGTAACTAGTAAACTAGCGGCGAGTAACAAACTTGAAAAAATTATATTTATTTTTTTCATGTTCCCCCTTTTTTAATTTATATATCTTCGGCGTTTTTAATTGACGCCAAAGCATTTATTTAATTAAATGTATTAAATTAAATTAACATTTTTAAGTCAACAGCTATGCTCAAAATAAAAGATTTAGTCTCAGGCTACGGTTCAGTGCAAATACTAAACGGAGCCAATATGAAGGTAGATAATCAATCCATAGTTGCATTGCTTGGTGGAAATGGGACAGGTAAATCCACTATATTAAAAGCTTGCTCAGGAATAATTAGAACTTGGAAAGGAAGTATAAATTTTAATGGAGAAGACATTCAAAATTTACCGCCACACAACATTGTAGAAAAAGGTTTGGTTCAAGTCACTCAAGGAAAAGATGTTTTTCCTGCTATGACAGTTTTAGAAAATTTAAGATTAGGAGGTTTTACACTTAAATCAAAGCAAACATTAAAAGATAATATAGAAAAAGTTTTTAATTATTTTCCAAGATTAAATGAAAGAAAAAGCCAGTTAGCTGCAACATTATCAGGTGGTGAATTACAAATGCTTTGTATTGGGAGAGGATTAATGTCAAATCCTAAGATGATCATGCTAGATGAACCAAGTGCAGCTCTAGCCCCGCAAATTGTTTTAGATATTTTTAAAAATATTAATAAAATAAGAAAAGATGGCCTAACAGTATTGGTAGTAGAACAAAATGTTAGAATGGCTCTTTTGCTTGCAGATTACGGTTATGTAATAAAGGACGGAGTAATTAATGTTGAGGGAGAGTCTAAAAAATTGATGTACGACGAGTCTGTGAAAGATTCATATCTAGGTGGGGGAGGTACAACAGCAAATGTTTAAAGGTTTTAAACTTACGCGAAAACTTGAAAATACTTTGATGTTAGTTTTTACATTAATTTTTCTAGGATACATCAGCATGAGCCCAGATATGAACCTTGAGTCTCTTAAAGGTGTATTAATTATCGGTATCACTGTGGGAATTATTTACGGACTAGTAGCTGTAGGAATTTCTCTAATTTATACGGGTCTCGATGTAGTTAATTTTTCACACGGAGAATTTTTCATGCTTGGAGCGTTTACCGGTTTAACAGTTTATAATTTTTTAATCGATGGAGAATTAATTTACGCAATTTTTCCTGATGCTTACGGATGGGTAGGTTATGTAATTGGATTATTTTTTGCATTTGTTATCATGGGTCTTTTTGGTGTTTTAATAGAGAGAGTTTTTTTAAGACCATTAACAAAAAAAGGTGGTGGTTATACCGTTGCCGGAATGGGAATTATTATTTGTGGTTTCGGCTTATCAGTTGTCTTATTAAACCTAGCTTACTTAATTTGGAATCCAACAGCACATCCTTTTAATGCAGATTTAGGATTACCAATTAATATAGGTGGCGTGACGTTGCCAATGACATATTTATGGATGTTGGTAACAGGATTTACTGTGGCAGGAGCTTTATATTTCTTTTTAAATAAAACTAAAATGGGCTTAGGTGTTCGAGCCGTAGCGCACTCAAAGGTAATTTCCAACCTAGTTGGAATTAACGTTCCACTTTATATTTCAATTATATTTGGAATAGCTTGTGCTCTTGCAGGATTAGCAGGAACTTTAGTTGGACCTACATATCAAGTAGTAGTTTATATGGGTTATATAATTTTATTAAAAGCTTTTGCATCTGCAGTTGTTGGAGGGTTCGGAAGTTTACCAGGTGCAATCGTTGGCGGTTTCACCGTAGGTCTTTTTGAAACATCATGTGCTTTTTTTATTTCTGGAAGTCATAAAGATGCTTACGCATTTTTATTGATGATAGTAGTCTTACTTATAAAACCAACTGGTTTCTTTGGTGTGCAAGTTAAAATGAAAGCATAAATGGTTAATAAAAATCTCAAAGTCGCTGTACTAGGCGCAGGTGCCATGGGCTGTCTCTTCGGAGGTTTGCTCGCAGAAAAAGGATTAAGTGTAGTTTTAATTGATGTGTGGAAAGATCATGTTGATGAGATAAATAATAAAGGTCTCAAAATGATGGGTCATGGTGGTGATAGAACTGTAAAAATCAAAGCAACAACTGATCCCAAAACCTTACAACCAGTTGATGCCATTATTATAATGTGTAAAGCAACCGCGTTAGAAAAGGCACTTACAAATTCAAAAAATATAATAGGTGATAAAACTATGCTCATGTCTTTTCAAAATGGAATAGGACATGAAGAAATAATGCAAAATATAGCTGGAAAAGATAAAGTTTTGGGAGGATCAACTACTCAAGCATCAAGTATTCAAGGCCCTGGCATTATTCAAAATCACGCAAGCTTACCATCCTGGATTGGTGAGTATGATGGTGGGCACAGTCAAAGGGTAAAAGATCTTGCAGAAACATTTACATCACACGGTTTAGAAACTATTGCGGAAGAAGATATCAAAAGAAGAAAATGGATGAAATTATTTGCACTTACAGCTATAGGACCACTTTCAGCAATATTTGATCTTCACCACACTGATCTTTATATATCTAACAAAAATCAAAAAATGTCACGAAATCTAGGCAAAGAAATAATCTTAGAGACAAGAGAAGTCGCTAAAGCAGATGGGGTAGATGTCAGCGAGAAAGACTGTCTTGAAATGTTTAATAGAATAGTAGACTCCAGACAAACTAATAAATCCTCAATGGCATTTGATGTATTGAAGAATAGAAAAACTGAAATAGATTTTATAAGTGGTGCTGTTTCAAAAATTGGAAAAAAACATGGGATCAAAACTCCTCTAAACGATCTCATGTATAATATTATTAAGATCAAAGAGGGAATGTATATCTAGACCCGTGTCTAAAGAAATAATCTGGAAACCATCAAAAGATCTAGTTGAAAATTCGAAACTGACCAAGTTTTTAAACTTTTCTAAAATTAAAGATTATAATGAGCTTGAGAAAAAAAGTCTGACAGACCCTGGTTGGCTTTGGGATAGTGTTATCAAATTTTCTGATTTAAAGTTTTTTGAACCCTATTCAAAAATTATAGATGAAAGTAAAGGTATCCCTTGGACTAGATGGTGTGTAGATGGAAAGACCAATATAGTTCTAAATTGCATTGATCGTCATAAAGACAAAGATTTTTTTAAGGAGACTTTTATTTTTTCAGAGCGGGAGGATGGAACAGAGACTTCAATTACCTATGAAGAATTTAATAAAAGAATTTCAAAAGTAGGAAACACACTAAAAAACAATGGTTTTAAAAAAGGTGATGTAATAGCACTTTATATGCCTCAATTTATCGAAACCTATATTGCTTATTTTTCTATTTTAAAAATAGGCTGTATCGTTTTACCCCTTTTCTCTGGCTATGGCTCAAAAGCTGTAATTGAAAGATTAAATATTGCTAAAGCTAAAGGTATTTTTACCGTAGAAAAAACTTTTAGAAAAGCTAAGGAAATTAGAATGTTTGACCAAATCAAAGGAGATCTTGATCAAGTAAAGTCATTAGAAAAAATATTTCTTCTAGGGAATGATAAAGGTAAAAAAATATTTAATTGGGAAAACTTTGACAATGTATCAGACAAATTAAAAACTGAAGAGATGAACGCTGAGGATCCAGCTATTATTCATTTTACCTCAGGTACAACAGGAAAACCAAAAGGATGTGTTTATACCCACATTGGACTTGTAACTAAAATGGCATTTGATGAAGGAATATTGGCTGACTTTAAACAAACCGACATTCATTTATGTATGGCAGACATGGGTTGGATGGTTGGTTCAAAATCTGCAACTATTGCATCTTCTCATGGTGCTAAAATGATAATTGCAGAAGGTGTTCCGGATTTTCCAGACGAATTAAGATTTTGGAAATTAATTGAAAAGTATAAAGTAACTTGGACTGAATTGTCCCCCGCACTAATAAGAAATCAAATGACAAAAGATAAAAAACTTTTTGAAAATTTGAATTTAAGTTCATTAAGAATTATTTGTACAGGTGGTGAACCATGGACAGAAAAACCTTGGAAGTGGTTATTTGAATTTATTGGTAAATCAAAAGTTCCTATAATGAATTCAGCTGGTGGAACTGAAGTATCTGGATCTATACTACATTGTTGCTTGCATAGACCTTTTAAGGTTGGTTCATTTAATGCACCCATTCCTGGAATGAGTGCAGATATTGTAGATACAAAAGGCGAAAGAGTATCTGCTGATCAAATGGGAGAATTGGTAATGAGAAAATCATCAATAGGATTGACTAAAAGTTTATGGAATGATGATGAAAGATACATACAGAATTATTGGAAGGTTATAAAAAATGATTTATGGGTTCATGGCGATTTAGCTAGCAAGGATAAAGACGGTCACTGGTATCTTCACGGTAGGTCAGATGATACAATTAAAGTTTCAGGTAAAAGAATTGGTCCATCAGAATTAGAAAGTGTAATTGTGAAAAGTGGTAAAGTTAAAGAGGTTGCGGCTGTTGGGATTCCAGATGAGGGAAAAGGATCTAAGATAATTTTATCTATAGTTCCTCTAGAAAGTGAAAAAAACCTTAAAGAAAACTTGTTTATTGATTTAATTATAAAAGATTTAGGAAAATCATTTAAGCCTGATAAAGTAATATTTGTTAAGGATTTACCTAAAACAAGAAATATGAAAATAATGAGGAGAGTAATAAAATCGTGTTTAACAAATGAGGACCCTGGCGATATTTCAACTTTATTAAATCCAGAGTCAGTAGAGGAAATAAAACAACATGCAATTTAAAGATATAATATATGAAGTTAAAAGTGATTATGCTCATGTAACTATAAATAGACCAAAAGTATTAAACGCGTTCACACCCGTTACTCTTCAAGAATTGAAAACTGCTTTAGATAGTGCTGAAAAAGATAAAAATGTTGGCGTGATTGTTTTATCTGGTGCTGGAGATAGAGCTTTTTGTGCAGGTGGTGATATGAACTGGGAAAGTTCAAAAGAATTTCAAGACCATGAATATGAATTCCATATCCACTTAACAAAATGTAGTAAACCAATTATTGCAAAAGTAGATGGATATGCAATCGGAGGAGGAAATCATATGGCTTACTTTTGTGATCTAACTATAGCAAGTGAAAATTCTATATTTGGACAGAACGGGCCAAGAGTTGGATCGCCAGCAGGAGGTGCTATCGTTGCTCACTCTGCGAATATTTTAGGTCATAAACGTGCAAGGGAAATGTGGATGACGTGCAAAAGGTATTCTGCAAAAGAGATGATGAATTGGGGATTGGTCAACTCTGTTGTAAAAAGAGAAAAATTAGATGAGGAAGTTAAAAAATATGGTGATGAAATATTAAAAGCTGCCCCAACATGTTTAAAAATTTTAAAAGCTAGTTTTCGAAAACAATTTGATGAAATTTTAAAAATAACTCAAAAAAGTATGGTTGATGAAGTTGCTCCTGACTATTTTAAAACCGGAGAACAGTCTGAGGGTGCTAAGGCTTTTTTAGAGAAAAGAAAACCAAATTTTAAAAAATTTCGTTAATGAAAGTAAAATCAATCAAAGCAATCACTTTGAGTATGCCATTTAGTCATGGTGGGAAAAAAGTAATTTTTCATGGAAAAGAATGGAAAAGTTTAGAATTTAACTTAGTAAAAATTGAAACTGACAAAGGTATTACCGGTTGGGGTGAGGCTTTTGGTTATACAAGTTGGAAAGCTGTAAAAATTGCTATCGAGGATATGGTAGCTCCCTTACTTATAGGAAAAGACATAAGCAATATTCCAGAGCTTCTTTTAACTCTTCAAAAATCTTTACACTTATTTGGTAGATACGGGATTACAATGTTTGCGATATCTGGAGTTGAAATAGCTTTGTGGGATGCTTTAGGAAAAGAAAAAAATAAGCCAATCCACGAATTATTAGGAAAAAAAAATAAAGATTTATTTAAAGCCTATTCTAGTCTTTTTAGATATGGAGACCCAAAAATTGTAGAGCAAAAGTGTAAACAATCATTAGACGATGGCTATCAAGCAATTAAATTACATGAAATAGAAAATAATTGTATTGAAGCTGGAAGAAAAGGAACAGGCAATCTTCCTTTAATGTTAGATACTAATTGCCCGTGGACATATGAAGAAACTATGGCCAAAAAAGATTTTTTAAAAAATATGAAGCTTACTTGGTTAGAGGAACCTATATATCCACCAGAAGATTATGAAACTCTTGCTAAATTAAATAAAGAGCTTGGAACACCAATAGCATGTGGAGAGAATGCATGTACAGAATTCGAGTTTAAGTCAATGATCAAGCAAAAAGCTGCAACATATATTCAGCCGTCTGTAATTAAAGTTGGTGGTATTTATGAGATGTTTAAAATTATAGAACATGCAGAAAAAAATAATATTTCTGTAATGCCTCATACCGCTTACTTTGGACCAGGTTTTCTTGCCACTCTTCAACTAGCATCCTTGATGAAAAAAGAAACATATATAGAGAGATTTTACCTTGATATTGATCAAGAATTTTACCCAAATTTTAAAAAAGCCATGAATGGAAAATATAAATTACCCTCAGGTCCTGGCTTAGGTATTGACTTAGACTATAAAAGGTTAAGTAAATATGAAATATAGATCAGTTTTATTTGTTCCTGGTCATGAGGAAAAAAAAATAAAAAAAGCATATACTTTAGACGCTGATCTAGTTGTAATTGATTTAGAATCTACAGTTCCTGAAAATGAAAAAAAAAATGCCAGGAAAATTATTAGAAATTGTAATGTAGATAAAAAAAAAACTTATATCAGGATCAACAATAATGAAGATTTAGATTTTGTAGTCGAAGAAGAATTTATTGGTATTTTTCTCCCTTTTACCGAAAGTAGAGAACAGCTTTTAAATATTGATAAAATTTTAAAATCAAATGAAAAGCTTAAAACAGATATAATTCCAATTATAGAAAGCGAAAAGGGAATTCAAAACCTTAAGGAAATTTGTGAGTTTAAAGAAAGGATAAAAGTTATCTCTTTTGGATCACATGATTTAGCTAAGTCTATTAATCTTAAAGTATCCGATGATGAAAATGAAATTCTCAATTATAGAAAACTTATAGTTTCACACTCAAAAGACCCTATTGATACTTCATATCTTAATTTTAAAGATTTAAAAGGTTTTGAGAAGTCTTGTAATGTAGCTAAGAGAATCGGGTTTGCTGGAAAAGCTTGTATCCACCCAGGACAAGTTGATATATCAAATAAAATATTTTAATGAAAAATAAAACCAAAATAGCTGTTGTTGGCATTGGATTAATGGGCAGCCAACACCTAAAAGCGATTAAAAATTCTAAAAAGGCTGTTTTACATTCGATAGTAGATATTAATGAACGGTCAAGACTACACGCCAAAAAATTTAAAGTTCCATTTTACAAAAACTCATCAGCATTAATTAAAAGCAACAAACCTGATGCTGTAATTGTTGCAACACCAAATCAATTTCATGAAAAGCACACAATTAGTTTTTTAAATGCTAAAATTCCTGTTCTATTAGAAAAACCGATCTCAAGCAATATTCAAAAGGCGAAAAAAATAATTGCATCTTCAAGAAAAAATAAAACACATTTGCTTATTGGTTATCATAGAAGACACAATGCGATTTCAACAAAAGTTAAGAGTAAAATTTCTAAAGGTAAACTAGGAAAAATTGTATCAGTCAACGTGATGTGCTGGTTATATAAAAACAAAGAATGGTTTAAAGAGAAATGGAGAGTAAAAAAGGGTGGGGGCCCTTTGGGTATAAATCTCGTTCATGATATCGATTTAATTTGTTATTTGTTAGGACCTATTGAATATGTGCAAGCTTCATCTTCTAATAAAATTAGAAAATATGATGTTGAAGATACAGCAGTAGTAAATTTTGTCTTTAAATCAGGAGCATTAGGAACTTTGAGCGTTTCTGACACAATAGTATCACCTTGGAGTTATGAATTAACAGCAGGCGAAAATCCTGCCTATCCAATCACAAATCAATCTGCTTACTACATTGGTGGTACAAAAAGCTCAATACAATTTCCAAATTATAAAGAGTGGTATAATAAAAGCGAGAGAAGCTGGTGGAAGAAAATATTTCATAAAGATGAAAGTACTAGAGAAAGTAGGTATACGCTTACAAACCAGATTAATCATTTATGCGATGTTGTTAATAAAAAAGCAAAACCTAAAATTACTGGAGAAGATGGGTTAGTATCACTTAAAATTTTTGCAGCAATTATTAAAAGTGCAAAAACAGGTAAAAAAATTAAAATTAAATAAAATCTAAATTTATTTTTCCTAATGATCTAAAGTCGACTTTAAGCTTATCACCTTTATTTACTTTAAAGGGCTGTATAACTGAACCAGTCATAAACCAATCACCCTTTTTGAAAGTTACAGGATCATCTTTAAATTCATCAATTATACATTTAATCGCTAGTTTTGGACCAGCTCGCTTTTCTCCTTTAAAGAAAGGTTCTGTTACCTTTCCGTTCAAATTGATTTCAACTTGAATTGAATCTAAGTCAATTTTATCAAGATTTTGTATTTTGTCTCCAACAACTATTGCTCCAGCTCCACCATTATCTGCAATATTTAAATTCATCATTCCAACTGGATCTAAACCTTTTTTAGAATCCGAATGAACTCTTGTAGATACAAGTTCTAAAGCTATATAAGCCTCGTAGTTTCCTATTTTATTTTCAGCACCAGGCACCATTTTAGTGTCCTCTAAAAATTTTAAACAAAATTCACATTCAAGAATGCAATCAGGTACTTTACTATATTCGATTTTTGATGGATTCATTAAAACTGTTTCATCTATAATTTTTCCAATCATAGGACCCTCTACTTTTGCACCGTCCTGTAAATTCTTTGATACTAATCCAATTTTCCAGCCAACTGTTTTTTTCTTTAAGAT
>Ga0208624_1001781_pt1 | contig 10010 bp, 5 predicted proteins | sample Knorr_S23_td_DCM_FD_185607 | JGI IMG/M metagenome (GOLD analysis project Ga0208624, IMG submission 185607) | Marine microbial communities from Southern Atlantic Ocean transect - Knorr_S23_td_DCM_ad_71m_LV_A (SPAdes) (version 2) | ecosystem: Environmental > Aquatic > Marine > Oceanic | place...
TTTGGCCTACAAATCGGGGGCGATGGTGCGATGCGACTCGAACATGTAGGCCATCTTGGTTTCTTATTTCAGTGCCTATTACTAGTTCAAATTAATCTTCTATCTTTACTGGGCGTTCCGGAAAGATACAGAACTCAACGACTTTTAGGATACATGGCCGGAAGTTTAGCTTGCATGCTCATCGTGGGATGGAAAATGTACTTTGGACATCAAAGCTTCCTTGCCACTCAAGAAACTAGTTACTTTTTGGGGTTTCCTGAAGCCACCGCTTGGCAAACCTATGGCACCTGGCTAAGCGCGATACCGCTGGTGCTTATATACAGCATTGGATTTTCTCAATTTATCTATTCGAAGGAAGACGAAGAAAAATTCAATGCTCTTGTAGCTGAAAAGTTAGCTAAGAAAAGGTAAGCGTCTTGGAAGTATTTCGGCAAGAAATCATTATTAGCGCAGTCATCCTATATATGGTTTTCTGCGTGATTACCGGCCTCTGGGCAATGAGGCGTACGCACGATACGAGTGATTTCTTCATTGCAAGTCGAGGTCTTGGACCTATCGTGGTGAGTCTGGCGTTGTTTTCCAGCACGCTGAGTGGATTCGGATTTGTTGGTGGCCCTGGTTTAGTTTATTCCATAGGAGTTAGCTCTTTTTGGATGGTAATCATCTCATCCACTGGTTATGCAGTATGTTTCTTCCTAGTCTCCAAGCGCATTCGCATGATTGCAGAGTTATACGATTGTATTTCTTTACCCGACATTGTCGCTGCTCGCTACGGTAGCGAAGCTGTAAGGTTCATGTTGGCAGTTACAATTGTTTTAGGTGTGATGGGCTACCTAGCAACCCAAATTCTTGCAATGGCAGTCGTAATGCAGGCAATACTGTCAGGAACAGAGATGTTTGCAAATATTGGTTTAGTGACCTGCGTTACGATTTCATCAGCAGTGCTGATTTTTTATTGTGTCACTGGAGGAATAATCGCATCTGTCTATACCGATGTTGTCCAGGGCGCAATAATGATTGTTGCTGGAGCGTTAATTCTAGTTGCTGCCACCAACGTTTTTGACGGAGGGATGCAGGAAGCAACGTCAATAATTTTAAAGGATGATCCAGAATCCGTCATGCCCTACGGGGCAGCCGGCATGATGGCCTCTTTAGGTTGGTTCTTTGTATTTGGTTTGGGTCTCGCGGGTCAACCTCATATCATCACCAAAATGATGATGAATAAAAGTATAAGAGATAATCGTAGCATGCTTCCTCTGTCTCTATTCGGCTACGCGATGGCCGCCTTACTATGGGTATCGATTGGAATTGTCATGCGTGCGGCGGTATTAGATGGAAGAGTCGAACCGCTAGCATTACCTGATGACGCGGCTTCAGTTTTTCTCTCCATGTTTACAAACCCGATACTCGCGGGAATTGTTTTTGCCGGACTTTTTGCAGCAATCATGTCAACCTCAGACGCCTTCTTAAACATCGGTACGGCAGCAATAATTCATGACATACCCAAAGCTATTCAGGGTAAAAGTTTAGAAAATGATCTCTTCTGGGCTAGGATTGTTACAGTAATTCTGGCTTTTGTTGCCGCTGGCTTTGCACTTTACTCTCATTTTCAAGATGCGACGCTGGTTGCTCTTTTGGGCGCTTTTGGCTGGGGAACATTCGCTGCATCAATTTTCCCTGTGGTTGCAATCGGACTTAATTGGAAAGGCGCGACTGTTTGGGGGGCAGTAACGGCCATAACTGTCTCACTGATTATTAATTTTGTCTCGCAACTGACCAGCTTTAATTTTCCCTATGGGGTCAGTGGTCAACTAGTAGCTTTTGTAAGCTCCATGGTGCTTTTTATCGCAGTATCATTAATAAGTCCTAAACCTTCACTTGAGTCGGACATTGATCAGGTACTCAACATTTAAAATACACAATAGATTGGCTTCAGTTTTGGATTTATATCCCAACAGTCTGTTGCCTAACTTGTATGCGATTACATTTTTCTTTTCAACATGTCTTGCATCACAAGTATTCGCCTCTTCTTGCAAAGATCATGAATATGGAACGGGAGAGGAAAATTGTTATCCGGCCTGGTACGGAAAGAGCGCTAGCGGCGCTTTTTATACCATCGTTGTTCCCAACAATTGGGATCCAAAAACTGGACTTGTTATCTGGAATCATGGCTTTGAGGGCTTTCTGAAAAATTTTGAATCCAAGGATTTACTTTCGATACTTGATCCGACCTGGGAAGGCTTTTACACAGGAAAAGTAAAAGAGAGACCCTCTCTTGGCCCTTTCGCAGATTTTATCCTTGCTAGAGGTTTCGCGATGGCAGCGTCAAGTTATAGTCAGACAGGATGGGCCTTGTTTGATTCGCATACTAGTAATGGGGAGCTGTACAATCAATTTCTGTCGATTATTTCGGAGTTAAATAAGACTAAGCCTGAAAAATTTTACATCATAGGCGGTTCCATGGGGGCTCTGGTAAGTCTCCGCGACCTCGAATCTCAAAGTGTGCCAAATCCAGATGGCGCCTTGCTCCTCTGTGGGGCAAATGGGGGCTCAGTCAATTGGCTGGATGCCTTTGATTTAAGGGTAATTTATGAGTCAGTATGCAGCAGCGTTCCAGGTGCGCAGCTACCGCAACCCTGGTACCGAAGACCAGATCTCTTGTTTGGTGAAATAGATTATTTAGATTCTCTTAATAAATGCGTGGGATTAGCAACTCGACTCCTTATAGATGAAAACAATCCTTTGGAAGTTTTTGCCTGGGAAAAACTCAATCAGAAAAAGGCTGAAAGGCTTGAGTTTATACTTAACAAGACAAAAACAGTTAATTCATACTTTTTAGCTTTAAACCTTTGGTATTCAGTATTTCAGTTGCCTCGTCTAATTAACGAGCCAACTAAGTTGAATGGCATAAATCCAATCTCTAATATCGGGGTTGACTATGGTGATCCGACCATTAATCGAGCGGCAACAAGAGTGGCAAGTTTACCCTCTTCAAAAAAACTCTTGTCCAGTAATTTCACGCCTACTGGCAACATAAAAAACACGAAAATTATCTCTATCCATACCTCTCACGATGGTCTGGTAAAAGTGGAAAATCAAGAGTCGCTCCGAAATCTAATTCCGGACAGCCAATTGACTGTTGCTGTGGTGGACGATTCTAAAAAGCCAAGTCATTGTGGTTTTTCAACTAACGAAGGATTAGCTGCATGGAAAGAATTAACCGACTGGGTCGCGGGTTCAAAACAACCTAGCGCCTCTGACTTGCAATCCACATGTTTATCTGCTGCATCCACTGTGGACGTTTGCAACTATTCGCCTGAATTTAGCATCGAAACATCTATACCAACTTTCAGCCGAAAAAATTTAATTGGGGTCACAGGCGTTAATGTGTTTGATAATTCCTCGGGCATACTTAATTTTGAGTCGTTACAGTCTTTTGGGTCTGATCAAAATTTTAGAGGATCTCTCAAACTTATGTCACGTGAAGAATTTAAATTTGCTATTAGTGAAATTCAGGCAACTGATATTGCTAACAGGTGGCAGCATAGTGGTAAATATGATCCAGATTTAAATATTCTCTATATTCCTAAAGTAAGCATAAAAAATCTCTCTCCACCCAATTTTAACGAATACGATTTATTCTTTAGTGTTAATCGTGAGGATGATAATGAAGTGATAAAACTTCTCGAAATCGATCCTCAATAATTAAGCTATTTCATAAGTGCAATTAAAGCCCTTGTTAGCATATAAACCTGATGAATTTTGACGTAAACTCAAAACTTAAGTTACTTTTTGGGTACATTAATTTTTCAGGAGACGGCATGAAGTTTTTGGCGAATCTCACTCGTAACAGCGTTATCTGGATGTGCATGCTAGGCTGTATAGGCCTTCAAAGTGCCGAAAATTCGGGAGTTAGCGATTCCTCTGAGTGGCCAACATACCGAGGTAATACCTCTGGAACAGGTTACTCCCCGCTTGAGCAAATAACCTTAGATAACGTGAATAACCTAGAAGTCGCCTGGACCTATTCATTGAGAAATGACTCCTCACAATCTGCAAGAGAACCAAATTCTCAAGCCACTCCGGTCGTTATCGATGGTGTCATGTTCCTTCCCACAGTAGACAGGGTAGTTGCTCTAGATCCTCTAACTGGCGAAGAACTTTGGTCACACTCGGTACCGGAAAACGCGCCTTCTCGCCGAGGCGTTACCTATTGGCCTGGTCAGGGTGGAATTTCTCCAAGAATTTTTTATACAGCGTTTGATCAATTAATTGCGCTAGATGCCGAAACCGGCGACTTGGATTTAGAATTTGGAGAATCCGGAAAGGTATCGATGGGAATCCCTTACATATCTGTACCGTTTGTTTATAAAAACATCATTGTAGTTGGAGCAAACACACCAAGAGGAGCAATCGGCGGTATCGGCAATGCTAGGGCTTTTGATGCTATCAACGGCAGCAAATTATGGGAATTTGAGTCTGTTCCCTCTCCTGGAAACCCTGGCAACGAAACTTGGGAAGGAGACAGTTGGGAGGGCAGGCTAGGAGCAAACGCATGGCCGTTTTATTTCACAGTGGACGAAAGTAAGGATCAGCTTTATATACCCTTGGCGTCACCTATTCCGTTTGCTTATGGTGGTGATAGAGCGGGAACCAATCTTTATGCTAATTCGATCGTAGCAGTCGACATTCACAGCGGTGAATACCATTGGCATTTTCAAACTATACATCATGACTTGTGGGATCATGACCCTCCAGCACCTCCCACACTATTTGATGTGAATTATAATGGTAAGACTACTCCAGCTTTAGGAGTAACCACTAAATCTGGATACCTATTTGTGTTAGACAGAGAAAATGGGGAGCCTATTTATGGGGTATCAGAAACCGCAGTTCCCCAAAGCAACGTTCCAGGCGAGGAAACATCTCCTACCCAGCCGATACCCATTAATCCAAAGCCTATGGCGCGGGTAAGCTTCACAACTTCTGAAATCGTGACTGCACAAGATACAAGTGAAGAACACGCCGAGGCTTGCCGTAATTTAGTAAGGTCAGTCGGGAGTATAACTAATGATGGACCTTACACACCCTGGACTTACAGATCTGACGATTCAAATAATGAAACAACCCTATTATTTCCAGGCCTTTCAGGTGGCCCAAATTGGGGCGGTATTGCTCACAATCCCAACAACGGATACGTATATGTTTTTGCGGCTAACATCGGGACACTAGGATGGATGGAAGATGCCGAGCCAGGTTCACCTTTACCCTACGCTCTGACTGGCCCCGATGGAAGACCCAGCGGTTTTAGTGTAAGGATTAATGGAAAAACCATGCCGTGTCAAAAGCCTCCCTGGGGACAACTAACCGCTGTCGATACTAATAGCGGGGAAATTGCTTGGCAAATTCCGCTAGGAATAACAGAAGACTTTCCAAGCAATCGACAAGCCACTGGACGCCCTGGACGAGCCGGGGCGCTGGTAACAGCTAGTAATTTACTCTTCATTGGCGCTACTGACGACAACCGATTCAGAGCCTTAAACGCAACTACCGGTGATATTGTCTGGGAGTATCAGATGGAACGCAGAGGCAATGCCAACCCAATGACTTTTCTTGGCAGCGACAATAAACAGTATCTCCTGATTACTGCGACAGACAAGCTTATGAGTTACTCATTACCATAATACTTTTGTACTTGGAGGGAGAAAAACATAATGATTAGATCTCCAAAAAAAATAGAATTTTTCTACAGTAAAATCTTATTTTCCTTATTTATTTCTTTTTCTTCTCAAGTTCTTGCTCAGTACGGCACTCAGTCTGGAGACTGGTCAAGTTATGGTGGAGACACGGGGTCAACAAAGTATTCCCCACTTGAGCAAATCACTCCTCTAAATTTTGAAGATTTAGAAGTTGCGTGGACATGGACTTCTATTGATGAAGATCTGGACCTTGAGTCAATTCAAGAAATCAATGAAGCTGTCAGAATTAATAACTTTCAAGGCACTCCTTTAAAAATCGGAAACAGGCTATTTATTATCACGGCGCTAAATCAAGTGGCAGCACTTGACCCAATTACTGGAGAGACACTGTGGTCATTCAACCCAGAAGTTTACTTATCCGGTTCACCAATCAATTACATTGGATACCACAACAGGGGCCTTGCCTATTGGACTGATGGTGAAAACGAGCGAATACTAGCCGGTCTGAATGATGGTTATCTTTTGTCTCTAGATGCAACTACTGGGCAGCCAGACCCTTCATTTGCGGGTGGAAAAATCGATCTTGCTGAGGGGCTTCCTAGGGCCGTCAGAGACGAACTAGATTGGACCGGAGCTCAACCAGTAGCTGTGGTGTCGCCACCAATTGTTGTTGGTGATATCGTAGTGACCTCCTCGATTACTCAGGCAAGACCGCTTAGTCGAGAGCGTCCACCAATGTGGGTAAGAGGATACAACATTACTAACGGCGAGCATGTATGGGACTTTCATACTATTCCAGTGGCCGGCGAATACGGAGTTGATACTTGGGAGGAGGAATCTTGGCGCCGCACGGGAAACACCGGCGTTTGGACAATGATGAGCGCCGACACAGAGCTCGGATTGGTCTACTTACCGATCGGTGCGCCAACTGATGATTTTTATGGAGGAAACAGACCTGGAGATAATTTGTTCAGTCAAAGTGTAGTAGCAGTTGATGCTTTCACTGGCGAGAGGCGTTGGCACTTTCAGATGATCCATCATGGATTATGGGACTATGACCCCCCAGCTGCGCCAAATCTCATTGACATCACAGTTGAAGGACGCCCAATCAAGGCTCTGGCTCAGATCACAAAACAAGGCTTTGTCTATACATTCGACCGAGAAACCGGAGAGCCTGTATGGGTTATTGAAGAAAGGGAAGTACCGCAACTCCCCCTTATCCCTGGAGAACGTCTATCCCCTACTCAACCGTTTCCAACTAAACCGCCTCCTTTCGAAAAACAAGGTCTAACCTTGGACGACTTGGTCGACTTTACGCCAGCCATTCACCAGGAAGCCATAGACATTTTAGATGATTACACCTATGGACCATTATTTACCCCGCCAAGCGTATCAGTTCCTGGCGGCAATAGAGGTACAATTCTGCGTCCCAGTGCGGGCGGCGGTGCCAATTGGATGGGTGCGGCCGTCGACCCTGAAAGCTCAGTAATCTACATACCCTCATCGGATTCAATTTCTGTTCCGGTGGTTGTTGAGACTAACCCAGAAGAATCGAGCCTTCGATACCGTAGAATTTCTTACGGGGGCACGCGAGGACCGAAAGGATTACCTCTACTCAAGCCACCTTATTCAACAATTACCGCAATCGATATGAATGAAGGTGAAATTTTATGGCAAGTGCCCAACGGGACTCGGGCACCGAATGTGGAAAATAACCCCGCTTTGGAAGGAATAGACTTGCCCCCTTTAGGTGGTGGCGGTAGAACCCCGATTGTTGCTACCCCAAACATGTTAATACATGCACAGAATTATCAAGACGGTCCTCTTCTCATCGCTAGAGACAAAGCCACTGGCGAAGAGTTGGGATCGATTGAGATGCCAGCACGAGCAATCGCCGCACCTATAACTTATCAAATCATGGGCAATCAATACCTTGTGGTCGCTGTTCTGACAGAGCCAGCCCCCCAATTAGTCGCATGGAAATTGCCATGATCCCAAAATTGTAAGTAGACACAAGACTTACTGAGTGCACGTATATATTAGTCGGTAGCTAATTTTGTTCCCTACCAGAAATCCAGAGAGAACCTAAAATAGCAATCAACATATTCGCCAATAAGCCATAAAATCCTGGATGGAATCCCCACAGCTTGCCGTTCACAACAAAACCAAATTTACCAAAAGCCAATGACAAAGAAATTAGCAACCCAATTACAAGCCCTACTAAAACTGCTTCTGCTCTCAATTTAGAAAAATGAATACCTAATATAAATGCGGGGGCAATTTGAATAAGTAAGTCAAATTTACGATCAAGCAAGCTTATGAGTGAAGTTTGCTCCTTCAGCAAAATTGCTAAGATAGTGAGCATTGCAACTACTACCCATGAGCAACGCTTACCTAAACGAGTCAATTCTGATTCTTTTGCATCTGGCTTGATGTGCGCCAGGTAAATATCTTTCGTAAACATAGAGGAAATAGATAACATTGCTGAATCTGCGGTGGACATAAGCGCAGCTAGCACAGCACTGAAGATCATGACCACTAGCGCGTAACCAACTAGAGAACTTTCTTGAATTACCCTAAGAATACTCGCGAAAGCTTGATCTGAGTCAGCGCCCTCCAAACCAGGAATATATGCCAACGCATAAATACCAACAATTATTGAAATCAACACCGAAATAAATGGCATGAAAGCCATGGCAGCAAAGCTTCGTTTCAAAGTATTAGTAGAACGCGCTGAATAAATACGCTGTATCGCTTGCGGGTACAATGCACCACCAATACCAACCAATAAAATATAACTAAGCCATTCTCTCATCATCAAAGAGTCGGGACGCATAAGTTTTACCGCATTCTGCGAATTTGAGATTGTATTTGTTGCCGCAGAGATGGGCCCAAATTCATGCATCATTAAAAACATTAATAATATAAAGCCCACAAAAAGCACTGTGCCCTGGATGACATCCGTCCAAGCTATTGCTCTAATTCCTCCAAGCGTGCCATAGATGACCATAATCGTCGCAAGACTCACCACACCGTAGTTATAGGCAATATCGCCGGCAGGTCCCGCTAGACCTTGCATAGCACGCCCCATTGTCATTAATTGAGCCAGCAAATAATTGCTTAGTGCTACAATCATTACGATAGATGCCAATGTCGCTAATCCTCTAGATTGAAACCTATCCCAAATAAAATCGACTGGTGTAACAAAGTTTCTATTGCTTGCTATGGTATGAAGTTTAAAAGCAAATGTTTGGTAGAACACAATGATTGCCATCATATAATGAACGCTTATCAACCATGAAAAGCCAAGGCGGTAGGTTGCACCTGCTACACCAAAGACTGTATTCCCGCTGTATTGCGTGGCAAAAAGGGTTAGGAATAAGACCGCAAAGCTAAACCCTCTTCCGGCAAGGTAAAAATCTTGCATAGAATCTTCTTTACGAGCTTTGCGTCCTAAGAAGCCTAACAAGAGTAATGAAGCCAAGTAGCAACCAAAGAATACCCAGGCACCTAAGCCAAAAGGCAATAAGTCGCTCATTCTTTTGTAACCTCTCTTCCCAGGCAGACCCAAGCCGTAAAGCAAGAGGTTAAAAACAAACCGCTTAGGCTTAGTAGAGCCCATATTGGAAAGCCATAGAATTGCCTGACATCTTCTTCCGGCCAATACCATGGAATGATAATGGCAAGTAAAAGAAGATAGATTACCGCAATCCAAACTTGCTTTAATCGAGCATAGTTATCCACTTGCGAACCTTAATCGATAACGACTCTCTTGATCGTCAGATGAGATGATATCCGATAGCTCCACTAAACTTTTAATGTTGTGCGCAGTTTTGAATTCGTCGACGTAAGGTAACATTTTCCTTATACCTTGAGCCTTCGGCTCAAAACCCTCATAACGTAAAAGCGGGTTCAACCAAATCAACCTTTTTACCGACTTGTTAAGTCTGTCCATTTCTTTTTCAAGACCATCAGACTGATCTCGATCTAGCCCATCGGTGACTAAAATACATACCGCCCCTTGCGCTAACACACGTCGAGACCATCGGTTATTGAACTGCTTGAGGCAGTATCCGATTCGAGTTCCACCAGACCAGTCCTTTACAGATTGTGATGCGCTATCCAAAGCCAGATCGACATCCTTACGTCGAAGATGTCTAGAAATATTTGTAAGCCTCGTGCCAAAAGTAAAACAATGAGTTCTTTCTCTATCATTAGTCACCGCATGCATGAAATGCAAAAACATACGGCTGTATTGATCCATAGAGCCGGAGATATCACAAAGTATCACGACGGGTGGATGCCTATGCT
>Ga0208624_1001784_pt1 | contig 10002 bp, 21 predicted proteins | sample Knorr_S23_td_DCM_FD_185607 | JGI IMG/M metagenome (GOLD analysis project Ga0208624, IMG submission 185607) | Marine microbial communities from Southern Atlantic Ocean transect - Knorr_S23_td_DCM_ad_71m_LV_A (SPAdes) (version 2) | ecosystem: Environmental > Aquatic > Marine > Oceanic | place...
AGTGATATAAATTTTTGGATAGATTTTGGTAGGACTAGTGGTGGTAGTCCTAATACTGGTGTTGCTTGTATTGTTTATGCTAATAATAATGGTGCAAATTTAGGATTCTCTGCAGAATTATAGCTTGACAAGTATCAAAAAATACTTTATAATATAAATGTCTTTAGCATCCTTGTAGATTTGGGACTAAAGATACTCCCCTGTGGTGGGGGGAGTGTGTTGGTGGTAACACAAAGGGAGGGTATCCTCCCTTTTTTATTTTATAAATCATTATTTAAGGCTAACAACAAACATGAATTTCACTGTGTTTTCTAAGAAAGGATGTTCATATTGCGAAAAGGTAAAAAAGATATTAGAGTTGACAAGTAGTAGTTTTGTGGTGTATACTTTAGGTGAACACTTTGATGAAAAGGCATTCACTGATGAATTTGGATATGGAACTACATTTCCACAGGTCATTTGTGATGGAAAAAAACTAGGAGGTACGGTTGAAACAGTTAAGTTCCTCAGAGAACAAAAAATCATCTCCGTCTGAGCTAAATAAATCAAACCTCGAAATCAATCGTGGTTTTGAATTTATCCTCTATGGAGGAAAAAAGAAACAAATGAAACCAGTTTCATTTGTATTTGATAAGATATTTAATCTTTTTAATCGAGAGATTGGTATCTACTTTGAATTTTCTTTGTCGAAAAGAAAATAACACTACCAAAGGAGTATCATGGATATTCAAGTCCTGACCGCACTTGCCTTACCTATTTCAATTATGTTTTTCATACTTGGAGCACTCATAGGTTGGGTAGCAAGAGACTATATGATGAATTATCGAGAGATTCCTAGACCACATCCTGAGATGTTTGATCCCAATGGGAATCTAGTACCAGATGAAATTGTAGCATTTAGATTTGAAAACAATTATGACGACGACAGCGAAGAAGAAGACGACTAAAAAAGATCCACTTGAACTTCCTTTAAAACCATTTGCTTTTGAGGTATTGCATCTTGTATCAAAGCAAAGATCAAAGGCAAAGAAAGTTGAAGTATTGAAAAGATACGAAGACCCATCTTTGAAAGCATTATTCATATGGAACTTTGATGAGACTATTATATCTGTTTTACCAGAAGGTGAAGTTCCTTACACAGGTTATGATGAACAGACATCAAACAGTGGAACTTTAACAACAAAAATATCTCATGAAGTTCGTAAAATGCATGAGACAGGTTCTTTCTCAATGGGAACAGGTGATAAACAAGGGCACACTACAATTCGTAGAGAGTACAAAAACTTTTATCACTTTTTGAAAGGGGGTAATGATTCTTTGAATAACATTCGTCGTGAAACAATGTTCATTAATATTCTTGAAGGATTACATCCACTTGAAGCAGAGATCATAGTTTTAGTTAAAGATAAAAACCTAGAAACAAAGTATAAAATCACAAAAGATATCGTATCGGAAGCATACCCAGACATCACTTGGGGTGGTAGATCATGACGACTAAAATCAAACCAGAACCAAAGGAAAAGAAAGAATTGATTTGGACAAGTCAAGAAAAAGAGAATCATAAGAGTGAATATGGTTGTGAAATTGTGATAGAAAATGGAACTCTTGACCAAGTTTCAACCACAAATGCTCCTACAGATGCTTGTATTGTTACATATGAATACAACGGAAAGGTTTGTCGTGATCTTACAAGAGGTGCAAGAGTCAAATTGTTTGATATGTATTACGATAAGTTTAAGACAGGTCTAAAGATCATAGACTATGGTAAGGGCACAATCAAACCTGCATTGTGGGGATACAATAATCCAAAGACTAAAACCAAAAAGCGAAAGTAATTTCAAAAATAGGGCAAAAAAATTCCCCCAAAATTTTTCGCATGTAGGGTTTTCTGTAACAAAAAATACAATACTACTTGCATATATAGTATGAATGTGTTAATATAAACACATCGTTCATCTTATGGGCATTCTTTTACCACTTCTACTCGCAAATCATGAACCAGTCCATTGGACTATTAAGTGTGAAGGGTGGAGAGAACTATCTTACGAAATTCAACAAGATCAACATCTTGATGAACAGAGTAAGTTGGGATTGATAGACTACTTTAAAACTAAAGTAGAAGAATCATGTAATTTTGAAGAACCATAAGACGCAAGTAAGCCGACTCGGAACGGGTTCGTTCATCCTCGCAAGAGGACGCAAAAGCCGACTGAAGGAACGGATGTAAAAAGTCCAACTACTTTAGGAGAAACCAAATGGCACAAGTCACATACAGAGGGGTTCAGTATGATACTGAAACTCGTCTACAACAACAGCAACAGCAACAGCCTCAACAAAAACAACTTGTTTACAGAGGTATTGAAGTTAAAGGAGGCAAGTAATGTTGGTAACTGCAGAAATTCTCGTGGCGAGCGTAGCATTTCTAGCATTGATCTACGTTGAAGCCAGACTCTTGTACAGTTATAAATAATTGTTACAGGAGGTAAAGATAATGTTACACTTACTAGGTAGAGGAAAACAACCAGAATGGAACGAAGAGAAGCATGACATAGATGAGGTCTTTGCTTTTCTGTGCTATCGGGGAATTCACTATGCAAAATGGGTGTACATTGATATTTTCCATGACACCAATTGGGAAATACATAATCCAAGAGGAAAGGGTTGACCTTTCCTCTTTTTTTGTGTACAATATGTAAAAGTCATTTATTATGGAACGTAGTAAATTAAAAGATATTGTTCGTAGCCTTGAATTAATGGTTGACGCATTAAAGACAGAAGTTTATTCTGATGTGGATTCTTATAAAGATGAAACACCCCCATCAACAAGACTTGACTATGATGAATTATATGATGATGGTTCAGATTGATGGCCAGACAAAAAAAGTTAATTAAATTGCTTAAAAGGTTAATTAAGCAAGACCATCTATATACTGATGAAAAATTAAGAGAGATGAAGCAAACTCTCCGACTTGCAGAAGAAGAAATTGCAGCACTTGAAGCAAAAAATTCAAAGGGATTTAAATGAACGTAGATTTAATAAGCATCACACCCGATGCTGAAAAAACAATGGCACATATTGCCAGAGTTTCAAATCCAAGTAATCAAGATAATCCTAACTACTCAGGATTATTAAGATATTGCATCAAGCATAATCATTGGTCTGTATTTGAACAGTCATCCATGACATTGGAGATTGAAACTACGAGAGCAATTGCAGCACAGATATTGAGACATCGTAGTTTTACGTTTCAAGAGTTTTCACAAAGATATGCACAGAGTAATGAATTAGGTAAAATTGAACTACCAGATTTGAGAAAACAAGATTTAAAGAATCGTCAGAACTCAACTGATGATCTAGACCCTTTTGTAAGGCAAAAATTAGAAGCACAGATGATTACCCTATTCAGTTCTGCACAAGCGTTGTATAATCAGATGATTGAAGAGGGAGTAGCAAAAGAATGTGCTAGAATGGTTCTACCATTATGTACTCCTACAAGAATCTATATGACAGGTTCTTGTCGTTCTTGGATTCATTATATTGAATTGCGTTCTGCACATGGAACCCAGAAAGAACATATGGATATTGCAGAGGCATGTCGCAAAGTGTTTACCGAACAATTCCCATCGGTCTCAGAAGCACTTGAATGGGTCTAAATAACTATACATTAATCAATTATTATGGCAACATATCCTGTAGTTAATACAAAAACTGGTGACAGAAAAGAAGTGGTAATGAGTGTGAATGATTGGGATCAGTGGTGTACTGACAATCCTGATTGGTCAAGAGATTACTCAGATCCATCTACAATGCCAGGTGTTGGAGAAGTTGGAGAGTGGAAAAATAAACTGATAAAAAGAAAACCAGGTTGGAATGAAGTATTAGAGAGAGTTCAAAAATATCCTGGTGCTCAGAAACAAAAAATTGATTAATGGGAAGAAAAAGAAGTAACGGAGATCAACCCATTGGAGTTGGGTTGACAGCAAAGCAAATGCGTAGAAAAAAACCTATTAATTCAGATTATTTGGTTGGTATTGAACCAATAACTGAAAATCAAAAAATCTTATTTAACTCATATGCTGAGAGTAAGAATATTATCGCTTATGGTGCAGCGGGCACAGGTAAAACCTTTGTGACCTTGTTTAATGCTTTGAAAGATGTATTAGATGAAAGCACACCTTATGAAAAAATCTATATTGTTCGTTCATTAGTTGCAACTCGTGAGATTGGTTTCTTGCCAGGTGATCACGAAGACAAATCTGACATATATCAAGTGCCATATAAAAATATGGTAAAATATATGTTTCAGATGTCATCTGATGCAGACTTTGAGATGCTTTATGGTAATCTGAAAGCACAAGAGACAATCAAGTTTTGGAGCACCTCATTTTTAAGAGGAACAACACTTGATCGTTCAATTGTTATCGTTGATGAATTTCAAAACTTGAATTTTCATGAATTAGATAGTATAATGACAAGAGTTGGTGAAGATAGTAAAATCTTTTTCTGTGGTGATGCATCTCAAACAGATTTACAGAAGACCAATGAAAAAAACGGTATTGTTGACTTTATGAAAATAATTCGTTCCATGCCATCATTTGATGTAATTGAATTTGGTATTGATGATATTGTTCGTTCTGGAATAGTTAAAGAGTATCTAATTGCAAAACTGGAAATGGGTATGTAATGTTTGAACATGTTGATTTGAATCTACCTCCTATCAAACGGGAGACAATAGATGGAGTTCGTTATTATTCTGTACCTGATGAAGATGAATTAATTAAATTAGTTTCGATTACATCAATCACAAGTCATTATAATAAACAAATCTTTCTTGATTGGAGAAAGAGAGTTGGTAATGAGGAGGCAGATCGTATTACAAAAGCTGCTACGACTCGTGGAACAGATATGCATACTCTTACAGAGTATTATCTGAAAAACGAGGAACTGCCCAAAGTCCCTCCTATATCTGACTTTTTGTTTAAAATATCGAAAGGTAAGTTAAATAAAATTTCTAAAATAAGGACTCTGGAAGGTGCGCTATATAGTAAGCAGTTAGGAATTGCAGGAACAGTTGATTGTATTGCAGAGTATAACAACGAGTTAGCGATAATAGATTTTAAGACATCTAAAAAACCTAAACCACGAGAGTGGATTGAACACTATTTTGTTCAAGCAATGGCATATGGTTGTATGCTGTATGAGATGAAGGGTATATCTGTTAAAAAGTTAGTCATCATTATGGCATGTGAAAATGGAGAGTGCGTTGTCTATGAAGAATACGACAAATCAAAATACATCAAGCTCCTTGGAGAATACATTAGAAAGTTTATTGGAGATAAACTGGAACTCTATGGAACCGAATAAAGAGTTAGAAAAAGCTATTGCGAATAAGTTTGTTACTCCTCAGAAGTTTGCGATGGACATTGAAAAGATTGTGGTTGATGAAGACCTCAATTATATTGATGCGATCATACACTATTGCGAAATAAACAATATTGAGGTAGAATCAGTAACGAAACTCATATCAAAACCTTTGAAGGAAAGATTAAAGTGGGATGCAATCCGTCTTAACTTTATGAAAAAGACTTCAAGGGCAAAACTACCCTTATAATGAAAAAATCAGAGTTAATTCACTGGCGACTTCAAGCAATACTTAGGGAACATAATATGCCAGATTTACAATATCTTGGTGTTAGACCTGATAGTATTGGTATGCCACAACATTGGTATATGATAGGTGACAATGAGGTTCCTTGTGACTCAATTACAGAATTAGACAGTGAAGAAGTTGAAGAGGAAAGTGACACCGTTTGAAACATATCAAACTTATCTTTCTATGAAAAGTCATTTTACAAATCGTAAGTATGACTTCTTTAAATATGGTGGCAAATCCCGTGCCACAGTAACTGCTTTTAATCGAAGAAAAGACAAATACTGGTTTGAGAAAACTTCCCGTAAGTATTCTGATGGTCAGATTGTCGATTTTCTTCTTGCCAATTTTGTAACATCAACTAACCCAGAAAACTTATGGATTGGAGAAATTATCAATTCTGGCGAAAGAAATTACTCAGAGTGGATGAAAACTCAACAGAGTTTAAAGTACTTGTTCAAAGAACAATCAGAGAGATTACTATCCGAGAACGACTTAGAAGAAGTATTCAACTGCTCCAAGGGACACCCAATAATATTAAAGAAACACTTGGGTGGAGAACTAAACTTAGAAATCTTAGTAATTTACGAAAAGATCTTTTCTTTCGTAAAAAACTTTGACAAGAAACTTGACGATCCTGTATGGGAAACCGTAAAGATGAAAATTGATAAGTATAGTCCTTTCATAAATATTAATGTGTTTCAATACAAAAAATTAATTATGGAGGTTATTCGTAATGGCTCTTAGTAATGATGAAGTGCTTGGAAATCTTAAATCTCAACTCAAAGAAGTATCGGGTCAGTTAAATCAATTAAATGAAACTCGTCTTAAACTTCTAGGAGCAATTGATGTTCTCGAACAAATCGAGGAAAGTAAAACGGAACCAGTACAACCAGAAGTTGTGGAGACTAAGAAGAAATGAGATTTTTTGATTCGGAAATAGTCCGAGAAGAATTATCTGAAATCAATCGACTACAAACTAGCATCTATGGTAAGATGTTTGGTTTTGGTTTTCTAAGTCCTACTGACCGAAAGGAACACGTTGAAAAATTAGAAACTCTTTTAGAGAAACAAAAAACGATGTGGACTCGGTTATCTTTATCAGATGACCCAGAAGCAAAAGACATGAAAAATCAATTGCGTAAGTCCTTACAGGGTATGGGTTTCCCAGAGGGAACTGATATGCCTTCGATTTTTAGTGCTATGGATGACACCATTGGCAAACTCAAAGAGAGTGTTGACTAATTAATCTATCTTTGTTATAATACAAACAATCCCCCGATCAAATTATCCGAGGTAATCCTATGTCTTTTAAAGACCTAAAAAAACAATCTAAGCTTGGCTCTTTGACTGCAAAGTTAGTTAAAGAAGTTGAGAAAATGAATAATAACGGTGCGTCTGGTGACGAACGCACATGGAAGTTAGATGTAGATAAAAGTGGCAATGGATATGCTGTTATCCGTTTCCTACCTGCACCAGAAGGTGAGGATCTACCATTTGTAAAACTATACTCCCATGCCTTTCAAGGTCCTGGTGGTTGGTATATTGAAAACTCTCTGACTACATTAGGTCAGAAAGATCCTGTTTCTGAGTATAACACCCAACTCTGGAACAATGGCACAGATGCAGGAAAAGAAACAGCACGGAAGCAAAAACGTAAACTTACTTACATGAGTAACATTTACGTTGTGAAAGATCCAGCAAATCCTGAGAACGAAGGTAAAGTATTCTTATTCAAGTATGGTAAGAAGATCTTTGATAAACTAACTGCAGCAATGCAACCTGAGTTTGAAGATGAGGAAGCAATTGATCCATTTGATTTCTGGCAAGGTGCAAACTTCAAGTTGAAGGCAAAGAACGTAGCAGGATACAGAAACTATGATAGTTCTGAGTTCGCTGCTGTAAGTCCACTACTTGATGACGACGATGCTCTTGAAGGATTATGGAAGAAACAATTCTCACTCGCAGAGATTGTATCTACTGATCAGTTCAAAACATATGAAGATCTTAAAAAGAGATTAGAATATGTTCTTGGAAGCAAGAGACCTGCACAAGACCCAGATGTCTTTGATGAAGATAATGATCGTGGTGAAGCAGAAGAATTAGTAACTGCTGCTGTATCCACACCTCCAACTACCTCAACGGTAGACAAAGACGAGGATGATGCATTATCGTACTTTGCGAAACTCGCAGAAGAATAATTACACAGGAGGTCAAACGACCTCCTTTTTTTATGGCAATGTTATATTAGTATTTTCTGTCTGTGCTGTTCTTTCGTTTATGTATTCTGATGACTCAGCATAAGTCATAATATCTCTTATATCAGTTAAAAATTGTTGAATATATTCTTCTCTTAAAATGTAAATATTTCTTTTTTCATCATTCAATCTAGTTTCATATTCATAATTACTGATGCCAACTACTGGATTCAAATTAGCAGAGGGGTTACTGGGATTTGGTATCGTAAAATTATTATCCACAACTTTTCCTTTCGGTAAAATCAATTTACCATCAGCATTTTTCACTTCTTTTGTTTCAAAGAATCTAACTGAATTTAATGATTCACCATATTTTTCTTCCGCATAATTATATAAATCATAGTTGTTTAACGGCCATTCATTACGAACATTTAAAATACCTGCTACTGTTAGAATTATCCAATCAAATTCTGGATTACCATATAATTCCTCTGCGAGAGTATCAGGTCTCATACCCTCCCCTATTTCATATTTTTCAAATACAGTAAAATTATTCTGTAAATCATCTCTTAATTTTACTCTACGAAAAACATTTTTTACTTCTACAAAGTCAAGAGATGATGTCTTTTCAGAAAGAAAAGAAGGGTATCTTAAATTTGGTAGTTCTCTGAAATATCCCATGTTAGTATCCTACTGCTCTATTTCCTGGTTTTGTATCATAATCAACGTCGTAAATTGGTTGTAACTCTTTGAATGATAAATCCATCTGCATTGATACAGGTGTTCCATCTTCATAAGTTGAATATACACCATCAGCTGTGTATGTTGTTTGCATATCAGTCAAGAAGCATTGTTTGAACTTATGCAAGAAAGGATGATCTTTATTTCCACTACGATATCTTAATTTAAATATATTTGGTGATCTAAGGAAGAATTGACTACCATTTGATACACCTCCCTGTGCTTGTGGAGCCATGTTTCTCTTAAATGCTCTTATAATTAATTTAACTTGTTCTGCCTCTTTCTTATTACGAGGAGTTAATTTAAATGAGAAACGGAAGTTTCTAATTGTGATATCACTGAATAGAAGTTCCATGTTTGGATTTAATATCTCACCATTACCTCTTGCTAATAATTGATTTGGAGTTACGTTCGCACCAAAGATATTAACTGCTTCTGCCGCTAATTTTTTAGTTATAATATCAGTAGCATTTGCTAGTGCACTATTGGTATCACTACCAAATCCCTTTTTTAATCCGTCAGATACACTACCTGCAAAATCTGATAAATTAAAAGATGTTTCACCCTTTCCGAGTGCTTCTCCAACACCTTGCATTGCTTCTTCAACTTTTGATACACCTAAAGCTGCAATACCATTTAACTTTGAATCTCCATAGACAACATTATTACTATCCTGTAATTGTGCTGGTATTGGAAGTAATATTGTACCTGCATTAATTAGTGGTTTACGAGATAATCTATTGCTAGTAGTTGCACCAGCACGATTTGTGACAATATTACCATTGACATAACGATCACTACCACCTGAACGATTTACATAAGTGCTTCCGATTGCTTCATATCTTTCAATATCTATCTGTAAGTAATCAGCATGTTCTGTGAGTAATTCAGCTGGGTATCTTAATACACCACCTTGTTTTTTTCTACCATATTTTGAGAGTCTTTTTCTTTTTATATCTTTTAAATCAGTCTTTGGTGTTTCTTCATTATTGTTGTTATTGTTATTATTATTGTTATTATTATTGTTGTTGTTATTATTGTTATTATTGTTATTATTGTTGTTATTTTGTCTATTTAGTTCATATTGTGGTATAATTTCTTCTTTTATTTCTGTATCAGCATTATCTTCATTCTTAATTTGATTTACAGCATTGTTGAAAGATGTTTCTGGTTTTACAGTTAAACTTTCATAATCAACCTGTATACCACCAGTCACTCCCTCAGCTGGTCCCCATACACCTCCAAAGTAGATGTAGGTTTGACCATTTGGTGCAGTAGTAACGGATCCTGGTAATGGTTCTGACATATATCTTTTTAGTTATTTATACGAAATTTTGCAAATGGTATAGTATTTAGATCTTGTAACTCCTCGTTTGTGACTTGATAGAGTTGACCCACCACTTCTTGAAAAG
>Ga0208624_1001789_pt1 | contig 9993 bp, 8 predicted proteins | sample Knorr_S23_td_DCM_FD_185607 | JGI IMG/M metagenome (GOLD analysis project Ga0208624, IMG submission 185607) | Marine microbial communities from Southern Atlantic Ocean transect - Knorr_S23_td_DCM_ad_71m_LV_A (SPAdes) (version 2) | ecosystem: Environmental > Aquatic > Marine > Oceanic | place...
TAAAAAACAGTTCTTTTTTCTAAGGTCATATTGTAAATAGAAACATGGGGTGGATTAAGTTTTTTTAATATGAGTAAGTCATTTTCTATACTCTTTTTAGTGGACCCCGGAGTTCCAAACATTAGGTCAATAGAGTAGTTATTATAAACTTTTTTGATTTCCTCAATAGCAATTATAGCCATTTCTGCTGTATGAATTCTATTTAATTTTTTTAGGATGTTATTGTCAAATGTTTGTACTCCAAGACTCAATCGGTTTATTCCAATTTTATTCCACTTTTTTAATTTTTCTCTATTTACATCATCTGGATTTACTTCTAGAGTAATCTCGCAGTTTTTAAAGACATTATACTGATTCTTTACCTTCGTTATAATTTTTTGAATATGTCTATTTTCGATAATTGATGGAGTACCTCCACCAAAATAAATTGTAGATATGTTTTTATTATTAAATTTTTTTTGATTGATTTCTATTTCTTTAAGAATTGCATTAACTAAAACTGTATAGTTTTTTTTAGTACTAAAGTGAAAATTACAATAATGACAAGCTTTTTTACAGAAGGGAATATGAATATAGACACCAGCCACTTAAATCTAATTTTATTTCAAATACAAAAAAAACCAATTTATGACTATAACTCTATTTTATTGTCTTTTTTTATAATATCTATTTTAATAGCATACTATAAACTAAACTATCCACTTTTTTTTAAAAAATATTTTAATCTAAAAAGTGTTTTGTATTTAGGGAATCAAGAAGATTTTTTTTACAGAAGTGAATTCTTTTCATTTGGAAATTTAATACCTCTTGTCTTATACTCATTTATTATATCTTTTTTTTCTGTATTTGTTTTTGAAGATGGAAATTCTTTACTTATTGACTCTGCTGATAATTTTACTGTATTTCAAAAATGGATTCTCTTCTCTTTTCCTTTTTTTGGTCTAATTATATTGAGAATACTACTGATTCTTCTTACTCTAAGGTTTTTTTCAATTTCAATAAAATTTAAAAAGATATATCTTCTAAACTTTTTAAGGTTGACAATCTTATTTAGTGTATTGAATGTTTTTACATCATACCTTATTTATGAAGTGTCATCATTTGAGCTTGCGTTTAATTTTCTTTCTGTATTTAAACTTATAATAATATTTTTAAGACCTCTGATTCTATACTTTTACTTTAAGGGTTTTGCTCCAGATATCAAATCAAAAATTGGCACAATAATAATTATCTCAGATTTTATTCCATCTTTATTATTGTTCGATAGTTTGATGTTAATTGATTTGTTTAATTATTTAATTAGCTTAATTTGATTTCATTGTATTAACTTTGTTCACAAAAGAGAGCAAAATGAGTGAAATTAAATACGATAAAAAAAGATTAAATCCTGTAAAATCAATTCTAGTATCTCAGCCAGAGCCAAAAGATGAAAATTCTCCATTTCATAGGTTAGCTAAACAATATGATTTAAAAGTAGATTTTAAACCATTTATTAAAATTGATCCAGTTTCAATTAAAGAATTCAGAAAACAAAAAATTAATATTTTAAATCATACTGCTATAATTTTTACAAGTAGAAATGCTGTTGATCATTTTTTTAGAATTGCAGAGGGAATGAATGTTACTGTTCCAACAGACATGAAATATTTTTGTATTTCTGAGCAAACAGCTAACTATCTTCAGAAATATATAGTAATTAGAAAAAGAAAAATTTTTACTGGTCAAAGAACAATTGCTGAACTGTTAGACGTTATGAAAGAGACTATGGTGAAATTTCCAGATGAAAAATATCTTTTCCCTTGCTCTAATATTACTAGGGATACTATCTCAGAGTTCCTTAAAGAAAATGACTGCTCTTATTCTGAGGCAATAATTTACAATACAGTACCTAGTGACCTAAAAAAGTTGAAAAAAGTGTTTTATGATATTTTGGTTTTTTATACTCCTTATGGTATTGACTCACTTGTTAAAAACTTTCCTGACTTTGAACAAAATAATACTAGAATTGCTGGTTTCGGTACAAATACTGCTAAAGCAATTAAAGAAAATAACTTAAAACTGGATATCAAGGCTCCAATGAAAGATGTGCCTTCAATGACTAGGGCAATAGAATTATATATTAAACAGGCCAATAAAGTTTAGTGAATGAAAAAGATATTCATAATAGTCATTTCTTTTCTGCTAATTCAGTTTAAGAGCTTCTCGCAACAGGATCCCTACTTTAGTACTTATCTAGTAAATCCGACTATTGTAAATTCAAGTTTATCATCATTAAATGATCGTAATAATGTTGTATTAGTATATAGAAATCAGTGGGCAAATTATAACCCTAATAATTTAGCTGTTTCATCAGATTCTCCAAATACTGGGATTTTATCTTTAAATCTTAAGAGTAGAGACAAAAATCTTTCTTTCGGGATGAATATAATTTCTGATAATCTCGGACCAAAAGAATTCTTTAACTTTTCTCCCTATTTTGCTTTAAGAAGAAAGCTGAATAATTCTTTTTTGAGCTTTAGTGTTTCGCCTTCTTTTAAAAGTACAACTCTTAATTTTAGTTCTTTAATTTTTGTTAATCCTAGCGATCCATTTAATATTGGAGGTAAGCAAACTCAGTCTGAACCGGATATTAATTTTGGCTTTGCATATTATAATGAAAGGATGTTATTGAGTTTATCAGCAAAAAACCTCGCACAGCCCTCATTTAACTTTGGATTGTCTGAACTTAAAAATATTGAAAATATTAATCTTTCTTTCTTAGGCAAGTATTTAATTGAAGTTGATAGAGACCTTACTGTTGAACCTTATCTTTTATTTAGAACTGATCTTTCTTCATTCACTTTTGATATAAGTGGGTTAGCTACATATAAAAAAGTAATGAGCATTGGTGCTTCTTACAGGTATGATGAAGCTATTGTTGGATTTTTAGGTTATCACTTTCTGAAAAAAAATAAATTATTCGTTGGATATTCATTTGATTATGTTGTACATAATGTAAATGCTAAGGCTCCTGTCTCTCATGAGTTAGTACTAAAATACGATCTACCAACTCCCCAGATGAGAAAGCCTATAAGAACACCTAGGTTTTTTTATTGATTTTTTAATTTTTTCTAATGTATATTGAAATGTGGCTTTGATAGTTAGTTTCATTATATTTGTGTAACTTTCTAACTAAATATTTATCGTTAAAAACAATAATTTAGATATTTTAAAGTTAAGTTTTAACTTTGCGTTTAATTATGTTTAAGACCAATTCAAATATTTCATTAATATTATATTGCTTTTTGGCTATCGCTATAGGTGGGTGCAGTCTGCTCGGAGGAGGATCAAGCAAAAAAAATCCTAGAGGTCAGTTGGTAGGTACATTAGACAGAGATGGGTTTGAAATGTCTGCTCAGTATGGTATGGTGTATATACCAACCGGAAGATTTTATATGGGTCAGGCTGATGAAAATATTCAAGCTGATCAAAGTAACTTTAACAGACAGGTTACTATCAGTGCATTTTACATGGATGATACTGAAATTACAAATGATGAGTACAGACAGTTTATGCAGTACCTTGAAGAAAATCCAGACTATGAATTATCTGAGGGTGCTACTATAGAGTCTTTAAAGCCTGATACAACAGTATGGTCAAGTGACTTTACTCATCACTATGGTGATCCGCTTTTAGCTTATTACTGGTCGCATCCAGCATTTGATGATTATCCTGTAGTTGGTGTATCATGGGAGTCTGCTAGGGAATTTGCTAGATGGAGAACAAAATTTTTGAATGATTACAGGAAAGAAGAAGGCTTACTTCCTTTTCCTTCATTTAGATTGCCTACTGAGGCAGAGTGGGAATATGCTGCTAGGGGTGGTAGAGATAATGTGAAGTATCCGTGGGGTAATCCATACACAAGAAACTCTAGAGGTTGTGTTCTTGCAAACTTTAAGCCAGGTAGAGGTAACTATGTTGATGACGGTTATGCTTACACATCACCAGTAGGAGTCTTTTTCCCTAATGATTTTGGTTTATATGATATGTCAGGTAATGTCGCTGAGTGGTGTGAAGATGCTTATATAGATTCTTATAATCCAGTAGTTTGGGATTTAAATCCAATTTATAGAGATGATTCTAATGATAAGAAAGTTATCAGAGGGGGATCATGGAAAGATATTGCTTTCTTTATTGAAGTTGCTACTAGAACCTTTGAATATAAAGACTCTACAAGAGCCTTTATTGGTTTTAGAACAGCTATGCCTCATTTAGGTAGAAATTTAGAAGGCTTTTAAACACTTAAAAAATTATAAATAAAGAGAAACAATTAAATTTTATAAAAAATGATAACTAAAAAAAGATCAAGTAATCCAATATTAAGATGGATTCAGAATGAAGACAATATGAATATGCTATACGGCCTTGGTGCTGCTATAGTAATCCTAGGTGCATTGTTCAAGCTACAAGGTTGGCCATTTGCTAATGCTATGTTAATTGCAGGCCTTGGAGCTGAAGCTATAATTTTTGCAATAAGTGCATTTGATCCACCAACTTCTCACGAGTGGGATTGGAGTAAAGTATATCCACAGTTAATGCCTGAAGGTAAAGGTTCTAATGCTTCTCAATTCAAAGATATGATGAAAGAAGCGCAATTAGATTCAGCTGTTTTGAAAAGTGTAGGAGACGGAATGAAGAAGATGGCTAATCAAGCTGGAAATATTAATGAGTTAGCAGGAGCATCTGTTGCTGCAAAGGAGTACTCAGACAGTATGAAAAGCGCTACTGAATCATTAAAGACTGTAAATGAGTCTTATAGTGCAATCTCAAGTACGGCTCAAGATCTTGCTGCTTCATCATCAAGTGTTAAAGAGGCTGTAGGCCTAACTCAGGAGTATAAAGAAAATTTAAAGAATGCTTCAAATTCTCTTGGTGCTATAGTTGATGCTTCAGGACAAATCACTGAAACTGCTAAAAGTATGACAAACGCTCAGAATGATGCTGTAAGATTACAGAAAGAACTTCAAGATTTAACTGAAAATTTAAGTAAGCTAAATAAAATTTATGTTGGCATGTACGATGCTATGCATAAATAGAATTTGATATTAATAATAAATATTTTTAAAAATATAAATTATGGCTGGAGGAAGTAATCCTAGACAGAAAATGATTAACCTAATGTATTTAGTGTTAATTGCTATGTTAGCCTTAAACGTTGACACTAAAGTACTGAAAAAGTTTCTTCTTATTAATCAGAGCTTTGAAGCTACTAATTCTGAGAAGGTTTCTGACAATACTAGGAAAATAGAGTCAATTAAGGCAGCAGTAGAGGACTCAGGTAATAGAACAGAAGATCTTGAAGTGTTAGCATTATCTGAAAGTATTAGACAAAAATCTAATGATCTTGTGAATTATTTAGGGGAAATAAAATCCACTATAGTAGAGGGTACTGGAGGAAGTGATGGTAAAGGTGGAATTAAAGGTTATAAAGACACTGATTTTGTTTATCGTTATATGAATGTTGATATTGATGATGACGGAAAACTAAATGGTGATGAGGTTCAAGTTATTTTAAATGATTTTTCTGATTTTATACAAGACTCTGTTTTCCTTGGTGATGAGAACTCAGGAGTTGTTGATTTAGCTCGTAATGCAGACCAAATACCACTTTATGATGATGCACCTCCAACGGACCCTTCATTTAGAAAGTTAAACTTTGGATTTGGTACATCAGCAGGAGCTGGTCTAGCTACATTGAGTCAATTACAATCTGATATAATTAACTTAGAAATCAAAGCTTTGGATAAGCTTGCCGCTTCTGTTGGCGCTGCTGATTTAAAGTTTGATGTTGTAACATTAACAACTTTACCAGAACAAAAAGTAGTTGCTGCTGGAGCTAAATACAGAACGCAGTTATTCTTATCAGCTGCGTCCTCAGCTATTGTTCCTACGATGACTGCTGACGGTGATACGCTAGATGTTACTAACGGAAGAGGATATTATGAATTCACAGCAAAAGGAGGTCAGTACAATAGAGAAGGTCTATCTAAACAAAGTTATATTGGAACAATTAGTGTAACACTTCCTGGTGGAAGAGATACTACTTTTATAGATACAGTTGAATATTTTGTTGCTAGACCTGTAATTCAAATTCAATCAGCTTCAGTTCAGGCATTATACCTAAACTGTGGAAATGAGATACAAATTAATGTACCTGCATTAGGTTCAGAATATAATCCAACATTCTCTGCAAGAGGTGGAGATGTTGTAAGAGGATCTAAAGCCGGAGAGGTAACAATAATACCAAAATCAAAAAAGGTTGATTTAAATGTAAGTAACGCTGGAAACTTTATAGGTTCTCAGTCTTTTGGTGTTAGACAAATTCCTGCACCTGAGATTAAAGCTAGAATTAGAGGTAAAGAAATTGATGCTAAAACAGGTATTCCTGTAAGTACTCCAAGCTTTAGCTTGGACGCAATAGCAGATGCAAGTTTTGCTGAATTCTTACCAAAAGATGCAAGATTCCAAGTTAGAGAAGCAGAAATTAATCTTGTTAGAGCTGGTAGAGGCGTTTCAAGACAGAGGGTTAATAGCAAAGATGTTAACTTAAATAAACTTGCTGGGAAAAGAAAAGGTGACAATATAGTAATTGAAATTAAAAGAGTTGCTAGAGCTAACTTCAGAGGTGAAGTGGAAGAGTTCAAAAATTTTGCGCCAAGATATATTACTATACCATTAAAATAATTTATGAAACAGTTTAATAAGATTCTTGTACTTTTTGTTTTACTCTCTACACTTTCTGTAGATAATACATATTCTCAATCATTTACTGAGAGAATTGGTGCTGAGTCAAACGGATATAATCCGTTGTCTCTAAGGAAAGTACATGAATCTTATTTAATGTGGAAGAAAACATTATGGAGAAGGGTTGATCTTAAAGAGAAACAGAATAAACCATTCTTCGCTAGAAATAGAGAAATCTCAAAAATAATTATAGAAGCTGTTGAAAGAGGAGTCTTAATACCTTACAATAGTGATTCAGTTAATGACAGTAACGTTATGTCAAGAGAAGAATTTGTTGAAAACATTCAGCAAGTAGACGAAGAAATTGAGGAGGAGGATGGTTTTGGTTTTGATCTTGATGATCCATTTGCTGGATTTGAGGAGGATGATCCATTTGCAGAAGAAGTTGAGGAAGTTGCTGCTGGACCAATCTTTATACCTAAGAGAGAATTTTCAATATTTGAGATTAAAGAAGATCTATATTTTGATAGAATTCACTCTAGAATTTATTTTGATATTCAAGCTATAACAATGTATCTCCCTGGTGATAGTTTTTACAATCCTGCTGGATTTGAGAAACCAATCGCTTCATTTAGATTCATTGATTTATACAATTTATTTAAGTCTATGCCAAGAGATGCAATCTGGTATAATGAAAATAATATTGCTCAACACAAAAATTTGGGTGATGCATTTCTTTTGAGATTATTCAAAGGAATAATTGTTAAGATCGCTAATGCTGATGACATAAGAGTCTCAGAGTTATATGCGAGGTCAAGAAAGGAAGGTATAATGGCAAGTTTCAAAGTAGAGCAAGACCTAATGGAGTGGGAGGCTAATCTTTGGGAATATTAATTTTTAAAATATCTTAGAAGAGTATCGGCTCTTTTTGCTCCAACTATCTTAATTAAATCATCTCTGCTTTGCTTCTTTATATTACTAAATGATTTGAATTTTTTAATTAATTTAATTCTTGAAACCTCTCCTATACCATCAATTTGTTCAAGCTCAGATATTAAAAATGTATTGCTTCTGAGTTGTTTGTGATAGTTAATTGCAAACCTGTGAGCTTCGTTTCTGATATTTTGTATAAGTTTTAATTGCTCAGACTTTTTACCTAAGAGAATAGGGACTGAGTCATTAGGAAAATAAATTTCCTCTAATTTTTTTGCTATGCCTATAATATTGATCTTATTGTAAATGTTCAGTTTTTTTAATATTTCACATGAAGCACTTAATTGTCCTTTTCCCCCGTCAATAATTATCAGGTCAGGAAAATCTTTTTTTTCTTTAATTAGTCTTGAGTATCTTCTTTGTACTACTTCTCTCATAGATTCGAAGTCATCGGGTTTGTCAACTGACTGTATTTTAAATCTTCTATACTCTTTTTTACTAGGGTAACCATCTCTAAACAAAACCATCGAAGCAACAGTATTTTTACCTTGAATGTTTGAGATATCGAAACATTCAATATGGAATGGAACGCTTTTTAAATTAAGTTTATTTTTAAGGTCAATTAGTACAGACATTTTTTTTGTCTTTCTTTCCTTCTTCTCATTATAAAGGTTTTTCTTGTAGAAGAGAACATTCTTTAAACTCATATCTATGAGTTTTTTTTTATCTCCTACTTTGGGTACGATTAGATTAATATTATCAGGAAGTGAATTTTTTAAATTTATGTTAGATAAGGTGTCATTTGACATGCTTCCATATTTAAGTTTTAAGTCAAAAAGAATTTGTCCAATTTCACTATAATCAAAGCTAAGCTTCTTCTTAATTTTTGTTGTTTCTGAGCCTATAATCATACCATTATTTACTTTCATAAAATTTACATAGTAATAATTTTCATCATCCATTAATCCAAGTACATCTATATTATTCACTTTAAAATTTACTACAATTGACTTTGAGGTAAAGGATTCTATTTGCAATATTTTATCTTTAATTTCTTGGGCTTTTTCAAAATTTAGATCTTGTGAAAAATCAGACATTTCTTTTTTTAATGAATTGGTAAGCTCTATCGTTCTTCCTTTTAAAATGTTTCTAATTTCACTTATATCATTTTCATATTCTGTCTCTTTTTGCTTATCCTCACAAGGGCCTTTACAATTACCTAAATGATATTCTAAACAAACTTTAAACTTTTTATTATCAATATTTTCTTTACTTAAAACATAATTACAATTTCTTATTTTGTATAGGTTTTTAATTAATTTGAGAATTGACCTCATTGACTTTACATTGGTATATGGGCCGAAAACTTCTTCTTTCTGATGATTGATTTTTCTTGTAGTGTAAATTTTTGGGAACCTGTCTTTAGAGATTGCTATATATGGAAATGTTTTATCATCTCTTAATAAAATATTATACTTAGGCTTGTTTTCTTTAATTAAATTATTTTCTAAGAGTAATGCATCGTGTTCTGACTCTGATATTATAAAGTCAATATTAGTTGTCTCTTTAACCAAGTTAGATATTTTCTTATTTTGTTCTTTTTGAAAATAACTTTTAACTCTCTTTTTTAAGTTTTTTGATTTACCCACATATAATATCTTGTTATCTGAATTTAAAAATTTATAAACTCCAGGAGAATTAGGAATATCAATACTTTTTAAATTTTTCATTTTAAAAAATATCCGATGCGTCTATTTTATCTAAAATTGAATCTAGTGAATCCGATTTAATTTCATTACTGTAAGAATTACAATCAAGCTCTACATTAATGATTTTAGTTGGTTTATCAAATGTTCCTTTTGAAATTCCTAACTCTGCATCGCCATATACATCTAGCATATATTGTTGCCATATAGGCATTGCAGTTCTGGCCCCTTGACCGAATGCCCATTCTCTAAAGTGAATACTTCTGTCATCTCCACCAACCCAAGCACCGGATACTAAATTATGAGTAACTCCTATAAACCAACCATCTGATGCATTTTGGGTAGTTCCTGTTTTAGCACCTACATCATTATTTAATGTCAGTTCAGGGTTTAAACCCCTTGCCGTACCACCTTCTTCTTCTTTAGAACCTTTTAGCATGTGAAGCATGAGGTAAGCTGTTTCTTCACTGAGTGCCTCTTGTTTAGTTGGAACAAACTCTTGTATTAAGTTACCATATTTATCTTCAATTCTTGAAATGAAAAATGGCTCTGTCCATATTCCCTTATTTATAAATGTACTATAGGCTCCAACTAAGTCAAAAAGGGAGACATCACCTCCTGCGCCTAAGCA
>Ga0208624_1001790_pt1 | contig 9993 bp, 6 predicted proteins | sample Knorr_S23_td_DCM_FD_185607 | JGI IMG/M metagenome (GOLD analysis project Ga0208624, IMG submission 185607) | Marine microbial communities from Southern Atlantic Ocean transect - Knorr_S23_td_DCM_ad_71m_LV_A (SPAdes) (version 2) | ecosystem: Environmental > Aquatic > Marine > Oceanic | place...
ATATTTCTCAACAAAACTATTAACTAAATTGCCAACGATTGATTTAGATGCACCAGAATTTAAAGCTTTTTGCCTAATAAGTTCTAAATCCTCGCCTTGTCCAAGATCTGCTACAAAAGTAACAACTTCTGAAATTCCATATTCATTCTTTAAATATGGAATACACACGCTCGTATCTACCCCACCAGAATACGCTAGTACAACTTTTTTTATCTGCTGCATCTAAATTTTCTCCATAAATTAAAAATTTTTTGAGGTAGTTAAGAATTTGAAAACTTATTAAATAATAATATTATTGTAACTAAAAGAGCTGGACCAAAAACTAGTAACAAGAGAAGAAAGTTATTAATTATTAAAACATTGGGGTATAAGTGTCCAATAAGCTTAAATAATCCAGACAGCAACAATGAAATTAGCCAGATAAAAAAGTATTTTAAATTTGCTTTATCAAACAAAGTTTTTCGTATGCATCATTATGTATTATCTTATATATAGAGCATAGCTTTTAATGGATTCAAATAAATTAAAACTTAGATTGGACGACATTTCTGAAGTCAATCCAGCTTTAACTTGCTATCACAGAGATGATCCAGCTCCTGTGTTGCCATTAAGAGAGGAACCTGACCTTCTATCTTGGCTGGAAAATACAGGTAGACTTGTTGCAGAAAAAGATGGAGATTCACAAGAGATTAGTACAATAGAAGAAGAAGAACTTTCAGCACTTATGGGAGAAAAAGAAGATTATAAAACTGAAGAAGATCCTTCATTAGAAGATGATTGGGAAGATTAAAAAGTTTAACTTTGAATCTTTATTTATATTAAATACTTTTGCTTTAATAGTTACCTCCTATTTTTTTAATAATTTTATTTTTACAGGAGTTTACATATTATTCTTCTTTATTTCTATTTTTACAACGAAAAATGGTCTAAAGATTATCAAAAAATTTAATTTACTTCAAAATATTAGGAATGAAGGCCCAGCTAATCACTTTAAAAAAAGTGATACTCCAACAATGGGTGGGATTTTTATGATAATCCCTTTTTTAATTTTGCTTTTGATAATAACTATCAACTTAGGTTCTCTAAAATTATTTCTTTTATTACTTACTATTTTTGGTTTCTTTATTACAGGATTTGTAGATGATTTTTTAAGCATTAAAAAAAAAGAGAACACAGGTTTAAAAACAAAAGAGAAATTTTTCTTACAAAGTGTCATCTCAATAATTTTTATATTGTTAGCCTATGAAAAAAATTTAATCAGTCCATTAATAACAGTTTCTGACTCCTGGGGAATAAATATGAATATTTTCATATTGCCAGTTTCTTTTTTAGTACTTGTGGGCATAAGTAATTCAGTAAATTTGACTGATGGACTAGATGGATTAGCAGCTGGATGCAGTGGGATTGTCTTTTATGGATTAGGAACAGAAATATTACTGAAAGAACAGCAAGAACTTTTTGTTTTTAGCATCTTATGTTTTTCGATGTCCGGCATATGCTTAGGATTTCTCAAATATAATAGTTATCCTGCAAAAATATTTATGGGTGACACAGGATCTCTAAGTATTGGAGCAATTCTGGGTTCTATAGCGTTATTAACCAATAGCGTTTTTACCTTATCTATTTTCTCAGGAATATTTATTATTGAATCGTTATCAGTAATGATTCAAGTAGGGTTTTTTAAAATTACAAAAAAATTATTTCATAGAGGTAAACGCATATTTTTAATGGCTCCACTACACCACCACTTTGAACTTAAAGGAGTGAAGGAACAAAAAATAGTTGAAAATTTTTGGAAAATCAACATTTTACTTGTAATTTTAGGTATAGTTTTAAAAATCAATCTTTGAAAAATTTGTTATGAATTTTTTTACATGGAAAGATAATGGATTAACAAGTGACTGCTCAAGTCTTGATGCAATGGCATCAAGATTTGAAGAAACTGCTAACTTAATGAAAAAACTTTCTAAGAAGGGCTTTAAACTAAAGAAAACTCAAAATAATCAACTAATTCTTCACCCTGATCCTGAGGTTTTTGATCAATGGGGTTTTATAAGTGAAGAAGTCCCTTTTAAACAACTTTGTTTAATGTCAGATGAAGAATAACTATTTGAATTTGAAAATTCTTCATTAAGTACTGATAAATAATTGCGTACATGAGTGTTCCAACTAAAGTGCCTGTTAACACCCTCAATTCCATTTCTGCTCCATATTTTCCACTGATTATTATTTGATATTCCTTTTTCAAGCATAACTTTCAACTCATTAATATCAGTAACATCTACTAGAAGTCCATTTTCACATTTTGAACGAATTTCTTTTGGCCCTCCATCATTTGTTGATATTATTGGTAATCCACATGAAGAAGCTTCAAGAAGAGTTAAACCAAAAGGCTCTGTTAAAGCTGGATTTACAAATACACCACCTCTGCTAGCAGCCCACCTATATAAAGCAGGAATCTGACTTGGAAGATGTTTTTTTGGATAAGCTACCTTTCCATACAAATTATATTTATCAATTGTTTCAAAAATATTATTGAAAACATCTTTTTGTTGAGGGTCAAGTTTTGAAGTATTCTCTCTACAACCTAAAATCAGAATTAAATTAGTTTTTCTTTTTAATTTTTCAGATCTTCCATATGCTTCAATCAAAGATGGAATATTTTTTCTTCGTACAGCTCTAGAAATAGTTAAAAATGGAGGTTTAGTAGAATCCTTTAGAAAAGGTTTCATCATGTTATCAATTTCGGCTGTCTCGCTTGTGGAGTGAATATGGTGAAATTTATTATGATCAACACCAGGAGGAATAACTTTAGCTTTGTGAGGTGAAAAAGAAGAATATTGGGAATATTGATACACTGATTCTTGTTTAGTGCTTGTAACGACAATATCTGCAGACTTCAATGCTTTTTCTTCTGCCTCAATTCTTTTACTTATAGAATAAAGTTTTTCTATTTGATTATTTTTTAAACCAGTATCAAGCAATTTCCTTTTTTTCTCTCTTCCTAAAGAATGACCAGTAAAAATAAGAGGAACGTTTAAGGATTTACTTAGTTTAACTCCTACATATCCAGCATCTGCATAATGTGCATGAATGAAATTAGGCTTTTTGTTTTTTTTATAGTAAGAAATTAGTCTTTCAGTTAAATGATCTAAATAAGGCCAAAGCAATTCCTTTCTTAAATATTTATTAGGTCCAAATTTGAATCTTAAAATTCTCACTCCAGGTTCTACAAATTCTTCTTCTTGAGAATATTCATCGTCTACTTTAGGATCGTTTATTAAACGAGTAACTAAATCTACTTGATCAACTTCTGAAATATTAGCCAAGCTTTTAATTAACTCTAAAACGTATTGTGTTTGCCCTCCTGTATCTGCATCCCTGCCTAACTCAAGATTTTTAGAACGTATAAGACCATGTAAATGTAAATGTAAAAATTTCAACCTCATTCAGTAAAACCTCCGATCGACGGCCTTTAATACAAATAAGCTGAATTTTCTAAGGAAATATTAAGAAAGCATTATGATTTGAAATTTTTTTAATATGAAAGTTTTCAAAAAAGTAGTTATAGAGGAGTTTTATGCCCCTTTAAAAAAGAATTTCGTATTGCTGAAATAATTAAAATAAAAAGAAATACAACAAGGATTTTCTTATTTCAGAACCTTTTTAAGATATTTTGCTGTATGACTTGTAGGATTTTTAGCTACATCCTCAGGAATACCTTCTGCAATGATTTCTCCTCCTTTATCCCCTCCATCAGGTCCTAAATCGATAATCCAATCTGAACATCTAATAACATCTAAATTATGTTCAATAACAATTACTGAATTACCTTTATCTACCAAACGTTGTATTACATCCATTAATTTATGAACATCATAAAAACTTAACCCAGTAGTTGGTTCATCAATCAAATATAAAGTTTTTCCAGTAGCTCTTTTTGACAATTCCGTGGCTAACTTAACTCTTTGAGCCTCTCCACCAGATAATGTAGGAGCTGGCTGGCCTAATTTGACATATCCTAAGCCAACATCAACCAATGTAGATAATCTATCAGCAGCTTGAGGTATAGCAGAAAAAGTTTCTGCAGCTTGTTCAACAGTCATCTCTAAAACATCAGATATATTGAAACCTTTATATTTCACCTGAAGAGTTTCCCTATTAAAACGAGCTCCTTTACATACTTCACATTGAACATACACATCAGGTAAAAAATTCATTTCAATTACATTGACTCCCTGACCTTTACAAGCTTCGCATCTTCCTCCTTTCACATTAAAGCTAAATTGACCAGCCTGATAACCTCTTGCTTTTGCTTCTACTGTGGCAGTAAATATCTGCCTTATAGGATCAAAAGCACCAGTATATGTAGCAGGATTTGATCTTGGAGTTCTTCCTATTGGAGATTGATCAATAACGATAACTTTATCAATTGCCTTTATACCCTTTAACTCTTTTACACCTTGAGGAAAAGGGACTTTTAATCCTAGAGAATGACATAATGCAGGATGAAGTAATTCATTTATCAAAGTGCTCTTCCCACTTCCACTCACACCAGTTACAGAAACTAATCTTCCTAAAGGAAATTCAACAGAAATATTTTTTAAATTATTTTTAGAGCAATTATTTAAAATTAAACTTTTTTTTACAGATGATCTACGTTCTTTTGGAGTAGGAATCGATTTCCTACCACTAAGATAAGCTCCAGTTAATGACTTTTCTGAATTTAAGACATCTTGATAAGATCCTTTAGCAATAATTTCCCCACCATAAACACCTGCCCCTGGACCAATATCTACTAAATAATCTGCGGATTTCATAGTATCTTCATCATGTTCAACCACAACCAAAGTATTTCCCAAGTCTCTTAAGCTTTTTAATGTTTCTAATAATCTGTCATTGTCTCTCTGATGCAAACCAATACTTGGTTCATCTAATACATATAAAACGCCAGTAAGACCTGCACCTATTTGTGTAGCCAATCTAATACGCTGAGCCTCACCACCAGACAAAGTCATAGCTGGTCTATCTAAAGTCAAATAATCTAAACCTACATTAATTAAAAACTTCAAACGTAAACGAATCTCTTTTAAAACCAATTCACCTATCTGCTTTTGTTTTTCTGATAAAGATATATTTTCTTTCTTTGTCTTACCTAAACCCATGATGCGCTCTACGTGATTTAGGGTTTCAGAAACGCTTATAGAAGTTAAGTCAGTAATGTTGTATGGACCAAGTTTAACTGCCAAAGCCTCAGGTCTTAATCTTTTTCCAGAACATGTCTTACAGGGAACTAATTCTAGATACTTTTCTAATTTTTGTTTAACTGATTCTCCATTGGCTTCATTCAATTGCCTTTCTAATATTGGCAAAATCCCCTCAAAAGGTCTTTCAAAACCACTAGAAGTTTTAAAACGACTATCAGCTTGAATTAATATTGGTTTATCTGATCCCAAAAGTAGAACTTTTTTTTGCAAATCACTTAAATCTTTCCAAGGAGTTTTTAATTCAAAACCATAAGCTTGTCCTACAGAATAAAGTAAAGAGAAGTAATAAGTATTATCTTTTTCACTCCAAGGAGCTATTGCAGCATAAACAGGCAATGTTTTATCAGGTATAACTCTATCCGCAGTAAATTTTTTTAAATAACCAATCCCATGACAATCTGGACAGGCACCATATGGGCTATTAAAAGAAAATAATCTAGGAGAAAGTTCTTCAACAATAGAGCCATGTACAGGACATGCATAATTTTCTGAGTAAAGTTTTTCTCTCTCTAAGTTAGAAGGTAAATTTTCTCCTTTTTTTGGAACAACTTCTACTATTGCTAAGCCATCGCCTCTTTTGAGACAAGTTTGTAGTGAATCATTTAATCTTTCTTGTATTCCTTCTCTTGCAATTAATCTATCAACTACTACCTCAATATTATGAATTTGATTTTTATCTAATTCAATACTATCAGCAAGTTCTCTTACCTCTCCATTGATTCTTACCCTAGCAAATCCTTCAGCAGCTAGTCCGCTTATTAATTTTGTATGTGTTCCTTTCTTACCTCTTACAACAGGAGCCAACAATTGGTACCTTGTTCCTTCTGGTAAAAGAAGAATTTGATCCACCATTTCATCAATTGTTTGAGGCGCAATTGGAATCCCACAATGGTGACAATGAGGCTCACCAGCACGACCAAACAATAATCTTAAATAATCTTGTATTTCCGTTACTGTTCCAACTGTTGATCGAGGATTATGACTTGTAGATTTTTGATCAATTGAAATAGCAGGTGATAAACCTTCAATATTGTCAACATCTGGTTTATCTACTTGACCCAAAAATTGCCTTGCGTATGCAGAAAGACTCTCAACATATCTTCTTTGACCTTCAGCAAAAATAGTATCAAAAGCCAGAGAACTTTTACCACTTCCACTCACACCTGTAAAAACTATAAATTTATTCCTAGGTAGAGAAAGATCAATATTTTTTAAATTATGCTGACGAGCTCCCCTAATATTAATTGAGTTATCTTCTCCAAAACTACTATCAACTTTATTAACCATGTTTAAATCTAAATTATGATTTAAAAAGGTTATTATAGTAGAATTTTTTTTATTTTACGCAGCTGAGCGATCAAGAAGTCTAGAAGCATATTCGTTTACTTCGCATGAACCTCCACCTATAAGTTCTATTAGTTCATTTTTTCTTTGATTTTTTGTAGTTAGTTTTGCGATTGAAGTATAAGTTATCCCATTAATTACGTTTTTATTAACTTTGAAATGAGCTGATCCCCTAGCAGCAAGGAATGGCTGATGTGTAATACATAAGACTTGTTGATTTTTAGAAATTTCTTTTATAAGCTCAACCAAAGAAAATAGAGATTTACCACTTAAACCACTATCAATTTCATCTAAAAAGAAAGTATTGGGTTGTTTAGAAATACTAGATTTAATAGCTAATAAAAATCTTGACATTTCTCCGCCAGAAATAACATTTGATAATGGAGCAAGCTTCTGATCAGGATTAGCCGAAAACAAAAAATTTATATCGTCAATTCCATCGCCAGAAGGCTTGCACTCAGAAAATTGAATTGAAAAGTTTGCATTTTCTAAACCTAGATTGCTTAAAATTGACATTACTGAAATTTGTAACTGTTTAGCAATTTTTTTTCTTTCAGTAGATTGAATAACAAATAAAGAATTTAGATTACTTTGTAAATTCTCAATTTGAGCTTTAATCATGGAAATCTCATTACCTTGATCATTTTGTTGAAAATACGTTTTTAATTGATCGCGCTTTTCAATTAATTGAGTTAAATCCAATGAAAAAGTTCTCTCTAAGTTTTTTAAAAAGAATAATCTTTTTTGTATTTCTGGAAGATTAGATTCATAATTTTCTATTTCTTGCAAATATGATTTTAAATCAAAAATTAAATCTTCAACATCAGCATGAATATTTAATAACTTCTCTCTAAATTTTTGAATCTTTAGATCGAAATCTGCTGTTTTATTTAAAATCTTTAGTGATTGATTGATAAAAGAAGTTACTGACGGTTCATCATGACTGAAATTGTTTAAGTTTTCTAATGATGATTTAATTGAATTATTAATTTCTAGATTATTTACTAGTTTATTTTCTAATAACTCTAATTCTAAAATTTCTTCACTTGAATTTAAATCAGCTTCTTCTAAACTCTTCAACATGTGCTTAATTGCCAAGTTTTTTTCTGTTTGATTCCTAGAAAATTCTATTTTTTCATGCATTAATCCTTCTAAAACTTTAGTTTCTCCCCATATACTTTTAATCCTTTCGCTAGTATCTCTTGATTCTTGGGAACATAAGTCATCAATAATTAATCTTCTCTTATCTAAAGAATCAAATATAAAAGTGTCGGATTGACCTGCAAAATCAATTAAAAATCGTCCAAGTTTTTCTAATAATTGTCTATTTATTGATAAATTATTAACGCTATATTTGGATAAAATTTTATTATTTTTTTTATAAGATTTTCTTTTAATTTGTAGTTCTGAAGAAGTTATTTCAAAACCATTAACAATTAACCAATCATTAATTTGGGGAGAAGAAGAAAATATGGCCTCGATAAAGCAAAAATCTTTTCCTGGACGTATTAAATGTTTTAGAGGTATATTAGTTCCACCAAATAAAGCATTTAGGGAATCCACAATTAATGATTTTCCTGAACCTGAATCTCCCGTTATGATATTCAAACCTTTTTCGAAATTAATTTCTATAATCTCAATTAAGGCAATATTTTTTATTTTTAGTTGTATTAACATGATAATTCTTCCATATAGAAAAATTAACTTCTTTTTTAAAAAAATAAAGGTTTTAAATATATAAAGTTATGAAAGAAGATTTTACTGATTTTATTGAGGTCTCTGGACTCTTAAATTATGATCCAGATACAATTTCTAAAATATACAAAAAAAATCCTAAAAGACTTTTAAAAAGACTTTGGCAAACACTCCTACCTATTTTTGCTTACATCTTTTCCGTTGGATGGGATAAATTAACTGGAAGACTGAAAAATGAAGAGCAAGCAAGATTTAGAGCAAGAGAATTAACAAATTTGTTAGTAGAACTTGGACCTGCATTTGTTAAAGCAGGCCAAGCTTTATCAACAAGACCAGATATAATCCCAGGTATTCTTCTAGAAGAATTATCTGAATTGCAAGATCAGCTCCCTGGTTTTGATGGCGATAAAGCTATGGAATTAATAGAAGAAGATTTAGGAAACAAAATAGATGAGATTTTTTTAGAAATTGATAAAGAGCCAATTTCTGCTGCCTCTTTAGGTCAAGTGCATAAAGCTAAATTAAAAAATGAAGAGATCGTTGCAATAAAAGTACAACGGCCAGGTTTAAGAGAACAAATAACCTTAGACCTTTACATTGTAAGGAATATTGCTTATTGGCTAAAAAACAATATCGGATTGATAAGAAGTGATCTAGTTGCTTTGATTGATGAATTAGGCAAGAGAGTTTTTGAAGAGATGGATTATCTAAACGAAGCTGCAAATGCAGAAAAATTTAGAGATATGCATAAACATAACAAGATGATTGCCGTACCAAAAATTTATAAAGAAATAACTTCAAGAAGAGTTTTAGCAATGGAATGGATAGACGGTACAAAATTAACAAATTTAGAGGACGTAAAAAAATTAGGAATTAATCCTGATGACATGATTGATATAGGGGTGCAATGCAGTTTAGAACAGCTTTTAGAACATGGTTTTTTTCATGCAGACCCGCATCCAGGTAATTTATTAGCCTTAGAAGATGGAAGATTATGTTATCTAGATTTTGGAATGATGAGCGAGGTTTCCAGAGAATCTAGGTCAGGATTAATTCAAGCAGTAGTCCACTTAGTAAATAAGAACTTCGATAAATTGTCTCAAGATTTCGTAAAATTAGGATTTTTATCAGAGGAAGTTAATCTAGAACCCATTGTTCCAGCATTTCAAGATGTTTTCATTAACGCCGTTGAACAAGGAGTTTCGAAAATGGATTTTAAGAGCGTTACTGACGATATGTCTGGTGTTATGTATAAATTCCCTTTCAGACTACCCCCGTATTATGCTCTTATAATTAGATCATTACTTACATTAGAAGGAATAGCTTTAAGCGTAGATCCAAACTTCAAAATATTAGGCGCAGCTTATCCATATTTTGCAAGAAGATTAATGGAAGACCCTGATCCACAATTGAGGGAAAGCCTTAAAGAAATGCTTTTTGATAATAAAAAATTTAAATGGGATCGTTTAGAAGATCTACTTTCTAACGCTGCAAAGCAAACAAATCTCGATTTAGAAAAACTTTTAGACGAAGTTATAAATCTTCTCTTTTCTCCAAATGGAGGATTTCTTAGAAATGAGATAGTTGAAGGTTTAACAAATCAGATAGATTTACTTAGTCTAAAAATATTGAAAAGTTTGAATAACTATCTTCCACAACCAATTAAATTAAACACTATTAACGAAAA
>Ga0208624_1001792_pt1 | contig 9985 bp, 7 predicted proteins | sample Knorr_S23_td_DCM_FD_185607 | JGI IMG/M metagenome (GOLD analysis project Ga0208624, IMG submission 185607) | Marine microbial communities from Southern Atlantic Ocean transect - Knorr_S23_td_DCM_ad_71m_LV_A (SPAdes) (version 2) | ecosystem: Environmental > Aquatic > Marine > Oceanic | place...
GCTTCTTCTGGTCCAGGTATTGCACTTAAAACAGAATTTTTAGGATTGGCAGTAATGACAGAACTACCTTTGGTAGTTATCAATGTTCAAAGAGGTGGTCCAAGTACAGGTTTGCCAACAAAGACTGAACAGTCCGATTTATTTCAAGCTGTTTATGGAAGAAATGGTGAAGCTCCTATTCCCGTTATTGCACCAACTACCCCAGGTGATTGCTTTTTCGCAACTTATGAAGCATGTAGATTAGCTGTTAAATACATGACACCTGTGATTGTATTATCAGATGGATATTTAGTCAATGGTTCCGAACCTTGGCTTATACCTGATCCAAATAAATTAGAAGAATTTAAGGTTGAGTTCGCTCAAGAAGATAAAGACGAACAATTTCTTCCCTACAAAAGAGACGAAGAAACTTTAGCTAGAAGTTGGGCAATACCTGGCACAAAGGGCTTAGAACACAGAATCGGAGGGCTAGAAAAGCAAGATGTTACTGGAAACGTGAATTATGATTCTGATAATCATCAAAAAATGGTTCAGATTAGAGCTCAAAAAATTGCAAATATCGCTAGTGAGCTTCCTGAAACAAAAGTTTTTGGTGAAAAAAGTGGGGATGTGCTTATCTTAAGTTGGGGAAGTTCTCATGGTGCCTGTAGAGCAGCCACAGAATCTTTGTTATCTGAAAATCTTAAGGTTGGCCATGTTTCAATTAATTGGATTTCTCCATTACCTAAAGACTTGGGTGGAATATTGAATAAATATAAAAAAGTTTTAATTCCAGAAGTCAATACGGGACAATTTAGACAAATTATTAGAGCAGAGTATTTAGTTGATGCAATTGGACTGAATGAAGTTCAAGGAAAACCTCTTGGTGCATCAAAAATTGAAAAAAAAGTAAAGGATTTAATCGATGGTTGATAAACCAGTATTGAAAAAAGCTGATTTTGAATCAGATCAGGCAGTTAGATGGTGTCCAGGGTGTGGAGATTATGCAATTCTCGCCCAAACTCAAAAAATTTTCCCTGAAATAACTACTGAAAAAGAGAAAGTTGTATTTATCTCAGGTATTGGTTGTTCGAGCCGATTCCCATATTACATGAACACTTATGGATTTCATACCATTCATGGAAGAGCTCCAACAGTAGCGAGTGGATTAAAAATTTCAAATCCAGATTTATCTGTTTGGCTTGTTACTGGAGATGGTGATGGGTTTTCAATTGGTGGAAATCATATGATTCATCTTTTGAGACGAAATGTTGATTTAAATGTCATGTTATTTAATAATCGTATTTATGGATTAACAAAAGGGCAATATTCTCCAACTTCTGAGCAAGGTAAAATAACTTATTCCACACCGATGGGATCGCTAGACTATCCATTTAATCCAACAAAATTAGCTTTAGGTGCTAGAGGTGCATTTGTTGCTAAAACTATTGATAGAGATTTAAAACACTTACAAAGCATGATAAAAAGAGCAAGCGAGCATCGTGGAACTTCTTTTATTGAAATTTATCAAAATTGTAATATTTTTAATGATGGTGCTTTCTCAGAATTAACCGATAAAGAAACTAAGTCCGAAAGAGTTTTGAAAGTTGAGCACGGAGAACCGATGATTTTTGGTAAAGAAAATAATAAAGGAATTCATCTTGATGGAATCAAACCTCAAGTAGTTACAATTGGAGAAAAACATTCAATAGATGATATTTTAGTTCATGATGAAACCGATGCTTTCATTGGAGATATGCTTTCTAATTTTACTGCAAGTGATACTTTTCCAGAACCTTTGGGAGTATTATATTGTGTTGAGAGACCTACTTATGATGATTTGATGGTAGAGCAGATGAAAGAAGCAGAAAAAAATACTAAAGGTCCAAAAAGTGTTAACGATTTACTTAATGCTGGAGATACCTGGGAGGTTAAATAATGTCTTTCAGGATCGAGCAAGACAGTATTGGTGAAATAAAAGTTCCTTCGAAAGCTTATTATGGTGCTCAAACTCAAAGGGCAATCCAAAATTTCGAAATCGGATGGTCGATGGAATTCAGCTTAATTCTTCCTTATATCATAGTAAAAAAATGTGCGGCAAAGACAAATTATGCTCAAAAAAATCTTTCAAAAAAATTATCCGATGCAATTATTAAAGCATGCAATCATATTTTAGATAACCCTGAGCAGTATTTAAATGATTTCCCAGTACCAGTTTTTCAAACCGGAAGTGGTACTCAAACAAATATGAATGTGAATGAAGTGGTCGCAAACAAAGCCAATGAAATTCTTGGTGCTAAGTTAGGTTCTTACAAGTTTGTCCATCCAAATGATCATGTAAATATGTCACAATCTACAAATGATACTTTTCCAACAGCAATTTTAATTGGAAGCGTGATATCATCTCAGGATAATTTACTTCCTGCACTTTCTTTATTGGAGAAGTCTTTGATTGTTAAATCGAAAGAATTTCACAAAATAATTAAAGTTGGAAGGACTCATCTTCAGGATGCAACGCCGATACGATTAGGCCAAGAATTTTCAGGATATGCATCTATGATTAAAAATGATATTTCAAGAATAAAGCACGCTCTAAAAGAATGTAGCGATTTACCTGTTGGTGGTACTGCTGTTGGGACTGGAATTAATACTCTCAGTGGTTTTGATGAGCTAATGTGTTCATTTATCTCTGAAGAAACAGGTCTTTCATTTAATGTATGTAAGAATAAATTTGAATTGTTATCATCTCAAAATGCAATATCTAACTTATCAGCTCAGATTAGAATTTGTTCAGGATCATTAAATAAGATTGCAAATGATATCCGTTGGTTAGCATGTGGACCGATGGCTGGAATTGGAGAATTAATTCTTCCAACTAATGAGCCAGGTAGTTCGATAATGCCTGGAAAAGTTAATCCAACTCAGTGTGAAGCTGTAAATATGGTTTATGCTCAAATTTTAGGAAATGATACTACAATAAATTACGCAGGTACTAATGGTAATTTTGAACTCAATACTTATAGACCAATTATTGCTTCATCAATTCACGAATCAATATCGTTACTTGCTGAAGTTGCTGAATCTTTTACAATTAATGCGCTTGATGGATTAAAAGCTAATGAGAAGAAAATCAAAGAAAATTTAGATAAATCTTTAATGCTAGTAACTGCACTTGCTCCAAAAATTGGCTATGAAAAGGCAGCTGAAATTGCTAAAAAAGCTCTTAAAGAAAATATTTCTCTTAAACAAAGTGCAAAAGCTTTGGGACATTTATCGGAACAAGAATTTGATAAAATTGTTAAACCAGAATTAATGGTTACACCCAAAAAAGCATGATTAGAACAATTTTTTCATCATTAAGAATAATTTTTTATTTATTTATACTAGTCTTAGTATATGTCTTTTACTTATCAAGAGATTTGCCTTCTTTAGAGCGATTAGAAACTTTTGATCCGGCTATGTTATCTACTTTATACGATAGAAATGGAGAAGTCATTGGGGAATTTTATATTCAGAAAAGAGTTTTTGTTGATATAGAAGATATGCCAGAACATTTAAAAAATGCTGCTATAGCTTCAGAAGATAAAAGGTTTTACTCCCATTGGGGAGTTGATTTACAAAGCTTCTTTAGGGCTGTGGTTGTAAATATTTCATCAATGAGTTTTCGTCAAGGATTTAGTACGCTTTCTCAACAGTTAGCCAGAAATCTTTACAAAGAAGTTGGGTTCAAAGATAGCATTACCCGAAAACTAAAAGAAATGATTACAGCTATTCAAATTGAGCGAACTTATACTAAAGATGAAATACTTGAAATGTACTTAAATACAGTTCATTTTGGTCACGGAACTTATGGAGCTGAGTCAGCAGCAAAAAGATTTTTCAATAAAAATGCTTCTGATTTAACTATAGGTGAGTCTGCAATGTTAGTCGGACTTCTTCCATCACCAGCAAATTATTCTCCACTTAGAAACCTTAATAAAGCAATAGGAAGAAGATCAATAGTTTTAAAGTTAATGTACAATCAAGATTTTATATCCTATCAAGATTACATGGAACATAATAGTATAGTTCCTGATAATATTTATTATGAAATACCAAAAGGGAAAGCCTCATATTTTACAGAACATGTTAGAAGGATTTTGGAACAACAGGATGAACAATTAGGAATTAATATTTATCAAGATGGATTAAAAATACATACAACTCTTGATTACAGATTACAGAAAATAGCTGAAGACTCTGTAATGCAAACATTGAAAAAAAATCAAGATGAATTTAATCGCCAACTTTTTGCCAATAAGGAAAAATTCTCACAACTTGCCTATTTATCAATTTTTGATGCTGATTCTGTTAAAATGATGTTAGAGGGACAAGTAGAATTGTATGATGAGCTTCGGAAAGAACTTCTAGTGCAGTGTGCTTTCATTGCATTGGATACTAAAACAGGTGAGATTTTAGCAATGATTGGTGGAAGATCAGATTATCCTGATGAATTTAATCGCGCTACTCAAGCTTTAAGGCAACCAGGTTCTGTCTTCAAACCTTATATATATACTGCAGCTATCGATAATAACTATCCTGTAACAACACAACTTTTAAATCAACCAGTTGCCTTGTATAGGAATAATGCAAAAGGTGAAAGAGAAAAGTGGACGCCTGGAAACTATGATAAAAGTACTGGAGGATTGACAACACTTAGAGAAGGTCTTCAAAAATCTCTAAATTTAATTTCAGTTAGAATGGTCCAAGAACTTGTTCCCCCAAGGCAAGTAAAAGACATTGCACAACGAATGCAAATCACAACACCTATTAGAGCAGTTGATTCAATAGCTCTTGGTACTTCAGAAGTAAAGCCAATTGAGATTGTGGCTTCATATTCTACTTTTGCTAATAAAGGAATTTATTCTAGCCCAATTGCTATAACGAGAATTGAAGATAAGTATGGCAGAATTATTAAAGAATATTCAATAGATCAGAAAGAAGTTTTAAGTCCAGAAACTGCTTACATGGTAACAAATTTGCTACAATCAGTAGTCGATAGCGGCACCGGAGGAAGTTTGAGATGGAAATACAAATTTAGACACCCAGCTGGTGGTAAAACTGGAACAACTCAAAACTTGAGTGATGCCTGGTTTGTTGGATTTACACCTAATATTACAGCTGGAGTATGGTATGGAATTGATGAATATTCTGTAAGTTTAGGTGATGGTCAGTACGGTGGAGTTGCTGCACTTCCAGCTTGGGCTTCATTTATGAAAAACGCCCACAATGAACTAAACATTTCAAAAGATAAATTCGAAGTACCAGATGGAGTTGTTGAAGTCGAAATAGATTCTGACACAAAACAATTACCAACTAATAGAACTAAAAATTTGGAGAAAGAGTATTTTCTCCGATCTAACGTTCCTCAGTAAACTAATTTTTTGCGTTTGATAGTTTAAGAACTATTATTCCGCTAATAAAAAGAACAATATTTGGGAGCCAAGAGCCTAATCCAGGGTTTAAAAGACTCCGATCAGCTAATTGTTCACCCCATATGAGTAAAATATAATACACTAAAAAGAATGCTATGCTTAAACCTGAGGCTATAGTCATTCCTCCATTACGGACAAGAATTCCAAGTGGTGCACCTACCATGGTAAAAAGAATACATGCTAGTGCTAGAGTAAATTTTTTATGAATCTCAACTTTGAATTTATTATTAGTCTTTTCATAATTTTCAATTAATGTAAATTCATTCTTAAACTGTCTTGCATTATTTGTCAGAGATAAAATGTAATCCTTATTTTCAAATGCAGAAATTGTTACATCTTCATTATAATCTCTTTCCTCTGTTACTACATTATTTTTTAATTTTTTTAAAAGCTCAATTTCATTTTCTATTATTGCCAGTGAATTTGCGTTAGGATTTGTAATACCTATTTGTTCTTTCACTTTATCAATCCTATCATAAATTTTTGAGATTAAATCTTTATTTTTCTCAATTTCTTGAATCATTTGTGGAACTCTCATTTCTCTATCTGTACGATTTGACTCACTTGTTCTATTTAACATTAAGTCATCCATAGAAATAATTATTTGATGAGTTTTATATTTTATTTTTCTGTAGTAATCATAATCTGAAAGGTCTATTTCATGAATTTCACCATCACTTAAATTGATTGTAATCGTATTTCCGTTTGATGAAAGTGTGCCTTCATTAGCATAAATTGTAGTTTGCTCAGAATCATTATTTTTACTAAAAATTTTAACATCTTTAAAATTTTTACCATCCATTTCTTTTACAATCATAGTATACTGAGGAATCATATCAACGAAATATCCAGGCTCAATGGATAATTCAGGCTTTTTCTTATAAATATCTTTTGCAAGAAGACGTGCATTATAATTCATTTCAGGTAAAATGAAATTATTAAAGAGACATAATCCAATAGCAACCAAAGAACCAAACCATATTGCAGGCTTGATTACATTATAAAGATTCACACCAGCAGATTTTAATGCAGTAATTTCATTTTGTTGCGCCATTCTTCCAAACGTCATTACACTTGATATCAGAAGAGACATTGGTACAGATAAAGCTATAATCCATGCAAGATTTAAATATAAGTACTCAAATATTGTTATCACGTCTAACCCTTTTCCTAAAAAGCGATCAACTGCCCTTATAAGAAATTGTAAAAAAAGTACAGTAGTAATTACTGCGACAGATAGTACAAATGGAATGAAGGATTGTTTAAGTAAATATTTATTAAGTGTATTCATGTGAATTTTAAAATTTAACTCTACTTGTGTAAAAACCTAAACTATAATAAGTTCCCATGCTTAAATTTATTAAGACATATGGTGACTGTAGCTCAGTTGGTAGAGCCATCGGTTGTGGTCCGATTGGTCGTCGGTTCGAGTCCGATCAGTCACCCTCATTATTTCGGGGCGTAGCGTAGTCCGGTTAGCGCACCTCGTTTGGGACGAGGGGGTCGCAGGTTCAAATCCTGCCGCCCCGACAAAATTTTAGTTAAGCATTAAAACTCAAAATTGTTTTTCCTCAAAATATTTAAAAATAAAACGTAAAATATATTATGACATTTCTTAAGAAAACAATTAAGAGTAACCAAAGCATAGAACTATATAAATTCAATGGAGAAAATTTTGTCAACTTACCTCAAAACTTCCATGATGAAAATACAATTAAGGTATGCTTTCTTGATCTTGAAACAACAGGTACAAATAAAGAATCATCTAAAATAATTGAATTTGCAGGAAAACTTGCTGCTATTAATAAGGAGAACGGGGAGCTAATAGGTATAATTGATAGTTACCAATCATTTAATGATCCTGAAGAGCTTATTTCACCAGTAATTACAAGAATCACTGGTATTACCAATAAAGATGTGGAAGGGCACTCTTTAGACTGGGAAATTATTTCTTCAATTCTCAATAAAGCTGATATTGTGGTAGCACATAATGCTACTTTTGATCGAGGTTTCATGGATAGATATTTACCACTTTCAAAAGAAAAAGTTTGGGCATGTTCTGTGAATGATATTAATTGGTCGCAAAGGGGTTTCAATGCAAAAGGCCAGGAAATTTTATGTATTTGGCACGGATTTTATTATGAATCACACCGAGCAATGTATGATGTAGATGCCTTAATCCACTTGGTCACATATGATGTCAAAGGACAAAATAAAGCATCGTTAGAGTTAATATCAAACTCAGTCAAACCAACTTACAAAATTGCAGCAATTAATAGCCCTTACGAAACAAAAGACTTATTGAAATTAAGAAATTATAGGTGGAACAGAGTAAAAAGATATTGGTGGAAAAATATTTTCTTTGAAGACCTTGAAGGTGAAAAAGAATGGATGGCTGATAATATTTATAATGGACACTTTCAAGGTCAAGTTGTTGAAATTGAATTAACTGATAAATATAAATCTTAATCAATCATATTATGAAACATTTAGAACAATCAAAATGGACTGCAGTTAAAAAAATCAAAGATTGGCGCCATTATGAAGTATTAAACATCAATAAAAAAGAACAAAAAGTTGAAATGTTTTCTGTATGTGCTAAAAAGATTAGAATTGAAGTAGCTTTTAAAGATCTTAAAGATGATTCTAAGTGGTTAAGGGGTTGGATTGAAATTGTCGAATAAAGTTCTTAATATTTAAAATGATATCTTATTTAAAATTTTTCTTAACACCTTTTTACTTATTGTTGATGGTCACATCATTAATAATTGATGGTTGGATTGGTCTTTCAATAGCTTTCTTTGTTATATTATCAATTGTAATTGGGGAATTATCATTTGGAGATGATATTTCAACTCCTAACTATCGATTTCCATTTCTTTTAGATTTTTCCCTCTTTATAAACGTCCCATTATTTTTAATAGTACTTTATTTGTATCTAGATAGAATCTCAAATACATTTGAACTGTATTATTTATTCTACATTCCAACTCTAGGGTTATTAATGGCACTTAGTTTAATCAATATTGGACATGAATTAGTTCACAGAACTAGTAAAAAATTCGATTGTGAAGTAGGTAATTGGGCTCTTGCCACTGCTTGGAACCCAGCTTTCGCAATTGAGCATGTTTACGGACATCATAAAAATATTGGTGTGGTTGAAGAAGACCCTGTCACTGCAAGTCATGGAGAAAATCCAATTAGTTTTGCTTTTAAAGCTTTTTTTAAAGAACACACTCATGCGTGGGGAATTGAAACCAGACAATTAAGGCGAAGAAAACAAAATATTGTATCTTTTCATAATAGAATTTTAAATGGTTATTTACGAACATTAATTGTTTTTTCCTTAATCGGATATTTTTTTAATTGGCAAGCAATGCTGGTTTATATCATTTTAGGTATTTTAGCAAATTACATTTTCCAATTAACAAATTTTATTGAGCATTATGGACTGGTACGTATTAAGGGCAAACCCGTTCAATACCATCATTCATGGAATTCAAATAATAAAATGACTAGCTATTTAACTTATAATTTGACGAGACATTCAGATCATCATGTTCATGCACAAAAAGAATTTTGGGAATTAAATCCATGTGATAATACAGGAGTTGTTTTGCCATCTGGTTACTTAACGTATATCCTTTTATTTACTTTTTTCCCTGCATTTGCTAAGTCTCAAATGGAGCCTAGATTAAAGAATTGGCATCAAAATTATGCTTCAGATGATGAAAAGTTATTGACCACTCATTATCTTAATTTTTCTAGTTAGCGTAAAGAAAATATTTTGCATATATTTTTCTTCTTATGTTATCATCACAATTTTTAATTGATCAAAAACAATGTTGCGGAAATGGGTGTATGATGTGTCCATACGAACCACGCCATATCAAAGGAAATGAGGAATTACAAAAAAGATGGAATCAATCCAAAAAAAAATCGTATAATACTCACATGAATAAAATTAATATCCCAATGATAGGTCTTGGAACATGGCTTATCCCAAATGATGAAGCAGAAGTAATTACAAAAGATGCAATTAACCTTGGCTATAAACATATAGATACAGCTGAAATATATCGTAATGAGGAAGGAATAGGGAAAGCTATAAAATCTTTATCCATTTCAAGAAATGATATATACATCACAACTAAAATGTGGCCTGGAATGTCAAAACAAGAAGAACCATATCAGAATTATAAAGGTGCATTAAAGGCCTGTGAACAAAGTTTAAGATTGCTACAAGTTGATGAGATAGATTTATATCTTATTCATAATCCATTTGCGAAAGAAAATAGATTAGAGCTATGGGAAGCAATGGTAGAACTAAAGAAACAGGGCAAAGTAAAACATATTGGGGTTTCTAATTATAATGTTCATCACATTAAAGAAATTGAGGAAGCGGGAATCGAGATGCCTGCTGCTAATCAAATTGAGATTCATCCATGGCATGTAATACCACAGCCTTTGGCAGAATATATGGATAAGCACGAAATTCTTCCAATTGCCTACTCTACATTAGCACCAATTCC
>Ga0208624_1001794_pt1 | contig 9984 bp, 10 predicted proteins | sample Knorr_S23_td_DCM_FD_185607 | JGI IMG/M metagenome (GOLD analysis project Ga0208624, IMG submission 185607) | Marine microbial communities from Southern Atlantic Ocean transect - Knorr_S23_td_DCM_ad_71m_LV_A (SPAdes) (version 2) | ecosystem: Environmental > Aquatic > Marine > Oceanic | place...
TATTTTTTCGCAATTTATTTCACGTAATTATTAAACAATCTTACTGGGGCGTCGTCTAATGGTAGGACACCGGGTTTTGGTCCCGGCAGTTGGGGTTCGAGTCCCTACGCCCCAGCAAAAATTATGAATGAACAATTAAAAATATTTTCAGGACGTAGCAACGTAAAGCTTAGTAAGGACATTGCTAGTTATCTAGGTAAAGACCTTGGTGAATTGACAATTAAAACCTTTTCTGATGGTGAGCTTTGGCTTCAATTCGAAGAAAATATTAGGGGTTGTGATGTTTTCATTATTCAACCAACCAATAGCCCTTCGGAAAATATAATGGAGCTCATTTTAATCATTGATGCTGCCGTCAGAGCTTCAGCTAAAACTGTTACAGCAGTTATTCCATATTTTGGATATGGTAGACAGGATAGAAAAGATAACCCTCGTGTCCCTATTTCCTCTCGAGTTATGGTAGACCTTTTTACGGCTACTGGAGCTGACAGGATTATTACAATGGATTTACATTCAACTCAAATTCAGGGTTTTGCTACAATACCTTTTGACCATCTGTATAGTAGAATGGTGTTGCTCGACGCTATTAAATCTCTTGATCTTAATGAAGAAAGTTCCGTTGTATTATCTCCAGATGTTGGTTCAGCTAGAATGAGCCAGTCTTATGCAAAAAAGCTGGGCATGCACTTTGCTTTGATTGATAAGAGGAGATATGCTCCTAATAAAGCAGAGGTAATGCATTTGATTGGAGATCTTAATAATAAAGACGTTTTGATAATCGACGATATGATAGATACAGCTGGTACTACTGTAAATGCTGCTAATGCTGCAATGGAAAATGGAGCAAATAGTGTTACTGCAGTTGCAACCCATGCTATTCTGTCTGGCCCTGCAATTGACAGGATTCAAGATTCAAAAATTAGCAAACTTATTGTAACTGATACCGTAGCTATCCCGGAAAGTAAAAAATTAGAAAATATGCAAATTGTAACAGTCTCTGAAGTTTTTGCCGAGGCAATTAAACGCGTTTATGATGGTAAATCTGTAAGCGCATTATTTGAATTTTAAAGTAGGTAAATATCATGGAATCATTTTTTAAACTAACCGTTGAACAAAGAGAAAAAACTGGCAATTCAGCAGCAAGATCGCTGAGACGAGAAGGAAGAATACCAGCAAATTATTACTACAAAGGTGAAGCAAATCAAAACCTATCTATTGATAAAAAAATATTACATAAAGCAATACAGTCTGGTCAACAGGTTTTTGAAATGGAGCTTGACGGAAATGTTATATATGTAACAGTTAAGGCTGCTCAATATAATCCAGTTACTGAAGAAATTATCCATATTGATTTATTAAGGGTTAGAAGAGATGTTAAGATGAAATTTAACATTCCTCTAAATTTAGTTGGAGATTCAGTAGGAGCTAATGAAGGGGGTATTGTATCCCAGGCGGCCACATCGATAGAGCTTGAGTGTTTGCCAACAAATGTGCCAGACAGTATCGATGTAGATATTTCAAATCTAGAACTAAACGGATCTCTTACCGCTGCGGATATAGAATTACCTGATGATACAGCTCTAGTTTCTTTGGAGGATACCACTATAGCTGTTTGTGCTCCACCAAAAACCGAAGTTGAGCCTGACCCTGTCGACGATTCTGAGGTTGAAGAGAGTGAGGAAACTGTATCTACTGAGCCAGGAGAAGGTGCAAAGCCATCTGAGGGCGACGATGAGTCAAGCTCCGATGGAGATTCAACCAATACAGAAAATGAAGGTAAATCAGCAGATTGATGATGTACTCATTTTTAGGTTTAGGTAATCCTGGCAATAACTACGCACAAACAAAACACAATGCTGGATTTTGGGTGCTCGATGAGCTTTCAAAAAGATGGAAGATTGATTTTAAGCCAGGTGATGGTGACTATGTCTACGCTGAAAAAAATGGTTCCGATGTTGTTTTAATTAAACCTACCACTGGCATGAATAGAAGTGGAAATGTATTAAACATTATCATGAAAAGATGGAAAATAAATTTTAAAAATCTTTATGTTGTCTTTGACGATATCGATCTTCCATTAGGACGCTTGAGAATAAGACCATCTGGCGGTGATGGCTGTCACAAAGGAATGGAATCAATCATTTATAGTTTAGGTAGCAATCAATTTCCCAGAATAAGGTTTGGAATTGCCTCTGGTGCAAATTTGAAACCTGCAGAGGATTACGTATTAAAAAACTTTAATAAGAAAGATCAGGTGCTGGCTAACGAATTGATAGTGAAAACCGCCGATGCAGTTGAATCTATAATCAGCGTTGGGCTCGATAAAACAATGAACCAGTTTAATGCATAAAACTAAATTGATATTAAGGAGTAATTAGTGGACAATTTTTTATATTTGGCAACTTTTTCAGGTGTCATTGCAATGTTATTTGCATTTTGGAAAACTAGTTGGATAAATAGTCAAGATGAAGGAACAGATAGAATGAAATCTATTGGTTCAAGTATAGCTGATGGCGCAATGGCATTTTTGAGAGCTGAGTATCGTATTCTGGCAATTTTTGTTGTTGCTGTTGCTTTTCTGCTAGGTGTTGCCAACGCAGGAAGATCTGATTCCAGCGTATTAATATCCCTTTCATTTATTGTCGGCGCAATAGCATCTGGTTTGGCTGGTTTCTTAGGTATGAGAGTTGCTACAAAAGCGAATAATAGGACCACTAATGCTGCCAGAGAAGGTTTGGCTCCAGCGTTAAACGTTGCATTTACTGGCGGATCAGTAATGGGAATGAGCGTTGTTGGTTTAGGCGTATTGGGGCTTACTATTCTGTTTATTTTTTATTCAAACTATTTTGGAAATGACTCTGTTACAATTAAAACAGTTTTAAATGTTATTTCAGGGTTCTCTTTAGGTGCTTCCTCAATTGCTCTTTTTGCGCGTGTTGGTGGAGGTATTTATACAAAAGCTGCAGACGTTGGAGCGGATTTAGTAGGAAAAGTTGAAGCGGGTATTCCTGAAGATCACCCACTCAACCCTGCTACCATTGCAGACAACGTAGGCGATAATGTTGGTGACGTTGCAGGTATGGGTGCTGATCTTTTTGAGTCCTATGTTGGTTCTATTGTTGGTTCTATGGTGTTAGGTGCAAGTATTCTGGTCTCTGGAGGTTACGACTTTAATTTTGTACTTCTTCCATTACTTATTGCAGCGTCCGGAATCGTTGTGTCAATCATTGGTACTTTTATGGTTTCGGTAAAAGAAGGTGGCGATCCACAAAAGGCTCTTAACAGAGGTGAATTTGGCAGCGCATTTATTATGGTTGCAGCGATATATTTCCTAATTCAACAATTTTTACCTGAAGAGTTTACACAAGGCTCTACATCTTATTCATCCTTGGGTGTCTTTTATGCTACGGTAATTGGTTTAATTGCGGGTCTTGGAATTGGTATGATTACTGAACACTATACAGGCACTGGAACATCGCCTGTAAAGTCAATTACTGACCAATCGGTAACAGGCGCAGCAACTAATATTATTGCGGGTTTGGGAGTGGGTATGCAATCAACCGCTATCCCAATTCTAATTTTAGCCCTAGCAATAATTGGTGCACACTTTTTTGCTGGTTTGTATGGTGTGGCAATGGCTGCATTAGGAATGCTTGCTAACACTGGAATACAGCTTGCCGTTGATGCATATGGACCAATATCTGATAATGCTGGTGGTATTGCTGAAATGGCTGAACTACCATCTGATGTAAGAGAAAGAACAGATAAGTTAGACGCTGTTGGCAACACTACTGCTGCTATAGGAAAAGGCTTTGCTATAGGTTCTGCCGCATTAACAACACTTGCTCTTTTTGCAGCCTTCATGGTGCAAAGCGGAATAATTGAGGATGGAATTAACATTGCAGAACCAGCGGTGATGGCTGGTTTGTTCATAGGCGGAATGTTACCCTTTCTATTTTCATCTATGGCGATGGGTGCTGTTGGTAGAGCTGCGATGTCCATGATTGAAGAAGTTAGAAGACAGTTTAGAGATATTCCAGAGCTTAAAGCGGCTTTAGAAATTTTAAACAAAGAAAATGATGAAACTAAATGGACATCACAAGAAAGAGATACATACGAACTTGGGCTTACAAAAGCAGATCACGGACGTTGCGTAGAAATTTCTACGCAGGCTGCTATCAGAGAAATGGTAGCTCCTGGCCTCTTAGCAGTAATTACCCCCGTTGTATTCGGATTTGGACCTAGATTATTTGGAAGTGATTTAGGACCACAGATCCTTGGTGGTCTTTTAGCCGGTGTTACTGTATGTGGAGTTTTAATGGCAATATTTCAATCAAATGCAGGTGGTGCATGGGACAATGCTAAGAAAATGATCGAAGAAGGGGTATCTGTTGATGGAGTAAATTATGGAAAAGGTTCCGAAGTTCATAAAGCTGCTGTGGTTGGAGACACTGTTGGTGATCCATTCAAAGATACATCAGGGCCATCATTAAATATTTTAATTAAGCTAATGTCAGTTGTGTCATTAGTCATTGCGCCTCTAATAGCATAGAATTCACAGGAGATTTTAATGAGATATTATGAAAGTTTATATATAGTCAACCCCAATTACGAACAAAGCAGGTTAGATGAGATAATCAAAACCGTTTCGGATAAAATAACGGAGTATGGTTTCAAGACTATAAATCATTTCGTGTGGGGTAAAAAAAGATTAGCATATAGTATTCAACAGCATAAGTATGGAACCTATGTCCTTTTACACTTTGAGACTGAGGGATCTATGAACCTTGATCAATTTGAACGATTTATGGTTCTTCAAAAAACGATACTAAGAAATCAAACCGTATTGCTCGATGACAAACCAAAAAAACAATCTGAAAAATCAACGTCTTTAGATGAAGCAATAAATAAAGATAAGTCAGAACAAAGATTAGTTTCTGAACAGTCAAGTACAAAAAAAGTCGAAGAGACCAATGAGGCTGTTGAAGCGGATGAAACGCCTAAAGATGATCGGGCAGACGAAACACCTGAAGCAGAACAATTAGATGATCCTGTTGAAAGCGATGCAGAAGAAAAAGAGGAGAAATAATATGGCTTTCCAAAGCAAAAGAAAATATTGCTACTTTAAAGAAAACTCTATTTCAGTGATTGATTACAAAGATGTAAAATTGCTGAAAAGGTTTGTTACAGACCAAGGTAAGATAATGCCGAGAAGAGTTACAGGTACTAGTGCAAAAATGCATCGAAAACTAGTACGAGCAATCAAAAAAGCACGCAATATTGCCCTAATGCCTTACACAAATACAAGTATTGAGAGTTAATCATGGAAGTTATTTTATTAAAGGGCCACCAAGGGCTCGGAGAAATTGGCGATATTGTGAATGTTAAACCTGGCTATGCAAGAAATTTTCTTTTTCCAAAAGGTATTGCTGTGCGATCTTCAAAAAAGAATATTGCTTTTGCGGAAGAGCAGAAAAAAACAGCTCAAAAAAGAGCTGATAGAGAAAATAAGGTAAATGAAGAATTGCTTGCTCAGTTAAGAAAAGTGGAAATTTCAATCGAGGTAGAAGTTGGAGAAGAGGATAAGCTATTTGGATCTGTTACTAATCTAGACATACATAAGGCTCTTGAAGAAAAGGGAATTAGTATTGATAGACATTCTATTGTTTTAGAGCAGCCAATAAAGTCTTTGGGCGTTCACAATGTTCCGGTTAAAATTTCTGGAGGCTCTGATGAAGAAATAAAAGTTTACGTTATAAAAGCTTAAATCTTTTCTTACAAGTTTCATTTGTCTAGATATCGGTAAATTGAAATATGTTTGCCGATGTATCATTTCCAATTTCAAGCTTTCAAGTTTTTTCTTATAAAATTCCAGCTAGCCTTGAAAATGATATTAAAGTTGGACTAATCGTTAATGCTCCATTCGGAAGTCGTTGCATTCAAGGAATCATTGTTGACAAGTATCAAAAGCAGAAATTTAGTGGAAAAATAAAAGATATCGATTCAATACTTGATGGAAAACCTGTAATTGACAAGCACCTGTGGAAGTTAACTAAATGGTTATCTAGTTACTACAACACACCACTGGGTTTAGCTGCAAAAACTGTTTTACCCAAGCAACTTACTACTCCATACAAACCACCAATGAAAAATTTTGTATACCTTATCGAAAAAAAGTTGTCAATTATAATTAGGGGTGAAGTTCAAAAAAAAATATACGATTATCTCCTACCTCAAAATTCACCTATACCTATTTCGGATTTAAAAGCCATAACCTCCTCACCTTTAACTGCATGTAAGGCCTTGCAAACTAAAGGTGTAGTCAGGCTGTTAAAAAAACCAGTCATTCCAAATCCCTATGAGTTGTCAATATCAAATCAAGATAAGATAATCTCATTAACAAAATACCAAAAGAAGGCCATCAATGAAATCACCGATTCATTAAAAAAAAATCAGTTCGACCCATTTTTACTGCATGGAGTTACTGGAAGCGGTAAAACAGAGGTATTTATTGAAGCTTCAAAAAAAGCAATAAAGCTTGGAAAATCCGTAGTTGTTTTACTGCCTGAAATTTCAATTACCCCACAAATAGCGGAAAGATTTAAGTCCGTTTTTGGTGACATAGTAGCGGTTTGGCATTCCAAATTAACTCAATCTTCTCGAAGTTGGATATGGAGAAAAATTTGTGAAGGCGATTACAAAATAATTATTGGGGCACGATCAGCAATATTTTCACCCCTTAAAAACCTTGGATTGGTTATTGTTGATGAAGAACAGGAGAGCGCTTTCAAACAAAGCGCACCTGATCCTAAGTATCATGCAAAAGAGGTGGCATTGATGAGGGCAAAAATAAACAAGTGTTCCATAATACTTTCAAGCGCAACTCCAAGCATTGAATCGTATTATAATTATAAAAACAAAAAACTAAAATATCTTGAGTTACCTCAAAGATTTGGTAGTGCTAAATTGCCAAAAATTCATTTAGTTGATATGATTGATGAGAACAAAAAAACTGAGAACTTTGGTGCAATTTTCTCAGGATTTTTATTAGAAAAAATTCATGATCGTTTGAGCAAAAATGAACAAATCATTCTTTTGCATAATCGTAGAGGATTTGCACCTGTATTACGCTGTAATGATTGCGGAAATATTGTTCAATGCCCTCATTGCAAACTAGCACTAACTTATCACAAAGTTAATCAAAACATGAAATGCCACTTTTGCAGCCATACAGAAAAACCCAAAGATAAATGTTCACAATGCGAAAGTGTTAATATCCAGTTTGGAGGTACAGGCACTCAAAAAATTGAGAGCGAACTAGAAAATATTTTCCCTGAGGCCTCTATAGCCAGACTAGATCTAGATTCTGTGCCAACTGTCTCAAAAATTATAAGCACCCTCAAGAAATTTTCAAAAAAAGAAATAGACATCCTCGTAGGAACTCAAATGATAGCTAAGGGGCTTGATTTTTCAAACGTGACGCTGGTTGGAATAACAAATGCCGATACGGGATTATTTTTACCTGATTTTCGCTCTGGAGAAAAGATATTTCAGCTAATATATCAAGCAGCTGGGCGTGCAGGCAGGGGGAGTTTGCGGGGAGATGTGGTCATTCAATCGTATAACTCTGATAATCAAATAATTCAACATGCCTCTCGACTTGATCTAAAAACATATTATGAGCAGTGCCTTAAAGAGCGTAAAGAACTTAATTATCCTCCATACAGCTGGTTGGTTAAGATTGAAATTAAAGGCAGTGAAAAAGAAAAAGTTAATAAAACTATTAATCAGGTTAGGTCTAAACTACCTAGCACTGTAAAAGGAATTGACATTTTAGGTCCCGCACCTTGCTATAGAGAAAAATTAAAAGATAATTTTAGAATGCAAATCGTGCTCAAATCAAAAAAATCCACAGATAAGAGTGGCGCAGAATTGAGAAAACTATACAAAAAGGCGACGGAAAATTTGAGGCTTAGCAGCTCATTAAAACTGAGTATAGATGTTAACCCGGTGTCTCTGCTATGATAAATCGCATTTTAATTTTTACCCTATTAAAAACTATAGCACTGGCTCAATCAGCTTTTCCAGGCCTTGTTTCATGGACTCATTCAAACACTGTAGGATTGGCAGGCGGGGGATATATAATCCCCAACCAAAATGAATTTAGAAACGCAGGGTCTTTAGTAAGGCCAGATCGCTTATTCCAGCTTAGTCTTATAAAATATCCAGCAGATATTTCAGCACAATCAATCATTGCAAATGGTAACTTTAAAAAGCATTACATTGGACTGTTTGTAAAAAATATCAATTATGGAATTTTTGATTTTAGAACAGATGAAAACATTAAGTTGGGTACCTTTAGCGCCAACGACACACATTTAAAAATAGGATATGCAAAATCTGTTTATAAAGACAAACTCATTCTTGGGGTAAATACAGGAATTTTTTTAAGTCAAATTGACAGTTACAAAGCAAAACTATTAACTGCCTCACCTGCATTACTATTAAAAGGGAATGAGGTTTCCTTGGGTTTTTCTATTGAAAACTTAGCCAGGGTTATTGAATCATACACAAACGATAAAACCAAACCCTACCCTTCGTATGTTATTTCGCTTTATAAACTATACAATCAAATTCCAATAGAGGCTGAGGTAAGCCATAGTTTCAGTAATGAAAATAATAACAACGTCACAAGTATATCTTTTTTATACAAGCTGTCTATGAAGTCCTACATAAAAGCTGGTATATCATCAAACAGATTAAGTAGGGTTCAAGGAGATTCATTTATAAAGAATCTATTCAACGATGCAGGTCTTGGTTTTGGATATGATTTTGATGAATTTTATCTAGATTTCAATATATACTCTTATTCAAACACGCATTCAATTTATGGAATTACATTAGCGTCGAAATTTTAGAGTGTTTATATGGGCTGTTTACAATGTTAAAAAAATATACGATAAAATATTCAATAGAATTTGTTGTAATCATACTTGGCATTAGTGTTTCTTTTTGGTTAAACGAGCTATCAATTCAGAACCAAGATGAGAAAGAAAGGATCAAGGTTCTTTCAAGTCTTCAATTAGAGATTAATGAAATTAAATTTTATTGTAACGAAAAAAAGCAGACATGGACAAATGATATTCGCCTTCTTAATGAATTTCTTGCGCCTGTTGGAGGCAAACTCAATACTAATAGAATACTTAATATTACCTCTAGTAAAAATAGGATTGAGACATTCATGGTTCTATACCGCGTATTTGATCCGCCTTTAAATAGATATCAATCAATAATTAATTCAGGATATCTTAAATATGTGCGATCTGAAAAAGTTAAGGAAATTTTAAGCAGACTTCACAATACGTCGCTTTCACACCTGGAAACAGCTGTTGAGCATGAAAAACAATTAAAGCAGAGTTTCATACCATTCATAGCGGCTAATCATCCTGAGGTAATTTTGGCAAGAAGTAACAGCGAAATCCTTATCGATCAATACTCAGAAATTTTATACAAAACTATATTAGCAGACAGTCGACTCAAAGCAAAATTTATTATGTTGAGGCGATATCTTGAATATAAGATGTCTATTTTACAGGTTTATATGATTAATCTTGACGACCTTGAAACTGAAATAAATCTTGCTTTGAAAAATTAATTTACACCTATAATCCATCTGAGATCATATGCTCTAAAGATGAGAAGGAGTTTATCCAAAAACATTTTTACGGTAGCAACATATTTTGTCTGGATGATTGGGTATATAAAATAGGATACTCTTACGATAAACTTATTTCTTTTTTCAAGGTGAAGAACCTGAAGGGATATGGAGTTGATGATGAGAAAAATGGAATTATATCTGCTGGCGCCGTCCTGTTCTATCTAGACCTTACTGAGCATAGCGAAATAAAAAACATCACTTCACTGTCAAGAATTGATGACAATAAGTATATGTGGTTAGATAAATTTACTCTTAAAAATCTTGAG
>Ga0208624_1001799_pt1 | contig 9968 bp, 10 predicted proteins | sample Knorr_S23_td_DCM_FD_185607 | JGI IMG/M metagenome (GOLD analysis project Ga0208624, IMG submission 185607) | Marine microbial communities from Southern Atlantic Ocean transect - Knorr_S23_td_DCM_ad_71m_LV_A (SPAdes) (version 2) | ecosystem: Environmental > Aquatic > Marine > Oceanic | place...
ATCAGACTAATTATTCAAATACATGATGTCAGAGTTAGCTATCTAAAAATATTTTCACCATTAATTTCACCAATTTCACCAATTATTTCATAATTCATCTGCTAAAATTAAATCTATCTAAGAGTGGTCCCGTGGTGTAGTGGCCTAACACGCCTCCCTGTCAAGGAGGAGATCGGCAGTTCGAATCTGCTCGGGATCGCCATAAAAATCAATTTACACAATTTTTTTAAGCTTAGAGCTGACGAAGTATTCACCTACTGTTTCAAAATGATACATCCTACCCTGAACTTGTTGAGATATAGCTAGCATATCTTGAAAATATCTCTGAATTTTATTGAATTTGAAAATAGAAGAAGATCCCAATAAGTTATAAATTTTTTTTACTATTTCTTCTGAAGTCCTAATAGCATGGGTTGCCGCTAATCTAAGATCTGCAATTATTTCATCTTCTAAGAAAACACCATCACTGACTACCAACCAGGCTTTTTCAATAGTATTATCTAAGAATGATTTAGAGGATTTATAAAGCCCTTTTGTAATTCCTATTTCTCTCAAAAAAACCTGTTCTTCTGAAAGTTTTTCAGAGTATATACCTTTTTTATTTTTGGCAAAATCTAGCGCATAATTTATTGAAGAGTTTGCTAAAGATAAGGCAATAGTAGAAAAACCTGAACCAAATTTTAGATCTCTAGGAATTTTATATATTGGCCCTGATTCATTAAGATTCAATCTGTCATAAAAAATATTTTCATTTGGGATCGCCTTATTTTGTATAGAAAAACTATAGCTACCAGTTCCTCTTAATCCGTTGACATCCCAAACATCATCTAATTGAGCTAATGATTTGGGGATCATTATATTTTTATTTTGTTTGTTTTTATCAGTGAATATAGCTAAAAGCCATGTAGCGTGTTTTATTCCACTGCTAAAAGACCATTTACCTGAAACCTGCGTATCAGATTCATTTTCATTTACATCATACTCAATAGGTGGCCCATTGGTAATAATTGCACTAGGGTTATCAAAAATTTTTTTTGCTAAATCCTTTTCCATAAATGCTGCATTTGTTGATAGGACATTGCTTTGATTGATGCACCAAGCCACGCTAGCATCTTTTGAAGCAATTTCTGATAAAGTTTCTAAATATTCAATAAAATCCATTTCAACTCCATTTAAGGATTTCGGAAGTAATAATCTGAAATAATTTTTATTTATTAATTCAGAGAGAAGTTCTTCTGGAATTTCACGTTTTTCATCTATCTCTTCAATAGAGTTTTCAATAAGTTTTATTGTTTTAGAATCAATCATGGATAATTTTGTTTATCTGAATATATAATAATAGAAAAATATTATTCTATAAAAAAAAATGACTAATTTTTCTACAATTAAGATTGAAATAATAGATAGAATCGCAATCTTATCTCTAAATAGACCTGAAAAATTAAATGCTATGAATTTTCAGATGATCCATGAATTAATTGATTGTACGAAAGATATTTCTACTAATGAAGAAATTAAGTGTTTAATTTTACGAGGAGAAGGTAAAGCTTTTTGTTCTGGGGCTGATTTAAGTTCTGGTGAAAAAAAATGGAAAGATACTGAAGAAAGCCTAATTAAAGGATATTGGCCTATATTTGACAACATAATTTCTATGCCTAAGCCAGTTATATCATCTGTAAGAGGAGCGGCTGCGGGTATAGGAAGTGCTTATTCCATGGCTTGTGATCTAACAATAATGTCAAAAAAATCATATCTACTTCAACCTTTTAGTAATATTGGCCTTATACCTGACGGAGGTTCTCACTGGCTTTTATATAATATGCTTGGTTACAAAAAGGCTTATCAAATAGCAATAGAAAATGAAAGAATATCTGCTGAGGAATGTCTGAATATTGGTTTAGCTAACAAAGTAGTTGAAGATGAGTCACTTGAAGAAAAAACTATTGAATGGGCACAAAAAATATCAAAACAATCTTTTCAATCATTGATGTACTCAAAAAAAATAATGAGAGATGTGAGTGATAAAAGTTTTCTTGAAACTTTTAAGAAAGAAGCTGAGATACAAAAAAAATTATCAGGTTCTCCTGATAATTTAGAAGGAGTTAAGGCATTTATAGAGAAAAGGAATCCTAAATTCAAATAAATTTTATTTTATAAAATTTTCTCCATCCCATGAATAATCGTCATATTTAAACTTTTCAAAATCATCTAGCTCATTTATACAATTTACAGCTAAAAAGTTTATAAATTGCCCTTTTACAACTTTACCGTGATGACCTGCTGAGACTAATTTATCCCCTTTTTTTATATAGAAGCTAACTTTTTTTATATTTTTGTGCTCATAAGCTTTTCTATGAATTTCAGGTAACAAATCAATAATCAATTCTTCTTTTGAAAGTTCATTTGATAAGAATGGACTCCAAAATTTTGTAAGGCCTAAAACATTCATTTTCAGTTTGTAATCAGGAATTAAAGTACTTGGTTTTACCATTCCAAATAATCCACTGAAAATACTTATATTCGAATTAAAATAATTTTTTGATTCTTCTGAATAATTGTTCAAATCTAGCTGGTTGTATACTACACCTGTATATCTTTCTATCGCTTTAGAACATTTATTTGAAAATACACTTAAGTTTTTTTCTTGCAAGTCTTTACTTTTCTCTAATGAAGTACCATAAATTTTTTCTATTTCTTCATTTTTATCTTTTAGTATTTCTACTATTTCTTTTACCTGTTTAGAAAAAATAAAATTAGTATCATCAAATTTAGTTTCAGTGGTATTTTTTGAAGATTTCCCTTCACTAGGAGGTATTAGTATAAGCATTTTATTTTTTTAAGTTTTCAGAGTTTTCTATATTTATTTCATTTAATTGATCAAAAGGCACAAATCCTAGAACTTGACTGTAAAAATATAATTCTGATTCTAGCGATGAGATTATGTTTTTAGATTGTCTAAATCCATGTTGCTCTCCTTCATACATAATTAATGAAAAAGGGATTTTTTTCTCTCTTAATCCTTCAGCCATAATTTCTGCTTGAGATGGAGGGACAATCTTATCTTCAGTTCCTTGAAAAATTATCATTGGACAAGAAAGCTGATCTGTAAAATTAATTGCTGATCTATCATAATATTTTTGTTTTTCTTCAGGGTACTTACCTATTAATGATTCAAGATATTTTGATTCGAATTTGTGAGTATCGTCAATAAAAACTGACAAATCTGCAATTCCATAATAAGTAGCTCCTACTGCAAATCTATCATGGAAAGTTAATGCATTTATTGTTGTATAACCACCAGCTGAGCCTCCTTTAATGGCTGCTCTTTCAGAATCTACAAGACCTTTTTCAGAAAGATAGTCTACTGCTGCAATGCAGTCTTCAGTATCATATATTCCCCAATTCCCTTTTAGTGAATCTCTGAATTTTTTCCCATATCCTGTTGACCCTCTGTAATTTACATCTACAACAGCTATACCTCTATTAGTCCAGTACTGTATAGATAAATTTAAGGCATTACTAGTTGCACTTGTGGGTCCTCCATGACTTATTACTAGTACGGGTGGTTTTTCTCCTGATGAGCCTTGATATTTTTTATTTTTCGGTTTATAAAAATAACCATATGCGTTAGCATTTTCTGTAGTAGAAAAAGTGATTTCTTGTGGAGTGGAAATTTCTTCACTATCAATTTCTAATTTACTCGATTCTTTAATTGTCTTAATTTCTTTTTTTTCTAGATCTAAAGATACGATTTCACTATTTGATACTGGTGAAGCACCTATATACAAGGCTTTATTATCATAAAAGGTTAGATCTCCAATAGATGTATGTAAAATTTCTATTTCTTCAATTATTTTTCCTGAAAAATTTAATTTTCTGATTAAGCCTTTATTTTTATTTTTTGAGGAACCTCTCAAATATATAAAATTATCTTTTACGAAATATGTTCTGAATCCAAACAACCAAGATGGGCCACCATGATCGGTTTCTTCATCTAATATTGTAGAATTTTTATTATCTGAATATTTTTTTAAGTTCCACCAACCTGATTCATCGCTTATATATATCAATTCACCAGATTCACTCCACTCAGGCTGAATAATACTTATATTTTTTGATCCATCAATAAACTTTTTTTCTGACAAACCATTTGAATCAAAATTTCCAATGAATAGTTCAGTTCCATCCCAAGGCATATTAGGGTGATCCCATTCAAGCCAGCAAATCTCATTGTTTATAGGATTTATTCGTGGAGAAGAATAAAAATCTCTGCCTGTGCATAAAACTATTGTCTGGTTTTTTGTTGTAGAAATGGCAACAAGTTCGTTTTTTGCTTCTCCTTTTTCAAAATGAGTTTCTCTTACGCAATACAACCATTCTTCATCATAAGATAGAGTTAAATCACTATATCTTATGGATTTTTCAAAAGGCGGTTCAATAGTTAGAGCAGATGTATTTTTACCTTTAACAACATATATTCTTTGGTCATCCCAATTAGTAAAATAAATATTTTTTTTACCTACAGCATATGATCCTCCTCCGTATTCATGAACAGCATTTCGTGAGTTGAAATTTTCTGGAATAACGTCTTCTATTTCTCCCATATTATTTTGTTTTACTATGACGTATCTTCCAGATTCTTCGGGTCTTCCTTCTAGAAAATATAGTTCAGAACCATTAGATCTTATTTCACTAAACCTTAATCCGCCTTCAATAATTTTTTGTGGAGTTATCTCAGATTCCCATGATCCGTAATTAGATTTGATTTTTGAATTCATTTTTCACCCAGTTTATTTGATATTTTTAGAATATTTAATAATGTAAATTTCATTAAACTATAATAACCTATCTAGAGATAAATTATTTTGGAGAGATAATGAAAAAAGTAACATTTAAAGATATTCCAAAGATTGCTAGAAATGAAGCTTTATTTACAGATACTGTTTATGCACAATCTATTTTAGAACATGAAGATAGTGATAATTTCAATTTTGCAATAGTTAATTTTCCTAAATCTGCTCGTACAAAATTTCATATTCACTCAGGAGATCAAATTTTGATCATTACTGAAGGAGAAGGAATGGTTTGTAACGAGGAAGTGGAGTTAAGTGTTCAAAAAGGAGATATGGTGTTGATCAATGCGGGGGAAAACCATTGGCATGGAGCAAAAGAAAATACTACTATGTCACATATAACTATTACTGTTAGCGGTAGTACAACGGAAGTTACAGAAGACTAATCATGTCTTCTGAGGTTATTCTGAAGCTTGAAAATGTTTATAAACATTTTGGTGGAGTTAAAGCAGTTGATGGAGTAGATTTTGAAGTTTCTTCAAATAAAATAACCGGATTAATAGGCCCTAATGGTGCAGGGAAGTCTACAATTTTCAACTTAGTAACTGGGTTTTCTGAAATTGATGATGGGTTTATTTATTTTCTTGATGAAGATATATCTTACTCTTCACCTCAAAAAACAGTAGATTTTGGTATAGTTCGTACATTTCAAATACCAGGAGAATTGAAAACAATGACAGTGTTGGATAATCTGTTAGTTTCTCCTAGGCATCATCCAGGAGAATCTTTATTATTCGGATGGATTAATCGTTCAAAGTCTAAAACTTTTGAAAAAAACACAATAGAACTTGCTGAAAAAAATCTAGATATTGTTGGACTGACTCATCTAAAAGATGAAAAAGCAGAAAATCTATCCACAGGACAAAAAAAACTTTTGGAGTTAGGAAGAATTTTGATGATGAATCCAAAATTAATTCTTTTAGATGAACCTGCCGCAGGAATTAATCCAACACTAATAAATAATTTATCTAAAGTTATTTTAGATATAAATAAAAATCAAAAAATTGATTTCTTGATCATTGAGCATAATATGGAATTTATTATGTCTATTTCCGATGAAATAATCGTAATGGCAGAAGGTAAAACTTTGGTCAAAGGTTCCCCAAAAGATATCCAAAAAAACCAAAAAGTTTTGGATTCATACTTAGGTTATGGCAATGATGAGTAAAAATAAGACATCATTAGAAGCAAAAAATATTTCTGCTGGATATGGAGAACAGATAATAATTAGAAATATAGATTTAGACCTTCATGAATCATCAATAACTACAATTATTGGTCCTAACGGATGCGGAAAATCTACATTTTTGAAGTCTATTTCAGGAATTATAAATCCAGTTGAAGGTGAAGTTAGTATTTATGGTTCAAATGTAACTGAGTTGAACACATTTGAACTATCAAAAAAAGGTTTAGGATATGTTCCACAGTCTGAAAATATATTTCCTTCATTATCCGTTGAGGATAATTTGAAAATGGGAGGATATATATTGAGTAATGATGATTACAAAAAAAACTTAGAGTACGTTTTAGAAATGTTCCCTGTTCTAAAAGATAAATTATCAGATTCTTCTTCAAATTTATCCGGAGGACAAAGACAAATGCTTGCATTATCAAGAGCTTTGATGCTTGATCCAAAAATAATTATGCTTGATGAGCCTACTGCAGGATTATCTCCAATAATTGTTGATGAAGTATTAGAAAATATAATTTCATTAAAAAAATCTAATTTATCAGTTTTATTGGTCGAACAAAATGCAAAAAAGGCTCTGAAAATTTCTGATTTTGGAGCTGTATTTTCATTTGGTAAAAAAGTTATTGAGGATGAAGCCTCAAGAATACTCTCTGATAAAGAAATATCAAAACTTTATTTAGGAGGATAATTTGAAATATTTTGACATTATTTTTGAGAATAAAACAATCTTATTATTATTTTGGATTATATTAATACTATCTCTTATGAAGCCTTGGCTATTTGTTAATGGAATACTCATAGGTTCTTTATATGCCTTAGGTTCGATTGGCCTTTCTTTGATTTATGGAAATCTAAAGTTTGCAAATATGGCACATGGTGATTTTATGACTTTATCTTCTTACGTTGCTTTAGCGTTACTTTTATTTTTTTTCCCAAATAGTGAACAATCTCCATCAGTTGGACCATTCACATTTAAGTATGAATTATTAATAATAATTCCAATTGCTGTAGTTCTTATAGGATTTCTCGCTGTTTTATTTGACAAATTGATTTACAAGAAACTTAGAGATTTAGGAGCTGCTCCAGCTGCGATTGCCTTAACATCACTAGGATTGGCTGTAGGTCTTAGAGGCCTTATACAGTTTATTTGGGGTACAGATTCAACCAGTTTTCCTAGGGAATCCAAACTTTTTTGGGACCTGCCATTTAAGGTAAAAATCCCTCCAGATATGTTTTTTTGTGCAATAGTAGCTTTTATCATTGCAATTGCTTTTTATTTTGTCTTATTTAAAACAAAATTAGGAAAAGCTATCAGAGCAACTTCGGATAATCCTGATCTTGCCAGAATTACAGGAATTAATACTGAAAAGATTATTTTATACATTTGGTTCATTGGAGGAATTTTAGCCGCTACATCAGGCATACTTATAAGTGTTCAGCAAGCTATAATTACACCTGTTATGGGTTGGAAAATATTAATACCATTATTTGCAGCAGTAATAGTTGGAGGTATTGGAAATCCAATTGGTGCTCTAATGGGAGGACTTCTAATTGGTATTACTGGAGAACTTGCTACGGGATGGATAAATCCATCTTACAAGCCAGCTGTTTATTTTCTTGTTTTGTTGATTGTTTTATTGTTAAGACCTAACGGGATCTTGGGTAGTAAAGGCAGGCAATTTTAATGGACTCTATACTTTATTTCTTGATTGGTTTCTTCATAATGAGCGGGATTTATTCTGTTTTTTCAGTAGGTCTCAATATTCATTGGGGGCATACAGGTCTATTTAATATAGGAATTGCCTCTTTTTTCTTACTTGGATCATACACAGCAGCCATAATTTCTAGCCCGCCTCCTAGTTTAGAAAAATATGAAGAATATATTTGGGGAGGAAATTTATCTCAACTTTCAGTTTTAGGAATTGATATTTGGTTTCCTATCATATTACTTTTATCAGCTATTATTTGTATTTTAGTAGCAATACCTTTGGCAATTATTACTATCAGGTTAAAAGAAGATTATTTAGCATTAGTAACACTTGGTTTAGCTGAAACTTTAAGAATTATTTTTGTAAATGAAACATGGCTTGCAAATGGTACAAGAGGGCTTTATTCAATACCTAGGCCATTCGATTTTATAGATCGTGGAAATTATGACTATATATATTTTGTTGTAGTTATGATTACCTTGCTATTTGTTTATTTTATTGCAGAAAAAGCTACAAATTCTCCTTGGGGCAGGGTGCTTAGAGGAATAAGAGACAATGAAAATACTATGATTTCAAGTGGAAAAAATGTATTGAGGTTTAAGGTAGAGGCTTTTGCTTTTGGAGCAGGAATAATGGGGATTGGAGGGGCTTTATTTACTCATGGTAAGCGATTTATTGACCCTATTACATTTGAACCAATGTTAGCTACATTTATTATTTGGAGTATGTTGATGGTAGGTGGTAGCGGGAATAATAGAGGTGCTGTTTTTGGAGCATTTCTAATGTGGGGCATATGGACTTTCACTCAATTCTTACCTGGTTTCTTGAGTGATGCCAACTTAAGATTTGTCTTTGTTGGAATGATAATAATTTTATTCCAATTATATAAACCGAATGGAGTAATCCCTGCAAAATAGCAGGGATTACTTAAGTTATCAAAGTTTATGGAGATTCAAATCTTCCTGTAGAAGTAACCTTTCCACCTTCTATTGTCCAAACTTCAATGGTATTACTTACATCACCATTTTCATCTATTTCTTGTTCTCCAGCGACACCAACATAATCGATATCTTTTCCATCTTTTAGAAGTTCTAAGGCTTTAGCCATATCTCCTGGTCCAACTTTCTCTCCAGGGGCGTTAGCTACAAATCTTAGAGAGTCACCATCAACTGTATCTGATCCAGATTTTGCCATTGCTAGTGCTAAAAGTATAGCTCCGTCAAATCCTTCTCCAATGAATGGGTTTGTTGGTAGTTCTCCGTATTTTTCTTCATACAAAGATGCAAATGTTGATTTTGCGTCTGAATCTGGTGCTCCAGGTGCCGTACCATACATTCCTTCAAATTGAGCAGCTCCTAATTCGTCAAACATTTCTTGATTCTTTGTTCCATCAACAAACATAAAGTCTCCAGTGTAACCACTTTCAATAAGTTCTCTAAGATAAACAGCCGCTGATTTTGGATAGCTCATTGCGATAATCACATCTGGCTGATGATCTGTAATAGCTTTATCTATTTCTGATTTATATGAAGGTTGCTCTTGCTCATGAGGAACTTCAGCTTCACAGTGTCCGCCTTCTTCCTCAAAAGTAGATGTGAAAATGTCATTTAATCCTTTTCCATATGGATTATTAACATAAATTGTTGAACAATGTTCGTATCCTAATCTTTTAGCCATTCTTGCAAGCACAACACCTTGAGCAGCATCAGAAACAGTTGTTCTAAATACTGTGTCGTTATCTTCCAAAACAGAAATTGCTGGGCTAGTAGAAGCTGGTGAAACCATAACCATTCCTGCAGGAATAGTTTTAGCCTCTGCTACAGCCATAGTTACACCACTAGATAGTGATCCAACGATTCCGCCAACCTTGTCTATTTCAATTAGTTTTCCAGCAGCCTCAGTAGCAACATTTGGACTTGTTCCGCTATCAGCATGAACTACAGTTATGTCTCCTCCGTTTACACCTCCGGCATCATTTATTAGGCTAACAGCTAGATCAACACCATTTTGTATTGGTGGGCCATAAGCACCTAGATCTCCTGTTTCATCCATTAGAGTACCTATTTTTGCTCCTCCGCTTGAGCAAGCACTAAGTACAAATAATGCTGAAGTTAACAGAATTATTAAATTTTTCATATTTACTCCTTAAATAAGTTTTGTCACAACGTACAATAGTTAAAATTTTATAATAACCAAATCTAAAAGTCTAAGAAT
>Ga0208624_1001804_pt1 | contig 9956 bp, 8 predicted proteins | sample Knorr_S23_td_DCM_FD_185607 | JGI IMG/M metagenome (GOLD analysis project Ga0208624, IMG submission 185607) | Marine microbial communities from Southern Atlantic Ocean transect - Knorr_S23_td_DCM_ad_71m_LV_A (SPAdes) (version 2) | ecosystem: Environmental > Aquatic > Marine > Oceanic | place...
CCTCTTTATTAGATGAGGGTACAGCAGCAGCGGAGGCTATGGGCCTAAGTCACAGATTAAACAAAAAAGATAGTAATTTAGTTTTTGTATCTGAGGATTGTCATCCTCAAACAATAAATGTAATTCAAACTAGAGCTGAACCGTTGGGTTTAAAAGTATTGGTTGGTAAAGAAGATAAGGTTCTAGACGAGTTAAAAGAAGATTTAGTTTGTGGAATTTTACAATATCCTGGAACTTTAGGAGATATTAAAGACCCAAGTGAAGCAATTAGCAAAATTCATAAAAAAAATGGTAAGGCTGTATTAGCTTGTGATTTGTTAGCATTAGCAAAATTAAAAACACCAAGAGAACTTGGTGCTGATATAGCAGTTGGAAGCTCACAAAGATTTGGTATTCCAATGGGATATGGAGGTCCACACGCAGCTTTTTTTGCAACAAAAGATGAGTACAAAAGATCAATGCCAGGAAGAATTGTCGGTGTGTCAGTTGATAGACACGGTAACAAGGCATATAGATTGTCCTTGCAAACTAGAGAGCAACATATCAGAAGAGACAAGGCGACAAGCAATATTTGCACCGCCCAAGCTCTATTAGCAATTGTATCAGCTGCATATTCTATTTATCACGGCCCAGATGGAATTAAGAACATTTCTGAAAGAGTCTCACAATTAGCAAAAAGTTTTGCCGATAAAATAAAACAGTCTGGATATGAACTTTATTCCAATTATTTTTTTGATACTGTCACAATCATTACTAAAGAAAAAACTGATCAAATTTATAAAAATGCTTTAAATCAAAAAGTTAATATACGTAAAGTAAATTCTGAAATGCTTGCAGTTTCTTTTGATGAAAGAAAGAATGTTTATAGAGTAAATCAACTGTTAAAAATTTTTAACGCAGCAGAATCAATCAAAAAAGAGGATCCCTCAGTAAGTTTACCTAATCTTCCAAAAAACTTATTGAGAACCTCAAAATATTTAGAACATCCAGTTTTCAACTCATACCATTCTGAAACTGAAATGTTGAGATATTTAAAAAGATTAGAAGATAAGGATATAGCATTGAATAGAACAATGATTGCACTTGGTTCATGTACAATGAAGCTAAATGCTGCCGCAGAAATGATCCCAATTTCATGGAAAGAGTTTGCAGAACCTCATCCATTTGTTCCAATTGAACAAATGGAGGGATTTAGAGATCTATTTACTGATCTAAAAAATTGGTTGCGCTCCATAACTGGTTTTTCGGGTGTTTCTCTTCAACCTAATGCAGGTGCTCAAGGTGAATATGCAGGATTAATGGTTATCCGAAAGTATCATTTAGACAGAGATGAGGCCAATCGAAACATATGTTTAATTCCAAGTTCAGCACACGGTACTAATCCAGCAAGTGCACAAATGGCTGGAATGAAAGTTGTTGTTGTTAATTGTGATAAAGAAGGAAATGTTGATTTTGATGACTTAAAGAAAAAAGCAGAGCAACATTCTGAAAACCTCGGGGCATTAATGGTAACTTACCCATCAACTCATGGAGTATTTGAAGAAAAAATATCAGATATTTGCGAGTTAGTTCATAAACATGGTGGTCAGGTTTATATGGATGGTGCAAATCTAAATGCATTAGTGGGAATTGCTAAACCAGGAAATTTTGGTCCAGACGTTTGTCATATTAACTTACATAAAACGTTTTGTATTCCTCATGGTGGGGGAGGACCTGGAATGGGACCCATTGCTTGTAAAAGACATTTACAAGTTTACCTGCCCAATCACCCAGTAATAAAAGATTGTGGACCAACATCTGGAATTGGAGCAGTTTCTGCAGCGCCTTGGGGAAGTTCAAGTATTTTATCAATTTCTTGGATGTATATTAAAATGATGGGATCAGCAGGATTAAAGCTTGCTACTCAAGTTGCGATACTGAATGCAAATTATATAGCTCACAGATTAAAAGATCACTTTCCCATTTTGTACAAAGGGTCAAATGGTAACGTGGCACACGAATGTATTATTGATATTAGAAATATTAAATCAGAAACAGGAATAACAGAGGAAGATATTGCGAAAAGATTAATTGATTATGGTTTTCATGCACCAACTATGTCCTGGCCTGTTGCTGGTACTATGATGATAGAACCAACCGAAAGTGAAAATTTGAGAGAGATAAATAGATTCTGTGATACGCTTATTAAGATCAAATCCGAAATTAACAATATAAAATCTGGTAAATTTGATAAAATAGACAATCCTATAAAGAATGCACCTCACACAGATTTAGAGCTTTCATCTAATGAATGGAGCCATAAATACACACGTGAAGAGGCAGCTTACCCATCTAAATATTTGAAAAGCAATAAATTTTGGCCACCAGTTGCTAGAGTAGATAACGTATATGGAGACAAAAATATATTCTGTACTTGTCCAAGCATGGATGAATTTAAAGAAGACGCAGCTTAAAATTAATGAAAGTTGCAGTCATTGGATCAGGTATTTCAGGACTTAGTGCTGCATACTTTCTATCAAAAAAATATAAAGTTGATTTATTTGAAAAAGAAGATCGTTTTGGAGGGCACTCTCACACAATTGATATTAAATTAAATGAAGATGCAAATAAAATTCTTGCAGATATTGGTTTTATTGTTTTTAATAAAAAAACTTATCCAAATTTAATTAATTTTTTTAAAGAAATAGAAGTAGAAATAGAAAAAAGCAATATGAGCTTATCATTTATGTCTAAAGACATAGATTTAGAATATTGTGGAAAAGGATTAAAAGGTATTTTTTCCCATAAAAAAAACTTATTTAATTTTGATTTTTTTAAAATGTTTTTAGAAATATTAAAATTTTATAAAAAAAGTTCTAAATTAAATGAATTTAATGAAGATATAAGCCTAGGCGAATATCTAGCTAATGAAAAACATTCTGAATATTTCATTAATTATCATTTAATTCCTATGGTATCCGCAATTTGGTCAATGCCACCCTATGATGCAAAAAAAATGCCAATTAAATTTTTTATGAAGTTTTTTCAAAATCATGGTCTATTTAATTTACGTAAAAGACCACAGTGGTACACAGTAAAAAACAGAAGCAGACAATATGTAAATAAAGTAATAGAAAAAATTAGCGGTGAACATTTTAAAAATTACAAAATTGAAAAAATCAAGAGAATTTCAAATTTCGTGAGAATTTTTTATGGTTCAGAAAATGAATATTTTGATTACGATAAAGTTATTATTGCTACTCATGCTGATGAAGCAAAAAAAATGATAGAGGACAAATCTGAAGAAGAAGCTAAAATTTTAGGGAGTTTTCAATATAAAAAAAATTTAGCCATAATTCATTCAGATGAAGTAGTTATGCCTCAAAAAAGATTTAATTGGTCTGCGTGGAACACATCAATTTCTAAAAAAAATAGTTCTGTAACTTATTGGTTAAATTTACTCCAAAATTTCAAAATAAATAAAAATATCTTTTTAACTCTCAATCCTTTTGAACAGATAAATAAAGATAAAATAATAAAGAAAGTTGAATTTACTCACCCTTATTATGATCATAATACACTAAAAAATCAGAAAAATTTACATTTGATACAAAATAAAAAAAATATATTATTTTGTGGTAGTTACTTTGGTTATGGATTTCATGAGGACGGCATTAAATCTACATTAGAAATGATTAAATTTTTGAATGATTAATAATTCTTGTATTTATGTTGGAAGCGTAATTCATAAAAGGTTTAAACCTAAAAAACATTTTTTTAAATATAGCGTTTTTTCTCTTTTCTTAGATCTCGATGAAATAAACGAACTTGATGAGAAAATTCTTTTTTTTTCATACAATAAATTTAATATTTTAAGTTTTTTTGATAAAGACCATGGTTATAGAGATGGCTCATCAATTAAAAATTGGTTAATTCATGTATTGCAAAAAAAAAATATTTCTACAATAAATATTAAAATTAAAATATTATGCTATCCAAGAATATTCGGGTATGTTTTTAATCCATTGAGTATTTTTTTTATCTACGATGCAGACTCAAACCCAATAGCAATATTATACGAAGTTAAAAATACTTTTGGGGAACAACATACTTATGTCTTTAAAATTGATATAAAAAATAAACAGATCCTCAATAATTGTAAAAAGAAATTTTATGTATCACCTTTTATGGATTTAGAATCAAAATATTTTTTTAAAGTGCTAATTCCCAACGAAAGACTTTCAGTAATTATAGATCAAAGAGACAAAGAGGGAAAACTATTATTTGCTTCACAAGATGGCGAAAGAGTAAAATTAAGCTCAAAAAATCTGCTTAAATCATATCTAAAACATCCTTTAATGACCCTCAAAATAATTTCAGCAATACATTATGAGGCATTAAAACTTTGGATGAAAGGCATTAAATTAGTTAAAAAGAACTTAAAAATTAAAAATAATACTAGTTACGAAAATTAATGATTAATAATTTTTCAAAAAAAATAGCTTTTTCAGCGTTAAAAATGATTAGGTATGGGAAGATCGTAGTAACAGATTATGATCAAAGCAAACATATATTTGGAAACGATGAGAATTTAATTGTTTTTGTAAAAATTAATAGATCAGATTTTTTTAAAAAAATAATATCAAAAGGCAGCATTGGTATGGCAGAGGCCTACATGAATAACGAATTTGAAACTGACAATTTATCAAAGTTGATAGAGCTAACTGCTAAAAATATTGAAATTATACATAAGTTTTCAGGTATCTTAGACCTATCTTTTATTAATTATTTAAAAAATATTTTTAATAAAAATACGAAATCAAATAGTAAAAAAAATATCTCAAAACATTATGATTTAGGAAATGAGTTTTTTTCCCTTTGGTTAGACGATACTTTGACTTACTCTAGTGCTATTTTCGAAAATGACAAATTAGACTTAGAAAAAGCACAAATAAATAAATATAAAAAATTAACTTCACTTATAAAGCCTAAAATTGGTGATAAAGTTTTAGAAATAGGTTGTGGATGGGGTGGATTTGCAGAATTTATAGGAAAAAATTATGATGTTAAACTAGATTGTATAACAATTTCAAAAAAACAATTCGATTACGCTAAAAATAGAATTTATAAAATTGGTCTCAACGAAAAAATAAATATTAAAATGCAAGATTATAGAGATGTAAAAAATAAATATAATTCAATTGCTTCAATTGAAATGATTGAAGCAGTAGGACAAGATTATCTTAAAAATTATTTTCAAAGTATTAAAAAGTATTTAAAAGATGATGGCAAAGCAGCAATTCAGGCAATCACGATCGATGATAAATTATTCAATAGATATAAAAAAAAAGAGGATTTTATTCAAAAATATATTTTTCCGGGTGGATTTCTTCCATCAAAAAACTCCTTAGTTGAATACGCAAAAAAAACTGGTCTAGAGTTTACTCAATGTAATTCTTATGGAGCACATTATAGCAATACTCTTAAAATTTGGAGAGAAAAATTTTTTAAAAGTTGGGAACATATATCTAAGCAAGGTTTTGATAACACATTTAAGAGAATGTGGAATTTCTATTTATCTTATTGTGAAGCTGGCTTTAGATCAAAAAATATTGATTTAATACAGTTCTCTTTACTTAAAAATAAATAATATGAAATTAATAAAATCAATTCTATTGATTATTGTCTTGTCCTTAGTTACAAGCTGTTCAAATAATATGAAGCCAGAAGATTTTAAAAATACCGAGCCTACTTTACTAATCGAGGAATATTTTAATGGTAAAGTGAAGGCATGGGGCATCCTACAAGACAGAAGTGGAAAGGTGACACGTCAATTCAAAGCAGATCTAATTGGTTCCTTTAATGATAATATTATTACTTTAGATGAAGACTTTTATTGGACTGATGGTGAAAAACAAAAAAGAACTTGGAAAATAAAAAAAATAGACAATAATAATTATATAGGAACTGCACCAGATGTAGTTGGAGAAGCAACTGGTGTGCAATATGGATCAGCATTTAAATTTAAATATGATTTATTAGTTCCATTCAAAAATAAAAATATCAAAGTCTCATTTGATGATTGGATATTTAAACAAGATGAAAAAGTTGCAATCAACAGAGCGACTTTAACTAAATTTGGTTTTAAAGTTGGTGAGCTGACAGTCTTTTTTATGAGAGACTAATCAACAATCTTTTTCATACCTTTTTCAATTATTTTAAAATACAGTCCATTTGGCATTACTTTTAGGACCTTCATTATAGATGTGAAAGATTTTGGAAAATGAATTTCAAATCCCTTATTTTTTGTTAAGCCCTTAAACATTTGATCTGCAGCAAACTCTGGAGATTTAATCATTGGCATTGGAAAATCATTTTTATCAGTCATTGGTGTTTTTATAAAACCAGGACTTACAAGAGAAACACGAACATTAAATCTTTTTAGATCAAAGTATAGACTTTCTGCAAAACTACTTAAGGCAGATTTAGACGCACAATATGCACCTGCTGCAGGCAAACCTCTGTAACCTGCTACCGAAGATACTATAGATATATGTCCTGACTTTCTACTTTTGTAATAATCGTATACAGAATTTATTGAATGTACGGTGCCAAAAAAATTAACTTCCATAATTTTTTTAACCTTCTCAAGATTTAAACTCTTCTCAGATTTTGGATCATGAATTCCTGTGCAGAATACGGATATATCAATCTCCCCAATTTTATTTCTAATATTTTCGAACACATTTTTACACTTTTCACTATCCGTTACGTCTAAAGGAAATGGCATTATATTCTCATTACTTTGAGATATTTCATTTAACAAATTTTCTCTTCTCGCTGAAATTGCTACCTTCCAACCTTCTTTTGCAAATTTTAATGCTAGTGCCTTACCAATCCCACTACTAGCTCCAGTTATCCATATTGATTTATTATTCATATAAAAATGATGTATAATATGAATATGTTAAAAAATAAATTTATATCTTTTACAATATTTGCAATAATCACTTATTCTGCGTCATTTATTGGAAGTTTAGCGACATTCTCTTATAAAGAGCCTTGGTATTCGACACTAAATAAATCTGTTTTGACACCTCCTGACTGGGTATTTGCTCCTGTTTGGACAACTTTATATCTTTTTATGGCTATAGCCATTTGGTCAGCTTGGCATAAGAATTATAATATAAATTTAGTTTTAATTTATTTAATCCATTTATGTTTTAATACAACTTGGAGTATAGTTTTTTTTGTTTTCCACAACATTGAATTAGCATTATTAAATTTAATCGTAATATTAACATTTATAGCAATATTAACTTTCAAATATAAAAAAATAAATAATTTAAGTTTTTATCTAATGATTCCTTATTTACTTTGGAGCTGTTATGCATTAATTCTTAATTTTACTTTAGTTTTATTAAATTAATATGGATGATATTGTAGTAGTTGGTGGTGGAATAATTGGAGCGTCTACAGCTTATTTTCTCTCAAAGGAAGGCAGAAAAGTAAAAGTAATTGAAAAAGATCCAACTTACAAAAAAGCTTCATTTCCATTATCTTTAGGTGGTTTTAGAAGACAATTTTTTCAAAAAGAGAACATCATGTTAGGAAAGTTTTCGAGAGAATTTTTGTTAAATGTTCCTAGTGATCTAAAAACTAAAAATAACCCAAGCCCAACAGTCAGTATGGTCCCAAATGGCTACCTTTTACTTTTTGGACCAGAACATGCTCAAGAACAGTATTTAGCTTTAGAAAATCATAAAGCTTGTGAGGCTGGTACAAAAAATATTAAAGGTTCAGAATTAAAACAAGTATTTCCATATATAAGTGAAGAGGGTATTGAAACAGCAACTTATTCGGATACAAAAATAGAAGGCTGGATAGACCCATATTTATTTCATAATGCTTTAAAAAATAAAGCTATAGAATTGGGTGCAGAATTTATTAAAGGAGATGTTAAAAGTTTAAAAGAAATTAAAGCAAATGCAATAGTATCTGCCGCAGGTTGTTGGACTAATGAACTTTTAAATGATATACCAGTTTTTCCTCAAAAGCATACTGTTTTTAGATTTAAATGCCCTAAACATATTCCTGAAATGCCATTAACGGGTGATTTAACAACAGGAGTATATTGGAGACCCGAAGGTAAAGAATATTTAGCTGGATCACCGAAGCCTGTATGGGATGCTGAAGATTTGGAACCAGAATGGAATGATTTTGAAGAATTAGTTTGGCCAGGTTTAGCAAAAAGAATTTCAGTTTTTGAAGAAATTAAAATGACTGGTGCTTGGGCTGGTTACTACGATTGCAATAAACTGGATAATAATGCAGTAGTTGGAAAACACCCAGGATACAAGAATGTGTATATGGCATCCGGATTTACTGGAAGAGGGTTAATGCAGGCACCTGGTATTGGTAGAGCTTTGACAGAATTGATTACAACAGGGTCTTATCAAACAATCGATTTAGGTTGTTTTTCTGTTGAGAGAGTATTAAAGCAAGAGGAAAGGGTAGAACCTTACGTTTTATAATTATTCATTCTCCAATTTTTTTTACAAATAATCCTAATATTCCATTAAATAATGAAACTAATAAAATAATAAATTGACCTTTAAAAGAATAAAAATCAAAAGACGGATAAAAACTTATAGCAACACTAAAAAATAAATAAGTTAAAATAAAAGGTTTTAAAAATTTTTTTATTTTCAAATTTATTTTTTCTTGTATTTAGCAGCCTCCTCTGAACCACTTGTTGCTGAGCCTTTACTGTATGAGTGTGCACCCATTCCAGCTAACTGTCCATCTTTTACTATTAAATACTGATCTCTGATAGGTTTTTTATCAAAAAAACATTCTAGAATTTCTCTGACACCATCTGCATATCTTGCTTGAGCTGATAGTGATGTACCAGATGTATGTGGAGTCATTCCATGATTAGGCATACTTCTCCAAACGTGATCATTTGGAGCTGGTTGTGGAAACCAGACATCGCCAGCATAACCACTTAGCTGGCCCGATTTTAAAGCGTCTGCAATATCGTCTTTATTACAAATTTTTCCTCTTGCAGTATTCACAATATACGCACCTTTTTTCATTTTGTTGATCATATCTTTATTAAAAAGATTTTCAGTTTCAGGGTGTAGTGGACAATTAATTGTAACTACATCGCAAACTTTAACCATTGACTCAACTGAGTCATGAAATGTTAAATTTAATTCCTTTTCAACGCTGTCTGGTAGTTTGTGTCTATCGAAATAGTGCAAATGAACATCGAACGGCTTCATTTTTCTTAATGCATCTAGTCCAATTCTTCCAGCTGCAACTGTTCCTATATGCATTCCCTCAACGTCATAACTTCTGTGGACAGCATCAGCTATATTCCAACCACCCTCGTTAACTATTCTGTGTTGGTTATGATAATCTCTAACCATTGAAACAATCATCATTACTATATGTTCTGCAACAGATCTTGAATTACAAAAAGTAACTTCAACTACATCAATTTTATTATCCATAGCAGCTTGTAAATCAACGTGATCTGATCCTATACCTGCGGTTATTGCCATCTTTAAATTCTTTGCTTTTTTAATTCTCTCTGCGGTTAAGTAATAAGGAAAAAACGGCTGTGAAATAACTATATCTGCATCAACTATATGTTTGTCTGCTTCACATCCATCACCATCTTTGCTATTTGTGACAATAAATTCGTGACCATTGCCCTCTAAAAATTTTCTAAGTCCTAATTCTCCTGACACACATCCTAGTAATTGACCAGGAGTAAAATCTCTACCTTTTGGAGTAGGCAAACTCATTCCATCAGGATATTTTTCTAATTTTGGTAAATCTGATAAAGGATAAGACTTCGGCATTCCACCTTTTGGGTCGTCATATAATACACATAATATTTTCATTTTTTCTCCTTAGACTTTTTAAGAACGTCTTTTTGATAAATTTAGTCTATCATGAAAAAGGAT
>Ga0208624_1001805_pt1 | contig 9950 bp, 9 predicted proteins | sample Knorr_S23_td_DCM_FD_185607 | JGI IMG/M metagenome (GOLD analysis project Ga0208624, IMG submission 185607) | Marine microbial communities from Southern Atlantic Ocean transect - Knorr_S23_td_DCM_ad_71m_LV_A (SPAdes) (version 2) | ecosystem: Environmental > Aquatic > Marine > Oceanic | place...
TAATGTAATTAACAATGAGGAGGTAACAAATGGGATCACAACAATTCCAAGGCAAGACAGTGGAAGAAGCAACAAAAATCGCTCTAGAAGATCTAAACGTAAATCTAGAAGAGGTTAAAATTGAAGTTGTTTCACCTGGAAAGTCTGGCATTTTAGGTTTAGGCGGAGAACCTGCAATAATAAATGTTAACTATGATGACAAGTCAAAGCCTAAAAAAACAACAAAAAGTAAGCCAAAAGCTAAAGTAGTAAAAAAGCCTGAAAAAAGTATTGCTAAAGAATTAGATGACATTGATGAAGAAACAGAAAAATTGGCAATAGATATAGTAAATTACCTTTTATCAAGCTTGAAAGTTGATGTAAAAACTTTTTTTAGAGATAAAGATGATTTTGATACTAAATCTTTATATTTTGAAATAGAAGGTGACGATTCAGGCTTAATAATTGGCAGAAAAGGGGAAACATTAAGATCATTTGAATTTCTCATTTCCTTTATTATAAAGAGACAGCTTGATAAAAGAGTTAGAGTTATTTTGGATGTTGAGGGCTACCAAGAAAGAAGAAGATCAAATTTAGTTTCTATTGCAGAAAGTAATGCAAAGAAAGTAATTAAATATGGAAAGCCCATTAAAATGGACCCAATGTCACCTTTCGATAGAAGAATAATTCATTTAGCTCTGGAAAAAGATAAAAAAGTTATTACTGAAAGCCAAGGAAGTGGTCCAAGAAGGCAAGTTGTAATCAAATTAAAATAAGTGAAAACTATTGATATTTTAACAATAGGCAATTTAACTGAAGATATAAACATTATTAATAATAAGGTTTACAAGTCTATTGGAGGAACTTCTTTTTATGCATATAAGGTTGCTGAGAAATTAGGGTATGATCTTAGAATTGTTTCTGAAATTTCAGAAAAGTTAGACGTAGCAAAAAAAATTAATCCAAAAAAAATAATATCTCAAAAAGCTCAATTACATACGATTTTTGAAAACAATTATCTTAAAGGGCAAAGAAACCAAAAGGTATTAAATGCTCCAGGAAAAATTATATTAAAAAATATAATTAAAAAATTGGAGAAAGTTGATCCAAAAATTGTTTTTTATTGCCCTATCTTAAATGAATTAGATTCAGGTTTTTTTACTTTATTCAATAAGAGTATAAAAATATGTAATCTTCAAGGGTTTATGAGGAAAACATTAAATCAAAGTATTCTTTCAAAGAAAAATTTACCTAATATCAATTTTAAAATTTTTGATGCAGTAATACTTTCTGAAATAGATACTAATTTTGAAAATGCACTCAAAATATCATCGTCTTCTAAGATCGTTTGTTACACAATGGGAAATAAGGGAGTAAAAATAATTATTAATAAGGAAATTAAATTTTTTAAAACTTTAGATGTTATTGATGTTGATGAGACCGGTGCTGGAGATGTATGGGGTGCATCATTTATAATTTTTTATTATCTTATGAAAAAAGATTTAAATGAAAGTGCTGCTTTATCAAATATTTCTGCATCTTTATCAGTAACAGGGATTTCAGATAAAAAAATTCCAAAATATAATGAAATATTAAAACATTATAATGCCTAAAAAATTAAGACTAGACCAATTACTTATAAAGAAAAAATTAGTAAATTCTTTAGGTGAAGCAACTAACTTAATAAACAACAGGAAAGTAAGAGTATCAAATTATAATTCAAAATTTCTGTTTGAACATACATTGGTAAATGAAGATTCTGATATAAAAATCATCCAGCAAAATTTCGTATCAAGAGGTGGTGAAAAACTTCACAATTTATTAATAAACTACGAAGTAAATGTTGAAGGAAAAAAATGTCTTGATGTAGGGGCTTCGACTGGAGGTTTTACACATGCATTAATTAAAAATGGAGCAAAGAAGGTGTATTGTGTTGATGTTGGAAAATCTCAATTAGATACAATTATTAAAAATAACCCAAAAGTAGAATTTTTTGAAAACGTTAATGCAAGGTATGACTTTGATATTGGCGTAAAAAAATTAGATATTATAGTGGTGGATGTTTCATTTATTTCAGTTATCATGATAGTCAATCAATTAAAAAAATTTTTATCAAAAAATTCAATTTTAATTATCTTAATTAAGCCTCAATTTGAAGCAAATAAAGATGAAGTTGACCATGGAGGAATAATTAAAAATGTATATTTATTACCAAAAATACTAGATAAAGTTATAAAAAATTTACAAAGAAGTGGATTAAATTTATTAGCCTTAAAAAAATCTGAACCAAAAGGTAAAAAGGGAAATCAAGAATTTTTTACAATTTTTAAATTGCCATAAATATATAATTATTGATTCATAAATTTAAAATGAGATACTTAACATATAAAAAAACTTACTGATAATTAAGTGAATAAATTAAAACATTATGAAGATATTAATTAGTATTTCTGATACAAAGGGTATAGTGACTTTTTTAAATAAACTGGCAACCTTTTATTCTAATATTGAAATTATTGCTACATCAGGTACAAATAAATATTTAAAAAGCCACAATATTAATTCAGTAGAAATTTCTGATTATATTAATTTTCCAGAAATTCTTGGTGGAAGAGTTAAATCTCTACACCCAAAAATTTTTGGTGGAATTTTATCAAGAGGAAATTTAAAAAGACATAATAATGAATTAAAAAAACATAACATAAAAAAATTTGATATGGTCATTTGCAATCTTTATCAGTTTGAAAAAATTGTCAATTCTAATGATTTCAGTAATGAAGAAGCAATTGAAAATATTGATATTGGTGGAGCTTCTATCCTAAGGGCCGCAGCAAAAAATTATAATGATGTTGTGGTAATTTCAGATATTCTTGATTACGATTCAGTGTTAAGTTGCATTGCTGAAAATAAATTAAATATAGAAATTAAGAAAAAGCTTGCATCAAAAGTTTTCGATTTACTTTCTGATTATGATAGTAAAGTAGCAAATTATTTGTCAGGGAATAAAAATACCAACATTAAATCAGATCAGAAATTGAATAAATTAAGATATGGTGAGAATCCTCATCAGTCAGGATATATTCAAGTAAATGAATCAGAAAATGGAATAGCAAATTCAATTCTTATTTCAGGAAAAGAAATGTCTTATAATAATTATTTAGATGCAGATGTTGCTTTTAATGCCACAAATAATTTTAAAGAAAATTGTGTTTCAATTGTAAAACATACTAACATTTGTGGATTATCAATAAATTCTAATCAACTGAAAGCTTTCAATGATGCTATAAAAGGAGATCCTGTATCTGCATATGGAGGAATCTTAGGCTTTAATTCATTGCTAAATGAAGATGTCGCTAAAGAAGTAATTAAAAGTTTTTTTGAGATAATTATTGCTCCAAATTTCAGTCATCAAGCTCTAGAGATTTTAAAAAATAGAAAAAATCTCAGAATTTTACAAGCAAAATATTCTCCATCTAGTCAACTTCATTTTAGATCCATATCTGGAGGATTATTAGCTCAATCCCAAAATTTCGATGAGAAATATGATCTAAAAATAGTGACTGAAAAGAGACCTTCTAATAATCAGTTAGAAGATCTAAAATTTGCATGGAAATTATGTTCATTTGTTAAATCAAATGCAATTATTTTGGCTCAAAATAAAACATTATTAGGGATGGGTGCTGGTCAACCAAATAGAGTGATGAGTGTAAAAATAGCAGGTGAAGTAGCAGGAAAAAAAAGTATTGGTTGTGTAATGGCTTCAGATGCATTTTTTCCATTCCCTGATTCAATAATTAAAGCTAGCGATCTTGGAATAAAATCAATAATTCAGCCAGGAGGATCGATTAATGATTCCGATGTTATTGAAGAAGCTAATAATAGAGGTATTTCTATGATTTTTACCAACCAAAGGAGATTTACTCATTAATGAAAGATTCAATAGATATAGTACTTCCTGTTTATAACGAATCTAAAAATTTAGAAAAAAGATTTATATATTTATATGAATTTCTTTCTAAGCAGATTGAGCAAGATTGGGTTATAACAATTGCAGAAAATGGTTCTACAGATAATACCTTAGAAATATCTAAATTTTTACAAAAAAAATATAAGAAATGTAGAGTAATTTCTATAGATGAACCTGGAAAAGGCCAAGCATTAAAAAATGCATGGTTAACAAGTAGTGCCAATATATATGGATACATGGATTCTGACCTTTCAACAGATATTGAAATTTTGCCTGAATTTATTAATAAAATACTAAATGAGAATTATGATATTGTAATAGCTTCTAGATTGATAAAAGGATCTAATGTTATAGGTAGAAGTTTAAAGAGAGAAATAATTTCAAGGACTTACAGTAAGATATTTAGAGCAATATTATCTGTAAATTTCTATGATGCTCAATGTGGATTTAAATTTGCAAAAAAAGAAGCTATATTAAAAGTTATAGATGAATGCAAAGATAAAGAGTGGTTTTTTGACACTGAAATTTTATATAAAGCAGAAAAAAATAATTTATCTATATGTGAAGTACCTGTAACATGGGTAGATGATAGAGATTCAAGTGTGAATATTGTATCAACTATAATTAATGATCTAATTGGTCTTATAAGATTGAGATTAGGAAAATGAGTGATAAATTTGATTTAAATAAATTAGTGCTTGTTGGTGAAACTGCTGAAGCTAGTTTAAGAAGAACATCGGAGATATTAAGAGATCAAGGTTTAAATCCAAATGTCACAATAGAGTTTATTTCAAAAGAGCAAGGTGTTTTTAGTGGATATGGAGAGATTTCTCAAATTATTTCAAGGTTTCTTCCCAAAGCGTTTAGAGATGAAGTTTTATGTTTAAATGATGGTGACATTTTTGCAAAAGGTGAAGTTATCCTTCGTGTAAGTTGTACTTTTGCAGTAATTGCAAATTATATAACTGCTATTAATGGAATAATATCTTCGTCTTCAGGATGGGCAACAGCAGCAAAAGAATGTGTTGACTCTGCTGAAGGAATACCGATTGTTAACTTTGGAGCACCTCATGTTCATCCTAATGTTGTGGGAATTATGGATTACTCATCAATTCAAGGTGGAGCAAAAGGTTGCTCTTCAATTCTTGGGGCAGGCCTTTCTGATTTAACTCCAGTGGGAAGTATGAATGAGGCTTTAGTAGTAATAATGGGAGATGTTGTTGAGGCTGCGGAAGCATTAGTTAATAGTGGAGATTCTGAACTTCCTAAAGTTGTAAGTATTGGTATTCTAGGAGATGAGGGCGAAGAAGCGAAGAAAGTTGTAGAAAACTTTCCTTCTATTCGTGGTCTTAAATTAGAGACACCAGAAGAAAGAGGAGGCATTAAAGGTGAAACTTTAAGAGAAGTAAGAGAAAGGCTTGATCAACTTGGATTTATAAATACTCAATTATCGATTTCGGGTGATTTAAATCCATCATTGATTAAAGAAATTATAGAAGTTGAAAAAGAATGGCAAAGCGAATCTAGCCCTAGTTTTGAAAATCAAAATCTTGAGAATATACCTGCTAACAATTTGAATAGAAGGCTTGTGCAAGCAATAGGTGTTGATAGGTATATTGCTTGTAGAAAACCAATTAAAATAGGGTCATATTTGAAACTAATTGATGGGAATCCAGTTTCTAAACGTGGTCAGGTTCCTGGAATTCTTCCGGGTGCAAGATTAAATAAAATGTCATTCACTAACTAAATTTTTAATTATAATTTTATCTTTATTTGCTTTAATAATTATTGTTCCTGGCATATCCAATGAAAAATTATTGGTTTGAGACAGGCACTTATTTATTACAATATCTAAATGCTTTTTTTCCATAAATATTGAATTTGAAAAGGATTCACACTTTGTTTTTACTAGCAACTTCTTTTCAATATCTTCAAGTAAATTAAATTTCAATCTATCAAATGATATTTCATTTTTATTTTCGACTAAGTTTAATTTTGGATATTTTTTTCTAATTAAATTGTTTTGATAAGAATTTATTTCACTAGCTAATTTTGTAACCCTATTTATTGTGTTTAAAAAATCAGGATTTAATTTTTCAAGTTCCGGAATTACATTATTTCTTATTCTATTTCTTGAGTATTTATTATCTTTGTTAGAAATATCATTTATAGGTTTTGTATTATTTGAAATGCTGTAATCATAGAGATCCTTTTTTTTGATTTCAATAAATGGTCTAAAAATTTTCAGATCATTAAATTTATTGATTATTGAAAAATATTTTAATCCCTCCATTCCTTTTAATCCTGCACCTCTAGTTAATTTCATTAAAAAAGTTTCTACATGATCATTTAAGTTATGTGCAGTAATTAAACAATAGGATTTAGTTTTAATAATATGCGCAGAAATTATGTTATATCTAATATTTCTTAAGCTATCTTCAGATTCAGAATTGGGAATTGATTTTTGATCTTTTAAATTATGAATAGTTAAGCATATATTTAATTTATCACATATATTTTCAACAAAATTTTGATCCTTGTCGGAATCTTTACGAAGGCCATAATTCACATGAAAAGCTTCAAAATTTAATTTATAATCCAATTTTCTTAATTTATCTAAGGCAATAATAAGAGATGTAGAATCTCCTCCGCCTGAAAATCCAATAACTAATTTTTTATCTATAAGATCAAATTTTTCAAGATTTCTAATTAACGTTTCTTCTATCTTATTCATAATTAATTTCTTAATTATTCTTCAAGCCTTTTTCTTATTCTTACTTTTGATATACGTGACCCATCAACTTCATTTATAGTTATTCTTAAATTACCATAACTTGTTTTTTCGCCAATTTCAGGAATCTTTTGGAAATTTTCTAATATAAATCCTGCTATTGTTTCATAATCTCCTTCAGGAATATTAAGTTCAAGTTCATCATTTGCTTCATCAATATTCATAGCCCCATCAATTTCATAAGTATTTGGCTCCAAAGTAATATATTTTTCTTTCGGCCTTATCCCTTCTTCTCCAGTTGAGCCTACAATTTTTTCAATTAAAGAAGTAAATGTTATTAATCCTGAAACACCCCCAAATTCATCAACTATTAATGAGATCTTATTTCCAGTCCTTCTCATCTCCGTAAATAGTTCATCTAATCTTTTTGATTCTGGTATAAATAATGGAGATCTCATTATTGAACTTACAACTGATCTATCACTTAATTTATTTGTTGCTAAAGATGTCATGACATCTTTAGTTGATAATATTCCTACTACATCATCGTAATTATCATCAAAAACAGGAAATCTAGAGTGAGGGTGGTTTTTATAAATTTTTAAAAAATCGCTAAATGATGTTTCAAAGTGCACCCATTCAATATTATTTCTTGGTGTCATAATTTCTTTAGCTTCAGTCTCTCCAAACCTAAATACATTTTCAAGCATTTCACCTTGGTCAATATTCACAGTACCTTCCTCTTCACCAACATCAATTAACATTCTAAGTTCTCCCTTAGTTACAGATGGAGAAGAGACTTCACCATTTGATCTAAAAATTTTATTTAAAGTTTTTGGGATTAATGCAAATATAAAAACTAAAGGCTTTGTAAATTTGATAAGAATGCTGACAATATCTGATGTAGCTAAAGCCCATTTTTCTGGATTAATTGTTGATACAGCTTTTGGAGTCAATTCTCCAATTACTACAATTACAACTGTTGTTACAAGTGACGCAATAAGAATTGCTGTGGCTGAATTTTCACCAATTATACTAATTGCTAAACTTGTTCCTATGGTTGCAACCGTTATGTTCAGTAAGTTACCTATAAAAAGTATTGTTGCGAAGAAATCTTCAAAGTTATCTTGAATCTTTGAGATTAATTTTGCTCTTCTATTGCCTTCTTGTGAAAGGTGCTTGATCCTTATTTTATTAACAGCAATTATACTTGCTTCTGATGCACTTATTAGAGCACTTAATAAAAGAAGTATGAATATTATAATTAGTGAGTTATACAATTTAAAATTTAATTATGAAGTGTGATTTTATGATGATGACGAGATATTGTAAATCTTTATTATTCTGCTTCTCTAATCTTTTTTTCGATTTCATCAGAAATTGACTTATCTTCTTTTAAAAATTTTCTGGTACTGTCTCTTCCTTGTCCTAACCTAATATCTCCATACGAAAAAAATGACCCGCTCTTAGTAATTATTTCCTTTTCAACTCCTAAATCAATTAATGAACTTTCTTTGCTTATTCCTTCAGAAAAAATTATATCCATTTCTGCTTTCTTAAAAGGAGGTGCCATTTTATTTTTTACAATACGTGCTCTAACTTTATTCCCGACTATATCTGTTCCATTTTTAATTGGTTCTATTCTTCTAAGATCTATTCTTACTGAGCTATAAAATTTTAAAGCTCTCCCTCCAGGCGTGGTTTCAGGATTCCCAAAAACTACTCCAACTTTTTCTCTTAATTGGTTAATGAATATAGCAGTACAATTTGTTTTTCTTATTGTCCCTGTCAATTTTCTTAAAGCTTGAGACATTAATCTGGCTTGTAATCCAATTTGAAGTTCTCCCATTTGACCTTCAATTTCAGCTGTAGGTACAAGAGCAGCAACGCTATCAACAACTACAAGGTCAATATTTCCACTTTTAACTAAATATTCTGTTATTTCAAGTGCTTGTTCTGCTGAGTCTGGTTGAGAAACTAGAAGTTTATCAAGATCTATACCAATTTTTCCAGAATAAGAAGGATCTAATGCGTGTTCGACATCAATATAGGCTGCATTTCCACCTTGTTTTTGAACTTGGGAAACTGCTGATAATGCCAAAGTAGTTTTTCCTGCTGATTCAGCACCAAAAATCTCAACAATCCTTCCTTTTGGAAGACCACCAATTCCTAAAGCCATATCAAGTATGATTGATCCAGTTGGAATTATGCCTTCTTCATAGTCTTGAACATCATCCTTCATTAGCATTACTGACCCTTTACCGAATGTTTTTTCAATTCCTGCTAGGGTAGTTTCTATTTCTTTTTGGGATTTAGCTTCTTTTTTTGGCATATTTATAGGCTACTACAGATTATATATTTTTTTTACAACTAAATGTCACTAATTTATTAATGGCCTGAAACCTAACTTTACGTCTAAGTTTAAGTTTTCATTACCCCTAATAACAGTCAATTCTATAGAATCACCAGGAACCGTATTTTCATTCAAGAAATTAACAAGCCCACTAAAGGATTTAACTTTAAATTCTAAACTGTCCTTTTTGATAGCAATAATAATATCACCTGGGTCGTTTTCATTTCTTCCAATTAACCCTGAATCTCCAGATGGTCCATCAGGATCAACATATGTAACCTCAATACCCAATACTTGATCTTCGATTTCTAATTGTTTCTTTCTTTCATAAGTCAATTTCTCAGTTGCACCAATTCCTAGAAGAGAATGTTCATAATATTTTTTTGTAATCAATGAAGGGATTACTCTTTTTGCAGTGTTTATTGGTATTGCAAATCCGATACCAGAGCTGGATCCAGATCTACTTGCAATTTGAGCATTAATTCCTATAACCTCGCCATTAGAGTTAAATAATGGCCCACCAGAATTTCCAGGATTAATAGAAGCATCATGTTGAATGACTGAGCCAATTAAGAAATTTGTTTCCAAGTCAGGTCTTGCCCTTCCAATTGCACTAATTATTCCAGAAGTTAAAGTAAAATTTTCACCAAATGGGTTTCCTATAGCTATAGCCTGATTACCAACATTTACCATTGAACTATCACCAAGAGATAGAGGTTTGTATTCATAGAAATCTGGATACTCCACTTCAAGAATAGCTAGGTCAGAATATATATCATGTGCAATTAAATTTGCTTTGAACTCGTAACCATCGTGAAAGGCAACAATAATATCGCTGTCTAAAAATGCAGCTGCCTCCCTTACTACATGAGAATTAGTTGCAATTCTCCCTTCATCATCCCATATAAAACCTGACCCAG
>Ga0208624_1001806_pt1 | contig 9949 bp, 6 predicted proteins | sample Knorr_S23_td_DCM_FD_185607 | JGI IMG/M metagenome (GOLD analysis project Ga0208624, IMG submission 185607) | Marine microbial communities from Southern Atlantic Ocean transect - Knorr_S23_td_DCM_ad_71m_LV_A (SPAdes) (version 2) | ecosystem: Environmental > Aquatic > Marine > Oceanic | place...
TGTGCGATCATTGGTTTTTGCGGTTTGCGCGCTTGGCCAGGTGGAGTCCTATTTCAATTCCTTGATGCGGATGTTGCGATAAAACACCGGGGAGGAATGGTTTTGCAAACCGATGAATCCGCCGGTGCGCTTGAGTCCGGGGACGTTTTTGACCTTCTCGGCCAGTTTGTCCAAGTCGGCCTTGATAACCTGCCTGCCGTTGACCCAGACTCGGCACATGGAGCCGGCGCACCGGATGCGCAGGGTCTGCCATTCGCCGGCCTTTTTTGTGGCGCGCTCGCTGGGCGGTTGCACGGCATAGATGGCTGCAGTGAATTGGTCTGGCTTGAGGTCCTTCCACTTTGGGCCGTAGTCATCCAGCACCTGAATCTCCAGCCCGGTCACCCATGGGTTGCCTTCTTTTGGGGCGCGAATGAACACGCCGCTGTTGCCGTCGGTGGGAATTTTGTATTCCAGTCGAAGGTCGAAATTCGAAAATTCCTTCTTGGTGGCGATCCATTGGGAGCCCTTTTTTCCCGTGCAGGAAAGGATGCCATCCTTGGCGACCCAGTTGGTGGTTGGGCCCTCGACACCCTGCCAACCGGAGAGGTCTTTGCCGTTGAAGAGCGGAGTGAATCCTTTTTCCGCAGCGCCAAGCTGGGCAACGCAAAGAGTTGTTGCAATTAGAAGTGCTTTCACGCCGCGACTCTAAGCGCGTTGCGGGAGACGGCAATGTAAAATGATTTTAGGAGGGGCGGATTATTTGCCGGCCGCCTTCAGGTCGGCTCCTGTCTTGGCCCCGTTCTTTCTGAGAAGCTCAGCGACTTTCGGCTTGTTCTTGGCCCAGTCGAGAGGCGTGTCGCCATCCGTGTCCTTCGCATTGACCTCGGCCTTTGCCTCAATCAGTGCCGCAACGATTTCAACGTGGCCCTTGTAGGCTGAGCCGTGAAGGGGCGACCAGCCGTTTGCGTCGCGCGCGCTCGAGTCAGCCTTGTTTTCCAGCAATAGCACAACAATTTCCTTGTGACCATTGTAGGCGGCACGGTAAAGCGGCGTGCGGCCGAGGTTGTCCTTGCCGTTGACATTGGAGCCGGCCTTCAGGTGCTGCTTGACGGCCTCAAGATTTCCGTTGGCAGCATCGTCGGAGAGCGCACCCAGTTTGACCGCGGATTGAGCGCCGTGCTTGCGGAGCACCTCCACGGCGTCGGCGTCGGCCAGTTCCAACGGTGTCAGTCCGGCCTTGTTCTTGGTGTTCACGGCGGCATCGTTGGCGATCAGTACCTCGATCGCGGCACCGTGGCCGCCTCGCGCTGCCCGGTGAAGGGCGGTCATGCCCTCGGCGTCCGGTTCGTCGACCTTGGCTTTATTAGCGAGAAGTAGTGCGACGATCTCGGCGCTGCCTTTTGAGGCGGCAAAATGAAGAGGAGTGTCGCCGTCATCGTTCTTCGCGTTCACATCGGCGCCGACTCCTACTAGCGCCTGGGCGCCGATCAGTTTTCCAGAACGGGCGGAGTAGTGCAGGGGAGTGGCGTTCCACTGATTGCGAAGGTCGATATCCGTACCGGCGGCGTGATGCTGCAGGATCGTCTCGATATCCCCCTTGTAGGCGGCCTGATGGATGGAGACGGAGGGTGCCTCGACCTTTTCTTTGGGCGGCTCGACAGGAGTTGGGGTTGAGCTGCAACCGGCGGCCAAGAGGCAGCCGGTGGTCAAAAACAGCAAAATCTTGTTTGTCATAATGCGGGCGAAGCGTATGACCACGGTGAGCCCGGTTCAATCATGATTTGCCCAAACAAAGCGCTTGGCCAAGCGATTCTTGCTTGTTTCTTTGAGGGGCTGCGGGTAGCAAGGGCGCGACCGCAAGCCAAGCGCTTGGCTTGCCAAGGGGTAACCATGCAACTCGACGATCAACAGAAAAAAATTGTGGCCGGTTGGATTGAGGAAGGTCTCGATCTTTCGGCGATTCAAGCCCGTCTCGAATCGGAATTGGACATCAGTATGACCTACATGGATGTGAGGTTTCTGGTGGGCGACCTGGAGTTGATGCCCAAGGACGAGGAGGAACCAGCGGAGGAGGACGACGACGAAGTAGAGGAAGAGCCGGTTGGGGCCATGCCCGGCGGGCCGACGCCGGAGGATCCCTTTCCTGCCCCGGAGGATCCCATGGCGGATGCGCCAACTCCCGCTCAGGACGGAGCGCCGAGTGATGAGATGCCCGAACCGGGTAGCGGTGGGGATGTGTCTATCAGTGTTTCTCCGGTGACCAAGCCGGGGATGATGGCGAGTGGTTCGGTGACGTTCTCCGATGGGGTGACCTGCGACTGGTATTTGGACCAATTCGGTCGCCCGGGTTTGGTGCCTCCGGCTGAGGGTTATCGTCCGCCGGACGCCGACATGCCGGTATTTGGGCAGAAATTACAGGAAGCGCTGCAGGGCGGTTACTAGGGTGCAGCCCTATTTTTTGGATTTTTTGTGGGCCTTCTCCTCGGCCTTGGCTGCCTTCTTTTCCTTCTTCTTTTTCTTGGCGATGAGCTTCTTGAGTTTGCGCCAGTTTTCCTCGGCGGTGATGTAGCCGACGCATTTCTTTGAGCCGCAGCGGCACTCGTGTTCTTCGTAGCACTCGAGGTCGAATCCGTAGTTATAGCTTAACTCCTCGCCCTTTTTGATTTTTCGCGTGGAGAGCAGCCAGATGCGATTTTTGATGACATCAGGTTCGCAGTTGGGATCGCAGGAGTGATTGATGAAGCGGGCTGTATTTTCCGGGACGTTGCCGTCAAGGTCGTATCGCTTGTTGAGTTCGAACACGTACACCGCGCCGTCGGTGAGGCTGCCTTGATTTTTTTCGATCAACGCGATGCTGCGCTTTTCCGATTCCTTTTTGGTGATTTTTTCACCGATGTACTCGATCACCTTTTTCCCCTTCGGGATATCGGTTCGGGCGAACACGCCGGTGCCGTGGATCTCGGATTGTTGAACGTCGATGTATTTGCTCGTCGTTGGCTCCCTGCTCATGCGGCGCGGAGTGTATGAGTCAAACCCACGGAGGCGAAGTTTTTTAAGTGCCGTATTCGGCTTGGCCAGGCGGGTTAATTCCCGGCTTTCTCTTTTTTCTTTTTGGCCTGTTCCTTGACGTACTTGAGATAGAAGTCGTTGATGTCCTTTGGCCACTTGAACGTCGGTGTGTTGAGCGGGTCGAAGCCCTTCAGGTGTGCCCGGGAAGCCCGTTGCGACGGGCGTTTGTAGCGCCAATCGGTTTCGCCGAATATTTCCTTCACCAGCTTGGCCAAGGGCGGATCGTAGGCCTTCAGTTCCTCGCGGTTGTCCACATGGTTGTGGTCGTGGTCCGGCGGGCGATTGGTGTTGAACCAGCTTTGGACGCCTTCCGCCCAGTATTCGTAGTGATTGTTCGAGGCGTATTTGCCCTTCCACAAGCCCTTGGCCATGGCTGCGTCGTAGGTTTTCTCGAGGCGTTCGTCGAACGTTGGGTCGACATCGAAAATGCCGTTGAGATGAATCGCGTGGGCGAACTCGTGGATCAGGATGTTTTCTGTGTTGTAGGGGTCGCCGGGGTAGCAGAGCAGGTTTTCCTCGGCGCAACTGATGACCGGGTCATCCCGGTCGGATCCGAATCCGCGCGCGCGGCGGTCCCAAAACTTGGCCGGCTCGAAGTGGGCGTACTCGGGGATCTGCGTGGTGAACTCGTTGTGGCTCATGACTACGAGGCGGCAGTTGCGCTTGATCATGTTGTCGAGAATGTCTTTCCGGTGGCCGATCATTTTCTCGACGAGATGCGCAGCCTCCTTCAGTGCGAAGTCGGTAACTTTGTCGGATGAAACCACCGGCAGCCCTTTCACGGTTGTGCTCTTTTTATAAAAGTCCGGCAGCTTCAGGTATTCCGGCACGCTTTGTTTGATCGGGTAGGCTGCGCTGGTTTGTTTTGTTGGCTTGGGCCGGTTGCGATATTTTTTGTAGAGCCGGGTGTGGCGGCTGGAGAGATCGATTTTTTCACCAGCGATCCACATTTGTTTGACCTGCGTGGTGATTTCGAGAATGTCGCCGTTGGAAACAAATAGTGTCGCCTCCTTGCCGGGCTGAATGGAGCCCAGGCGGTCCGCCACACCGAGTGCCTCTGCGGCGAACAGGGTCAGGCCCTTGTGGGCAATGTCCGTTGGCAGTCCGTGCGTAGCGCTTTGAGCTGCGGCGTAGGGTACGTTGCGGGCGTTGGTGGCGGCGAACCGTGTGAGTCCTTCGCTGAAAATCACCTTCACACCGGCCTTGTGAAGAATGCCGGCGGCGCGAAACTGAACGTCGTAGCGGTCAAAATCCCGAGGGGGCAGGGTGAAGGTGTGCTCGTAAATCAAAGGAATCTTGTGCTTGGCCAGTCGGTCCGCCACGCGCCATGCATCGCGTCCACCGGCGAGGATCATTCGCCAGCCGCGCTTGGCAGACCACTCGAGGGCGGACTCAATCTGCGTCTGTGAATTTGCGTGGATCATCAGCGGTTTCTCACCGCGAACCCACGGGGTCATCGCGTTCCATGCGGGCACGCCCTTGTGGCCGGGCTCGGACTGGGTTTTGACGAATGCCCGGGCCTGCTCGAAAAACTCGTCGATTTCCTTCAGTCGCTTGTCGCGTTCGTCGGCCTGTTTTTTGGCGTCGTCGGCACCGGGGTTGATCGTCATTCGGGGCCAGAAAACATGGAGCGCTACCGGCGAATTGCGGAGCATGTTCTCGTATCCCCAGCCGACCGTGGACAACAGGCCGGATTGACCGGACACGGTGCCGCCCTGCGGTGTGGGCAGGAAGTGGGTGATGCCGTTTGCCCGGGCGACCGGGATCAGTTCCGAGTCGGGGTTGATCGCCAGCCACGACTTCACCTCTGGCGTGTAGGTGCCGACTTCGCTGGTGTCGACCGTGGCGCGGACCGCCGCGATTTCCATCAGGCCAAGCGCAGTGGTTGTGGCGATGATTCCCGGGAAAATGTGCTGTCCCTTGAGATTGATCGTGTCGACTTTTTTGAACTGGGGCATTTTCTCCGCCGGGCCGACGGCCTTGATCGTGTCGCCATCCAAAAGGACGAAACCGGGCGTGTGAGTTGGGCCGGACACGGTGTGCACAACGGCGTTGGTCAGCAGGGTGCGCTTGGCCAACCCGCTTGGCCAAGCGGCAAACAGAGCCGCTGCCGTAATGGTGAGAACCGGGATGTGTGTGCGTTTGAAATTCATGTCTTTGTCTCCACTTGGTTTAGTTGGTCTTGATTTTGCAGTCCTGGCAATCGACGACCCCGAGGCCGTGGGCGGTCTCAAGTGCGCGCCGGAAAAAGGCGGCACGGGCCTCATTGGCTCCTCCCTTTTTGTCTTCCGACTTGTCCTCCTTGGCTTTGCCCTTGGCCTTGGCCAACAGCTTCTCACGTTCCTTGGTCCTCGCCTCGGCCCGCTGGATGCCTTCGCCCCGTTCGAAATATCGTTTGCCGTCGATCCATGTCTCGAGACAGATAGCGCGTGTGCTGAGGGGCGGGGCGGACCAGATCACGAAGTCCCCGTCCTTGCCCGGTTCAAGCGAACCGACGCGGTGATCTACCCGCAGTTGTCGGGCCGGATTCAGCGTGACAAAATTCAGTGCATCCGCCGGTTTGGTGTTGCCGTACTTGACCGCTTTGGCCGACTCGAGATTCATGCGGCGCGCGAGGTCGGATGAGTCGGAGTTGAACGAAACCACCACGCCGCGCTCGCGCATGAGGCTGCCGGCGTAGGGGATGGCGTCGATCACCTCGTACTTGTAGCCCCACCAGTCTGCGAAGCAGGAACCGCCGGCGCCGTGGGCCGCAATTTCGTCTGCAACCTTGTAGCCCTCGAGAACGTGCTGGAGCGTGCCGACACGAACACCGAATTGTTCCATCGTGCGAAGGAAGGCGAGGATTTCATCCTGCCGATAGGAGTGGCAGTGAATCCAGCGGTCGGCGGTGATGATTTGTCCGAGCGTTTCAAGCTCGAGGTCGCGCCGGGGAGGCGGGCCGCCCTTCTCGCGGAACCGTCGCCACTCGCGGTTGTACTGCCAGGCGGCGGTGAATCGATTCTCGTGAAAAGCGGGAACACCCATCCGCGTCTGCGGGAAGCGAGTGGTTTTGTTGTCGCCCCAGTTGGACTGTTTCACGTTTTCACCAAGCGCAAACTTAATGCCCGGGGGGGCGGCCTTGAATTTCATCTCCTCCGGACCACCGCCGAGGCGGAGCTTGATGATCGCATTTTGTCCGCCGATCGGATTGGCCGAGCCGTGGAGCAGATTCGCCACCGTCAGGCCGCCGGCAAGTTGGCGATGAACCTCGGGTGACTCGGAATTAACGACATCACCGATCGAGACCATGGCAGAGGAGGGAAGTGTGCCCTCATTGACCATGCCGAGAATCATGCTGTGATTGTGGGCGTCGATCAGGCCCGGCGTGACGTGGCGTCCCTTGGCGTTGATGACATGTGCCCCTTCTGGAGCAGTGATGCCTCGGCCGACCTGCTTGATTTTTCCGTCGACGATTAACAGGTCACTCTTCTTCAAGATGCCTCGTTTGCTGCTGGTCCAGATTGTGGCATTTCGCACGAGGACAGTTTTGCTTTCGGGCTCGAAAATCGTGTCCTCCTCGATCGGGGAAAGGGCGATCAACTTGTCCTCTTCCGGTTCATCCTTCTTTTCTTTTTTCTCGTCATTCTTTTTTTTGTCCTGGTCCTTCTTTTTGTCGATCCAGGCCAGTTTTTGGGGTTCGAACGAATTCCAGATGCCCTCGATCCACACGCCTCTGATCTTGGCCTTGGGGTCGAAATAGTCACCCTCGACCATGACAAGATTGGCCAGTTTTCCGGTTTCGATGGTGCCAAGTTGATCGGACACGCCGGTGAGTTTGGCCGGAGCGGTGGTCAACGCGGCGAGTGCATCGCGCTTGGCCAAGCCGCGCTCGATCGCCTTGGCCAGATTGGCTCGGAAATGATTTTTATCCTTCAGCCCATGCAGAGTGAGTGAGATAGGTTGTCCGTTTTTCTGGAGCATGGCCGGGACTTCCGGCGCCCAGTCCCATGCACGAAGCTGGCCAAGCGAGACGTTCTCCCAATCGCTATCGCTGGGCATCTTTGGAGCCTTGGGTAAAATGAGTGGTACGATAAACTGTGCGCCGGTGGCCTTGATCAGGTCAGGGCGGCGCCACTCTTGTCCACTGGCGACGAGGATAGGCTTGATGCCGAACTCCGCACCGAGTCGCACAGCCTTGTCGATCATCAGCACACTTCCGGGCTCCATCACGGTGGGCTGGCTGCCCTGTATCGCAGGCTGTAGCGCGGCGAGCGCCTGATTGTACGCCGGTCGCTCGAAGGACGTGGCGTTTTGCTGGTAATAATCCCAAGTGGCCTTGTAGTGCTGGGCGTCGGAGAGTGTCTGGCGTATCGCGGCGATCACGCCCATCAATGATCGGGGAAATTCCTCCTGCTTGGCCGCCTGTGGATCAAACACGATATGCTGAAAAAGGTTCGGCTTGATGATGAGTTCGTTAGGTGAACCTTGGCCAAGCGAGATGAGAGCGCTCTGGCCTCGCACGATTCCGCTACTTGGGGTCAGGGCGACCGCAGTAAAACCCTGCTTGCGGTATTCATCATACGTGTCCCGTTTGGGGCTGAATTCGTCGGCGACATGAAAATCCGGCTTCATGGTTGAGAGACCGGAGCCCGGGCCAGTTTGGCCGGGGTCGCGTTCGTTGCCGGTGGTGCCGAAGAAGCCGGGTTTACCGGCTGCCGTGGCCTCCCTGCCGGTGATGCTCTGCGTCATTGTTGTCGAGAGCGGCTTGGCATCAGTGACGTAGGGATCGATGAATCCTGCGTAGAGGGTCATCCCACTCATGTCCCAAACCCGCGCGGTGTCCGGTGCTTCGCCCTGTTTTGTGACGCTAACAATGCGGCCGTTGTGGATGACCACCGTTGCGTCCTCGATTTTGACTCCCGGCTTGGTGACCACGGTGGCGTGGGTCAAGGCATGGTGGCCCGGCGGGACGGGGCGGTTACCCGGGGCAACGATCTCGGCCAGGGGGGCAGCTATCCCGGCGGCCAGCATGGATAGCGCAAGCGTGATGCGAATTTGTTGCATGCGCCATATGAAAGCAAGGGCAGTTCGTTCGACCAAGCAAAATGAGTGCTTGGCTAAGCGGGACGATTTCGGTATTAAGGCCTCGTTCTTTATTCCGGGCAGTTGCCCGGAGACAATCACTTTCAGTAAGGGAACCCCGTGAGATTCGGGGACGGTTGCGCCACTGTGACGAGTCGCAAGGCTCGGAGTCAGATTACCTCGCTGGGATGTGCTCGTCAGGCCGCAGTTGCGGCACTTCTCCGCACAAGAGAAGGATGAGGCCAACAGCTGTTGTGACTTTTCCTGAGACCTCCCGTGCGGGTGGTCTCTTTTTTTGTTTTACACCAGTTAGCCTCGCAGAGAGAGATGAAAAACTGGATATTCATTGTTGTTGGGGCGTCCCTACTGTGGGCGCCGGGTACGCTGAGGGCTAGCTCGTTTGCGACGGAGGTAATCGACTATGAACCGGGCGAGGGTTTTGCCAAGGATTGGGCGACCGGTGCAGGGTTCACAAAAACAGGATCCATCCTTGGTCCGCCGTCGAGCGTGACGCAGGGTGAGTTTGGCGGCCCGGTCACGCCATTCAGCCCTCCGTACTTGCTCGACCAGATTTTGTCGATCGGAAAAGGCGGGCAGGTGACGGTGAAATTTGACCGCCCAATCCGCAATGAGTCGCTCAATCCTTTTGGTTTGGACTTCATCGTGTTCGGTGCAGCCGGCTTCACGATTACCAACGGAGATTTCTCGGGCGGCGGAATAACTGACGGCAGCCTGTTTGGCCAAGCGGAAGGTGGTACGCGAGTCTCCGTCAGCAACGACGGGGAGGCATGGTTCGTGTTGAACTCCGAGTTGGCCCCGGCGATTGATGGCTACTATCCGACTGATGGTGGCGGAGACGCTGACGTGCCGGTAAATCCAGCGCTTGGGGTAGCGGAAATTGCTGAAGCCGGTTTGGCCAAGCTGAAGGAATTGTACGGCGGTTCAGCCGGAGGAACTGGGTTTGATTTGGATTGGGCGACCGATGCCGATGGCGAGCCTGTTTCGCTTGGCCAAGCGCAGTTCGTCCGGCTCGAGGTGCTGTCCGGCAGGGCGGAGATCGATGCACTCAGTGACGTTCGGCCGAAGACTGCCCCACTTGGTTGGCATTATGAGTCGTTCGCGACGAATCCCTTGGCCAATGGTTGGATGTTGCACGGTGACGAGTCGTTGTTTGAGTGGGACGCAGAAGCCGGGGCGCTTGATGTTACCTGGAATTCTGAGAAGCCGAACAGTTATTTTTATCGGCCGATTGGTCAAACGCTCACGGAGAAGGATTCGTTTGCGTTCACGTTTCAATTGACTCTCAATGAAGTCAAGGCGGGGCACTTGGACGGCCAGCCGTATACGTTTGAAGTAGCAATCGGGTTGCTGAATTTAGAGTCCGCAAAGGAGGGAGGATTCATGCGTGGCACCGGAACAGATTCGCCGAACCTTGTCGAGTGGGACTATTTCCCGGACACCGGTTTTGGGGCCACGGTTTCGCCAGCGTTAGCCTCGAGCAAAAGCGAGTTTTCAGCCGGCTTCACTTTCCCGGCCGAGTTGACCAAGGGGAAGGTTTACACTGTGCGCATGGGATACGACGGCTCAACCGGCGTGCTGAAGACAGAGATGCTGGAAGAAGGCAAGCCGTGGAAAACCATTGCCGAGGTTGAACGGAAAAATGCCCATGCCGGCTTCCTGGTCGACACCTTCTCAATCAGCAACTTCACGGCCAAGGGCAGTGAATCGAGTCTTCTCGCGACCGGGACGATTGATGAGTTGGCGATCGCCACGAGTCGATCAGGACCAAGTTTCGTGGATGTTCATTTGGATGAGGGTCAATGGCGTGCCCGGG
>Ga0208624_1001807_pt1 | contig 9947 bp, 9 predicted proteins | sample Knorr_S23_td_DCM_FD_185607 | JGI IMG/M metagenome (GOLD analysis project Ga0208624, IMG submission 185607) | Marine microbial communities from Southern Atlantic Ocean transect - Knorr_S23_td_DCM_ad_71m_LV_A (SPAdes) (version 2) | ecosystem: Environmental > Aquatic > Marine > Oceanic | place...
ATATAATTGTTAATATTTAAAATTTTTAAATAAATTATTAATTTTGTTATCTTCAAATTCAATGTTAGTTTTTAAACCATTATAAAAATTGTAAAGATTATTATCATCTATTTCTAAGAATTTTATTAATTCATTTAAATCGTCAACATTTAATTGATCTATGTATTTATTAGTGAATGCTCCTAAAAGTTTATCCATTTCTTTCGTACCGCGATAATTTGATCTGTATATAATTTTTTTTTTTATTTGTTCTATATCAGCGGTCATATTAGGAATATAATATTAGTTTATGGATATTAAAAGAAATTATGAATATTTATTATCTGACCTAAAATCTATAAAAGGTGTTGGTTTAAAAACATCAAATTTATTAAAAAGAAAAAAAATTAATAGTATTTTTGATCTGTTATGGAAATTACCAAAATCTTATACAGATCGAAGTTTATCTTCGAAAATTAAAGATTTAAAAATAGATGAGATACAAACTATAACTATAATTCCTCAAAAATATTCATTTCCAAGAGTAAGAAACTTACCAAATCGAGTTTTATGCAAAGATGAAACTGGTGAAATAGATTGTGTTTTTTTTAATAGTTACGAAGGATATATTAGAAAAATATTACCTATTGGAAAAGAAGTAACAATTAGTGGTAGAATTAAATACTTTCGAAATAAATATCAATTAACAAATCCTAAATATATTTCAGAAGACTCATCTATAATAAAACAAAAGCATAATACCTATTCATTAACTGAGGGAATTAGTGAAAAGGTTTATAATAAAATAATATTTCAAATTATTAAAAATTTACCTCAGATTGATGAGTGGCACTCAAAAGATATATTAAAAAATTTTGGTAATATTGGTTGGAATGACTCAATCAAAAAATTACACGATCCAGAAAACATTGGTAAATTCAAGGAAAATTTCTATCAAAGACTTGCTTTTGATGAAATTTTTTCAACTTTTTTAGTTAATTCAGAAATTAGAAAAAAGATCAAAAAAATAAAAAAAACAAAGAAAAAATTCGATATTAAAAAACAAGGTGAAATAATATCAAAATTAGATTTTTTCTTAACCAATGATCAAACTAAAACATTAAATGAGATTAACAAAGATTTGTGCTCAGATAACAAGATGTTTAGATTGCTTCAGGGTGATGTTGGTAGTGGTAAAACAATCGTAGCGTTATTATCTGCATTCAATACCATCAGTTCTGATTTTCAAGTAGCAGTAATGGCTCCTACAGAAATATTAGCAAGACAGCATTTTTTATTAGCAAAAAAAATATATCCAAAAAATATTAAGATAGAATTACTTTCTGGAAAATCATCATACAAAGATAAGAAAAAAATTTTAAATAAACTTATTAAAAAAGAAATTGATATTATTTTTGGAACACATGCCTTATTTCAAAAAAAAGTAGAATTCAAAAAACTAGGTTTAATAATAATTGATGAACAACACAAATTTGGAGTTAGTCAGAGAAAAAAATTATCTGATAAAGCTGGGAAAGATTGTGATGTTCTTTTAATGACAGCAACACCAATTCCACGTACTTTAACAATGACTATTTACGGAGATATGGATCTTTCAATTATACGAGAAAAACCGAATAACCGAAAACCTGTAAAAACTTATAGTAAAATTGAAAGTAAGATTGAGGATGTAATTAAATTCATCAAGAAAGAAATACAACTTGGAAATCAAATTTTTTGGGTATGCCCTCTTATAGAAGAGTCAAAAAAAATTGATCATTCTTCAGCGATTAAAAAGTCTGAATATCTAAAAAAAATTTTTCCAAATGAGGTTTATTTACTCCATGGAAAAACAACCATTGAGGAAAAAGAGGAAATCTTAAACAAATTTTTAAGAAATGAATTTAAGATATTAGTTTCTACTACTATCATTGAAGTTGGTATAGATTTTCCTAATGCAAATGTAATTATAATAGAAAATGCAAATAAGTTTGGTTTGTCTCAATTACATCAACTTAGAGGTAGAGTTGGAAGAGGCAACAAAGAGTCTTCATGTGTATTAATGTTTAAGTCAAATCTAAGTGAAAATGCTAAAAAAAGAATTAATATATTAAAAGACTCTAATGATGGATTTAAAATATCTGAAGAGGATATGAAATTAAGAGGTTTTGGAGATATTCTTGGTTTTAAACAAAGTGGAATAAAAAACTTTAAATTGGCAGATCCAATACATAATCATAATCTTTTTATTTTAGCTGAAAAAGAAATTAAAAGAATTGAAAATGAAAAAGAGGATATAGGGAGATTTAAACCATTAATTAAATTATATGATCGTGCAGATATAATTAACGATATAGCTTAATTCTTACCTGTGGATGTTCCTGCAGAAACAATAAATTTGGATGCCTCTTCAAATGTCATATTCAGATATATAACTTCATCTATAGGAAACATTAGTAAAAAACCACTTGTAGGATTTGGTGTAGTTGGAACAAATACGTTTATTAATTTTTTATTTGTTTTTTCAGCCATTTCACCTTTATTTTCTTTTGTTGCAAATCCAACAGCCCAAACACCTTTTCTTGGATATTCTACTAAAACAACACTTTTTTTATCATTGTCATCTTTATTAGAAAATGTCTCGGTCATTTGTACTATTGCTGAATAAATAGTTCTTAAAACAGGAATTCTTTTAAATAGATCATCAATAAGTTTGAGAATTCGTTTACCTAAAAAGGATAATGATAATCCCCCAACAATTGTTATAAATGCTACAGAAATAATTATTTCTATTCCAGGTATTGCAAAAGGTAAGTAGTTATTAGGATTTATATTTTCTGGAATTATTTTAGAAGAAATTCCTATTAAAATTTTACTTAAATATAAAGTAAAACCAATAGGAATTAATACCACTACACCCGTTATAAAATAATTTCTAAGAATAAGAGTAAGTGATCGTTTTTTTTTATTCTTTTTCATAAAATTTATTTAAAACTAGAGTAAACTACAAAAGAAATCGCAATAATAAATAAAAATACTAATATTTTATTATTTAGATTCATTTTAAAATATATTATCAATGATAATTAAAAATGGATAGAAGAAAATTCTTAACTTATGTTGGTTGTACTTGTTGTAGTTTAGCTCTGAATTCATGTGCTACTGCACCAATCACTGATCGAAAACAATTAAAACTAATACCTGAAGCTAAATTAAATGCTCAGGCAGCCCAAATTTTTGAAAAAATTAAGGAAAAAGAAAAATTAATAACAGGACCAAAACTTAATCAAATTAAAGAAATTGGCAAAAGAATGGAAAATTCTATAGGAGAATATTTTTATCAATCAAAACTTGATGATCCGACAATTGGTTTTGATTGGGAATATATATTAATCGATAAAAAAAATATGAGAAATGCATTTTGTATGCCAGGAGGTAAAATAGCAGTTTTTTCAGGCATATTAGAAGTAACCAAAAATACTGATGGCTTAGCTGCTGTCATGGGTCATGAAATTGCACATGCTGTAGCAAAACACTCGGTAGAACGAGCGAGCAGAGGTGTTGTTTTAAACGTAGGGACAAATGTTATTGATATATTATCTGGTGGAAAATTATCTCAAGTTAATAGAACAACAGGTATGAATACTATTGGTATGGTCTCTCAACTAGGTATAATGAACCCTTTTAATAGAAAACAAGAAACTGAAGCTGACTATTTGGGTATGATTTTTGCCTCTTTGTCTGGTTACGATATAAGAGAAACACCTAAAATTTGGGAAAGAATGAAAAAATTTAGTAAGGGAAAAAAACAATCTGAATTTCTTAGTACACACCCATCACCTGACAATCGCATTAAAAAAATAAATGAGTGGACAAATAGTATAATTCTGGATTACCCACCAATTAAAATATAAGTATTAATTGATGGTGAGCCGTGATGGACTCGAACCATCGACCCATTCCTTAAAAGGGAATTGCTCTACCAACTGAGCTAACGGCCCAAAATTACTTCGTATATACATATTTATTTTAATATTTCAAATAGGAATTGATGAGACATATAGTTTCTTTATCACAACTTATCTATGTATTTATCATGAAATTCATTAAAAGTGCCTTTTTGAATATTTTTTCTTATTTCGCTCATTAATTCTTGATAAAAGTTGATATTATTTAACGTTAAAAGCATCGACCCTAAAATTTCATTAGTATTGAATAAATGATTCAAATAATTTTTTGAATATTTGTTTAAATTTAAATTTTTACACTTTTCATCAAGAGGTGAATTGTCATTTTGATATTTATTATTTTTAATATTTATTCTTCCATTCCATGTAAAAGCCAGACCTGTTCTCCCTGATCTAGTCGGCATTACACAATCAAACATGTCTATTCCTCTTTTAACTGCACCTAAAATATCAGAAGGTGTGCCTACACCCATTAAATAATGTGGTTTATTTTCTGGAAGATTTTCCTTAATGTCATCCAAAACTTTAAACATTTCCTCTTGTGTTTCACCAACTGCAAGACCACCAATGGCATATCCATCAAAATTTAGATTTAACAAACCTTTTAGAGACAAAAGTCTCAAATCTTTAAAAAGGCCTCCTTGGACTATGCCAAAAAGAGCTTTATGAGGATTTTTTCCAAAGGCTTTTTTGGATCTATCAGCCCAATATAATGATAGTTCCATTGATTTTTTAATCAGTTCATAGTCATCCGTTTTCTTTGGACATTCATCCATGATCATTACAATATCTGAGTTCAAGCCAAGTTGAATTTTTATACTTTCTTCAGGGCTCAAATAAAATTTTTTTCCATCAACATGAGAGTTAAAAATTGCACCTTTTTCTCGGTCTATTTTATTTAATTTTGAAAGAGACATTACTTGAAAACCACCTGAGTCAGTAAGTATTGGTAAATCACAATTCATAAAGGAATGTAATCCGCCAGCATTTTGAATTCGTTCAACTCCTGGACGGATCATTAAATGATATGTATTAGCTAAAATTATATCTGAGCCAGTTTTTTTAATATCGTCAATCGTACAAGCTTTTACAGTTGCCTGAGTTCCAACTGGCATAAAAGCAGGAGTTCTAATAATACCTCTATGCGTTTCTATAATTCCTTCTCTTGCATAGCCATCTTTGTTCAATAATTTAAAGGCAAATTCTTTTAATGCCATTAAATATTATAATGATTTAAAACTAATTATTTTATCTGGGTCTGTGACGGCACCATTATTATTTTCATCACCACGTTTAATTTTATCAACAAATTCCATTCCCTCGATCACTTTTCCAAAAACTGTATATTGGTTATCTAGAAAAGGAGCAGGTTTAAAACAAATGAAAAATTGGCTATTTGCACTATTTGGATCTTGTGATCTAGCCATAGATAAAGTTCCTCTATCATGAGGTAAATTATTAAATTCTTGTTTTAGGTCTGGTAAATCTGATCCTCCCATTCCTGCCATTCTTAAATTAAAATCACTTGATGATGAATTTCCAAATTTTACATCACCAGTTTGTGCCATGAAACCATCAATAACTCTGTGAAAAACAACATTATCATATTTACCGCTATTGGCTAAATCTTTAATTCTTTTAACATGATTAGGTGCTACATCTTCAAATAATTCAATTTTAACATCTCCATCTTTAAGTTTCAAAATCATAATATTCTCCTGTGACATTACTTGGTTTATGGTTAAAAAAAAGAAAATAAATATATTTATTAAAATTTTATTCATATTTTCTTTTTAGTAATTTAATTGTACTTTTGGTAGTAAATTTTTTGATATCACCTTTTAAATTTACTATTTCTTTAACAAATCTTGATGAAATAATCTGATTTTCAACATCAGACATTAAAAAAAGAGTTTCAATATTTTTATTTAATTTTCTATTCATCCCTGCTAGTTGAAATTCATATTCAAAATCTGAAACTGCTCTTAATCCTCTTAAAATAATATTTGATTTATATTTTTTGCATAATTCAGTGGTTAAAGAGCTAAAAGAAATTACGACAACTTTTTTTTTGTTCAGTTTCAAATCATAAAATAAAGCTTTTTTTACAATTTCAATTCGTTCATCAGAATCGAATAAATAATCCTTATTTTCAACGTTAGATACTGCAACAACAATCTTATCAAAAAGTTTTAAACCTTTTTTAATAACATCAATATGGCCAAACGTAATTGGATCAAATGTTCCAGGATAGATTGCAACTTTATTCATTAAACTAAGTTATCATCTATTTTATCAGCTGAAACAACTTTTTCTTCTCCAGTTAATTTAATAATTCTAACACCCTGAGTATTTCTACCCGCAGTTCTAATTTCTTTTACCGCTACACGTATTACTCTTCCTTTGTTAGTAGATATAAGTATTTCATCACCATCATATACAGGGAAAGAGGATGAGATATTACCATTTCTTGGTGAATTTATAATTCCGATAATTCCCTTCCCACCTCTATTAGTTACTCTATATTCCGTATGACTAGTTTTTTTACCAAAACCATTTTCTGTTATTGATAATATGAACTTTTCTTTAGCTTTTAATTCTGATTGCTCATCTTTTGATTTCTTCCCATTTTTTTTTGATTTATCATTATCTATAATTGAAAGAGAGACAATTTGATCGTTTGGAGACAAAACAATACCTTTAATCCCTTTAGAGGATCTACCCTTAAAAACTCTCAATTTTTTAGACTCAAAACGTATGCATTTTCCTAATTTGGTACTTAAAATTATATCTTGATCATCCTTGCAAATTTTAACTCCAACAATTTTATCATTATTGTCTAATTTCATTGCAATTTTTCCAGATGTATTGATTGAAGAAAAATCCTCTAAACTATTTTTTCTAATTTTCCCTTGAGCAGTAGCAAATACAATTTGATAATTTTTCATTTCAGATTCATTATCGGGAAAAGGCATAATAGAACTTATTGACTGATGGTTTTTTAGTGGAAGAATATTAAACAACGATTTTCCCTTAGAAACTGAAGATCCCTCAGGTATTTTCCAAGCTTTTATTCTATAAACTAAACCTTCTGTAGAGAAAAACAAAACTGAGGTATGGGTATTAACTGATAGAGTTTGAACTACAGAGTCTTCGTTTCTAGTAGTCATGCCAGTTTTTCCTTTACCTCCTCTTTTTTGTGTCTTAACACTATTCAAAGATCCACGTTTAATGTAACCCTGCAATGTAACAGTAATCAATACAGATTGTTTTTGAATGGTTTCTTCTATATCGTAATTTAATACAGCATCAATTATTTTAGTTCTTCGAGGTGATGAATATTTATCTTTAATATTCTTTAACTCTTCACTGATTACTTTTAACAATTCTTTTTTAGATGAAATTATTTTTTTATATTTCGTAATTAATTCAGCTAACTTCTTAATTTCTATTTCAATTTCATTTATTCCTAACGCTGTCAGTTTTTGTAATCTTAATTCTAAAATAGCATTCACTTGTAAAGTTGATAAGGAGTATAAAGTTTTTGATTTTGAACTTTCTACAAGTGAAATTAATTTTTTTGACTTATTAATTTTCCATTTGGTTTGTAAAAGAGATTTCTTTGCATCTTCTGGATTTTTTGATGATCTGATTATTTTGATAACTTTGTCTAAATTTTCAACTGATACCGATAAACCTATTAAGATATGTGCTCGCTCTTCTGCTTTTTGTAAATCAAATTTTGTTTTTTTGACTACAACGTCCTCTCTAAAGGATAAAAAATTTGATAAGAAATCTTTTAAGTTACAAGTTTCAGGTTTGCCATCAACTATTGCAAGTGTATTAAATCCAAATGAACTTTCAATTTGTGTATTCTTGTAAAGTTGTCTTTTTACTGTTTCGGGTTCTACCCCACTTCTCAAATCTATTGAAACTCTGATTCCTTCTCGATTAGACTCATCTCTTATATCTCTTATACCCTCAATTTTTTTTTCTCTAACAAGCTGAGCAATTCTCTCATTCAAAACAGATTTATTAACTTGATAAGGAATTGATGTGATAACCAATCTTTCTCTTCCATTTTTTAAACTTTCTATAGAAATTTCACCTCTAATTTTAAAAGAACCTCTGCCTTTGTTATAACCTTGTTTGATCATATCTTTTCCAATTATTACTCCTCCTGTTGGAAAATCAGGTCCAGGTATGTGCTTCATAAGATCTTTAATTTTTATATCTTTATTTTCAATTAAAGCTAATGTCCCGTTAATTATTTCACCTAGATTATGTGGTGGTATGCTAGTTGCCATTCCAACAGCAATTCCACCTGCACCATTTACTAATAAATTTGGAAATTGAGCTGGTAAAACTGTTGGTTCTTTCTCCGTTTCGTCGTAATTATTTTTGAATGAAATTGTATTCTTTTCGATATCATCAATTAAATATTGTGAAACTTTAGATAATCTAGTTTCTGTATATCTCATTGCAGCAGCGGGATCGCCATCAATAGATCCAAAATTTCCTTGTCCATCAACTAAAGGTAAACTCATTGAAAAATCCTGAACCATTCTTACTAGAGCATCATAAACTGACTGATCTCCATGCGGGTGATACTTACCAATAACATCTCCAACAATTCTTGCAGATTTTCTAAATTGTTTTGACCAATCATATCCACCTTTGTACATCGCATACAAAATTCTTCTATGAACTGGTTTTAAACCATCTCGTATATCAGGAAGTGCTCTACTGACTATAACACTCATTGCATACGATAGATAAGATGAGCTCATCTCATCATGCATTGAGATTAATTTTATATTCTTATCCTCAGGAATTTCAGTTTTTTGCATAAATATTAAAATGGAATTTCATCATCCATGTCATTTGAAATTTGTGACATGTCATCATTATTAGATTGAGTATTATCATTTGAAATACTTCCACCTGAATTACCTCCACCTAACATAGTTAAAGATGAGTTATATCCTTGAATAACAATTTCAGTCGAGTATTTGTCTTGACCAGACTGCTCATCTTTCCATTTTCGAGTCGTTAATTGTCCTTCAACATATATTTGGGCTCCCTTTTTTAAATATTGTTGAACAACATTTACCAATCCTTCATTGAATACAACTATACGGTGCCATTCTGTTTTTTCTTTTTTTTCACCAGTATTCTTATCTTTCCAAGATTGACTTGTTGCCAGACTTAATCGTGCAACACTTTTGCCATTTACCATTTGTTTGATCTCTGGATCTGCGCCCAAACGACCAATTAAAAGTACTTTATTTAAACTTCCAGCCATAATATTTTAATATTTGTTAAATTTGTTAATTAGAACTATACCACAATTTACTCTGAATATTAATTTTATTAAGTCAAAGCAACAAAAATTATGATGAAAAAGATAGTTATTAAGGGAGCTAAAGAACACAATTTAAAAAATGTTTCTTTAGAGATACCCAAAGATAAATTTGTTGTCATAACTGGTCTATCAGGATCAGGAAAGTCATCTTTAGCTTTTGATACAGTCTATGCAGAAGGTCAAAGAAGGTATGTTGAGAGTTTATCCGCTTATGCAAGACAATTTTTAGATAAAATGAAAAAGCCAAATGTTGATTTAATTGAGGGGTTGAGCCCAGCAATATCGATAGAGCAAAAAAATACTTCTAAAAATCCAAGATCAACTGTTGCTACAGTAACTGAAATATATGATTACATGCGTGTTTTATATGCAAGAGCGGGTATACCCTATTCTCCTTTTACAGGTAAACCAATCACATCACAAACGATTACACAGATTGTGGATAAAATTAAAGAGCTTCCAAAAAAGTCAACAATATATATTTACGCTCCAGTAGTCAGAGGGAGAAAGGGAGAATATAAAAAAGAAATCCTAAATTATAAAAAAAGAGGTTTTCGAAAGATCAAAGTAGACGATGTAATTTATGATATTGATAAAGTTCCTGAATTAAATAAGAAAATTAAGCATGACATATA
>Ga0208624_1001808_pt1 | contig 9947 bp, 8 predicted proteins | sample Knorr_S23_td_DCM_FD_185607 | JGI IMG/M metagenome (GOLD analysis project Ga0208624, IMG submission 185607) | Marine microbial communities from Southern Atlantic Ocean transect - Knorr_S23_td_DCM_ad_71m_LV_A (SPAdes) (version 2) | ecosystem: Environmental > Aquatic > Marine > Oceanic | place...
CAGTTGCAACTGGAGTTTGGTTCCTAATTACATTAATTGCTAAATTTTCAATTTCACTTGATAATTCATTTATTTTCTTATCCTCTTCTATAATTTTTTTTGATAGAGATAAATCTTTTTCATATAAAGCATCCATACTTTCGTTGAAAGCAGTATTTACTAATCTGTAAAGAACATTTATTTTTGTTTCTACATCTAGCAATTCAAGGTCTAATGATTTTCTCCCTCTATATTCGTCCATAGGTATAATTTTTAACCAATTCTGCCAGTTACGTAGTTTTCAGTTCTTTTATCAATAGGATTTCCAAAAATTTGATCGACTTCTCCATATTCAATTAATTCGCCAATTCTTTCTTCTCCTGCCATCATGCAGGCCGCATAATCAGAGACTCTTATTGCTTGTTGCATGTTGTGGGTAACAATTAAAATTGTCATTGATTTGGATAAATCTTTTATTAATTCTTCAATTCTGTCAGTTGATATTGGGTCAAGAGCCGAGCAAGGTTCGTCCATCAGAATAACTTCTGGGTTTACTGCTAATGATCTTGCAATGCATAGTCTTTGTTGTTGTCCACCTGACAATCCATAAGCATTTTCTTTTAACCTATCTTTTACTTCTTTCCATAAATCAGCCTTTTTCAAAGATGACTCAACTATTTCATCAAGATTTTCTTTCACTCCATTAACTTTTGGGCCAAAAGCTACATTCTCATATATTGATTTAGGGAATGGGTTTGGTTTTTGAAATACCATACCAATTCTGTATCTGACTTCAGCAGGGTCTAGTTCATAAATATCTTTAGAATTATAGGTAATAGTTCCGTCAATTTTTGCTATTCTAATAGTGTCATTCATCCTGTTAAAGCATCTTATAAGAGTACTTTTCCCGCAACCTGAAGGGCCAATTAGGGATACTACATTATTCTTTGGGACTTGGATGCTAACATCTTTAACAGCTAAGATTTTGCCGTAGTGAACATTTAAGTTTTTTGCTTCTAATACTGGGTTTTCAAAATTAATAATATTATTTTCAGAAATACTTATTTTACTTGAATCTTGGTTTGTACCTATAGTTTTTTCTACCATGCTAATCTAAAATATTTACAACAACTTAATCATAATTGAATATTAACAGGTTAATTAAAATATATGAATTCTATTTTTGAAAAAAATAAAGAAAACCTTGAAAAGTTTATTTTAGAAAAAGGGGAGAAATCTTACAGGGCTGATCAAATATGGAGGTCGATGTATGTTGACCTTTATGACAATTTTAATGATATCTCAACTATCCCAGCCGGATTAAAGAAGTCCTTAGAAAACGAACTTGAATTCAGTCCTTTGAAGCTAGTTGTGAAAAAAAAATCTAAAGATAAGAGTACAGATAAATATCTTTGGAGACTCCATGACAATAGATTAATTGAAACCGTTCTGATGAGATATGATGAAGACGGGCATAGGAGGAAAAGAAGAACTGTTTGCATCTCATCTCAGGTTGGATGTGCTCTTGATTGTAAATTTTGTGCAACTGGACAACAGGGTTTTTCAAGACAATTAACTGTTGGAGAAATAGTTTCTCAGGTAGTTGAAGTAAAAAAAGAATTACTAAAAGAAGATCCAAAAATTATTAAAGACCAAAACAACTTAAATATAGTTTTCATGGGAATGGGTGAGCCATTAGCAAATTATGCAAGAGTAATAGAAGCAATAAAAATTCTAAATGATCAAAAAGGTTTAAACATTGGCGCAAGAAACATTACGGTTTCTACTGTTGGTCTTTTACCAAGAATTCAAGAATTAGCCCAAGAAAAAATACAAGTTAATTTAGCTGTATCAATTCATGCTCCTGACAATGAAACTAGATCTGAAACAGTTCCAATAAATAAGAAATACCCTTTAGAAGACTTAATTGAAACATGTAAAGAATATATAAGTAAAACTAACAGAAAAATTTTTTTCGAATATGTATTATTAAGTGGTCAGAATGATTCTGAAGAGCATGCAAATAAATTAGGTAGACTTCTGAGGCCGCTCCTTTGTCATTTAAACTTAATACCAGTCAACCCAACAAATAATTCAAATTTTGAAAGATCTAGATCTGAAAATATTAGTAAGTTTAGAAAAATAATTAGTAATTTTGGTGTACCATCAACAATACGAATGGAAAAAGGAATAGATATAAACGCTGGTTGTGGACAACTAAAATCAGAATTCATTCATCTAGAGGATTAAATGCAGACACCTGATATATATAAAGACTTAAATATAAAAACTGTTATTAACGGTAAGAGCTGGTTTACAAATCTTGGTGGAAGCTTGATGAAGCCTGAAGTTTTAGATGCAATGAGCCAATCTTCGAACGCATTTATAAATTATGAAGAATTGCATAAGAAATGTTCTGATCAAGTAGCAAAATTATGTCAGGCCGAAAGTGCTTTAATAACCTCGGGCTGTGCTTCAGCAATTGTATTAATGTCTGCATCAGTAATTTGCAAAAAAGATATATCTGCAATTGATAAAATACCCAACCAAAAAGAAGAGTTTCAGATCTTGATAAGCAAGCACCACAGAAATCATTACGATACATCTTTTGAAGCAACTGGGGCAAAATTAATTGAGTATGAGGACCCAATTGATCTATCAAAAAAAATAAATAAGTATACAGTTGCAATTGCATATGTTGAGGCAACTTTTCTTGAAAAAAAAGTTGATTTTAACGAAATTGTTGAGGTTGCAAATCTTAATGAAATTCCAGTAATTGTTGATGCTTCAGCAAAATTACCACCTTTAGAAAATTTATATAAATTTACTAAAGCAGGCGCATCACTTGTTTCTTTTAGTGGAGGAAAAGGGGTTAGGGGTCCACAAAATACTGGCTTTATGATTGGAAAAAAAGAATATATTAATTTAGCTAGAAAAAACTTAATTTGCTTTGATGATATTAAGGCAAAGATTGGTCGCCCAATGAAAGTATCCAAGGAATGCATCGTTGGGCTTGTAACAGCATTAAAAATATTTCTGGATACTGACCAAACTGCTGTTTGGGCAGAATGGAAAAGAAAAGCAAATTACATCATGATGCATTTAGGTCAAATTGATGGCATTAAGATTGTTGTTGAAGACGAAAGTACAGTAAGAGAGGGACCTCAAGTTATTTTTTATTTCTCTGAGGACTGGAAAGGCATGCCTCCAAATGAATTAAAAAGAAACCTGGAAAGTGGCAATCCAAGTATTTATTTAGGTGACGGAGGGTATGGCGCTGATATGAATATTTCAATGGTAAATATTAGAGATGGTGAAGAAAAAATAATTTCAGAAAAATTAAAAGAATTACTAATTATTTAAAACTGACTACAGTCACTCCTTTCCTTTCATTATGAGTTGAAAATTTTGCTACAAATTTTGTACCTTTTAATATTCTGTGTACTTCATTTTCGATACTTCTTGATCCGATACCATGATATATTTGGCAACTTTTCTCATTATTCAAAAGCGAATTATCTAGAAATTTTTCTAGAATGTCTTTAACCTCAATTACAGAAAATCCTCTCAAATCAAGCTCATAATTTGAAGTTTCCATATCAGTTTTAAATGAAGAGACTCCTTCGTCATTATAATTTTCAACAACAGATATAACTTTAACTAATGGGAGCTCCATAATACTGCTTCCAATTTGAAATAATCCTTTAGTCTTTGATTTAATTTGAATTAACTTTGCAATTTTTGAAATATCCTCAATTTGCACAAAATCTCCAACTTTATATTCATATTCTTTTACGTTGGCTTCATTAAACTTAAAGTTGGTTTCAATTTTTTTAATTTTTTTCTTTGCTTCCTTTATCTCTTTTGATGTTTTGGCCGACTGCTTTATTGTTTTGATTTCTTTTTTAAATTTCTCAAGCTCTTTTTTCTGTTCAAACAAGTATTGATCTAAAATATCTTGTTTATCTGAATCTAATTTTTTAATTTTTTCTTGAAGAACATTTTCTTTCTTTATAAATAGAGATTCTTTTTTATTTAAATCAATTCTAATTTTATCTAGATTTTTTCTTTGAACATTTAATTCGTTGATTAATGATTTATATTTCAAATAATCATCACTGAGATTTTTTTTAGCATTTGAAATTATTTCTTCAGGAAGACCTAAATTTTTTGAGGTTTCTATTGCAAAGCTGTTACTTTCAATTCCTTCATTAAGTTTGTAAGTAGGAATATTGTTAGTTAAATCAAAATTAACACTATAATTTTTACACCAATCTTTCCTGCTGCCATATTCAACTAAACCTTTAATATGAGTTGTAATTATAGTTTTGCATTTTTTATTGTTTAAGTAATCAATAATTGCACATGCTAGAGCCAACCCTTCATCAGGGTCTGTTGAAGAAACAATCTCATCAATTAAAATTATTGAATCTTTTTTACAGTTATTAAGTGTAAAAATTATATTTGAAATATGTGATGAAAAAGACGATTCAGATTTATCAATATCTTGTTCGTCACCAATATGAACATAATAATCTTTGAATACAGGTATTTTTGAGTCTGGTGAACATGGTAAAAGTATTCCTGATTGTGACATCAATGAGATAATCCCTACAGTCTTAAGTGCCACAGTCTTTCCTCCTGCGTTTGGGCCACTAATAATAATGGAAGTTTTTTTATTATTGATCTCAATATCTATTGGAACAGCGTTATTGCCAAGCAAAGGATGCCTGCAATTAATTAGTTTGAGTATATTCTCTCCCTTTTCTTTTAAATTAATTGATCCATTAATTGACTTGGAATATTTTGCTTTTGCAAAAATTAAATCAATATTGGTGGATGTATCAATATTCTGCTTAATGCTATTTTGCAAATCGAAAATAGAATTGCTAATTTCTTTTAATATTTTAACCTCCTCCTCTCTTATTTGATTTTGATAATCATTCCATTGGTTGCAAATATCTATAGTAGATAATGGCTCAATGTAAGATGTGCTATAAGAAGAAGATGAGCCGTGCAAAATCCCTTTAAATTTATTCTTGTACTCAGATTTTAGCTCTAATGCTAATCTTCCAGATATATATCTTATAGAATCTGATTGAAAATAATTTGAATAATTCTTATTCTTAAGTATCTTATTCAATTCTTTATTAAGAGACTCATATGAATTTAGTGATTTTTTTCTTAATTTTTTAAGTTTTTGTGAAGCTGATGACTTAATTTCTATATTGTCATTTATAGATAAGTCTATAATTTCAATAAGATCATTTAATTCATGAATTTCATCGACATATTTAATTAAGGAGTTGCTTTTTTTTAAACCATTAAATAAATTTTTTATTTTTTTACATTCTTTCAAAAAAATATTTAATTGATATATATCATTAATATTTAATATCTCATTATCTAAAACCTCTTTAGTAAAAATATCAGATTCATTGATTGCACTAAATGAAAAATTATCTCCTTGCTCAATGACTTTTTTGGCGTCATTTGTAAGAATTTGCATAAAATTTATTTCATCTAAATCTTTCGAGGGGCTGATATTTAAAGCCAATTTTTTTGATAAAAAAAACGTACAGCTACTGCTTATAGAATTTAATATATTTTTAAATTCAAGTTTTTCTATATAATTATTCATTATCTTATTTTAATACTTAATTTGTTATGAGTCAGGAACTTTGGAAAAGTTATTTTAATACAGGCCTTGAGAGTGCGAAAGCAGGCATGGTCGAAACAGCCATTGATTATTTTGAGTGGTCTGCCAAATTAAAACAAGATAATCAAGAAATTTTCTATAATCTTGGGGTTTCATATATGACTATTGGAAAGATGACTGATGCAATTAGTGCCTTTACAAAGTCTCTAAAAATAGATGATACAAATTCTGATGCATATGCAAATAGAGCTATTTGCTTTTCATATATTGATGAAAATAAAAAATCAAAGAAAGATGTAAAAGAAGCTGTTAAGAGAGGCGCAATTGAGGAAGGCCTTAAGCAGGCAATAAGGCTTGTGGAAGAAAAGAAAGCTAAAGAATTAAAATTACTTACAATTAAAAAAAAGTCTAAGAAAAATAATTAGTCAAGAAGTTTGTTTAGTTCTTTAATTCTAATAATGTCTCTTACTTTTTCAAAATTATTTCTAATTGATTTGATAGTATCTTTTTCTAAATCAGAAAAATTTATGTGTTCGAGAAGAAATATAGCTTCTGCTTTTGATAGTTCCATATATTCAGAATGCCTTATTAAGTATTCTTCCGGCATACCTAAATTTGTTAATTTATTTAAATTTGTTAAAAGTTGAATGTCTAATATATCAAATATAAATATGTTTTTATTCTTTTTTTTAGGGGTAAATATTTTTTTCTTAATCAATTCCTTGATCCAATTTTCATCTATAGAATATTTTTTTGATAATTCATTTAATGTTCCAGAAAAAGATTCGAATTTAGATGCGCCTTCTTTTTTATTAAAATTATTTTTAATTAGCTTGATTGGGAGGCCTTGAGCCTTTAAATTTTTAATCTCAATTAATTCATCAATAGTCTTTTCAGAAAATAATGCTCTAGTTTTAGAGGTCTTTTTTGGAGGTGTAATTACCTTACTTCTTATATAATAGTTAATGGCAGAACTAGAAATTCCTGTTCTTGATGATACTTCGCTTATTGAGAATTTAAAATCCATATAAAAAATAATTTATAATAATTTTATTCCCATTTGAAAGATATTGCACATATAAAGAAAGATACTGCAAGCCACGCAAATGTTATTCCTAGTTGTGGAATTGTAGTAAATGTTGAATTTCCATAAAGAGCAGATAACCTGATTCCCTCAGCGAGATGAGTTAAAGGTAACAAGTTGCTTATGTAACTAATAATTGTTGGTAAAAAGTCTATTGGAAAGAAAACGCCTGACAAAAAAAGCATCGGGAATGTAACAAGATTTGCTAAAGCTGGTGCGCTATCTTCATTTGGCGCTAAACTTGATATAGCTAAACCAATTGCCAAAAATAATATTCCACCTAAGAATGATAAGAAAAGTATATTTAACCATGCAAGGATACTGCCTTGACCAACAGATACTCCCAAAACAAATACTCCCATTAATAAAAGAATAAAAGTTTGTAAGATAATTATTGATACCCTAGATATAAGATGACCAACTATAAAATGAGACGGAGATATTGGCGCTGCTTTTAATCTTTTTAGTACACCTTGATTTTTATAACTCAAAAGCGTAAATACAACTGAAAAAATTCCATTTTGCATTATTGCCATTGCTGCTATTCCGGGGACAATAAAACCTTTGTACCCTTGATAATTCATATCTGCAATTTCTGAAGTCACATAACTTACTGGATCAGCATCTTGATTAATTATCTTGAAAACAAAATTCTCAACAACTTCTTTTTCAGCTAAATCACCTTCTCTGGTTGTAACAATAATCTCAGAATCAGGATTTAAAGTTATCAAAGCTGAAAGAGTACCTTTTTCTAATGCTTCTAAAGCATTATCTATTGATTGATATTCTCTGATAGTGACACTTTTAGAGGATTTTAATTCATCAATAGTTTCATTTTCTGTTGTAGAAAATAAACCAACATTAGGTGCACTATATCCAATAAATCCAGCATTACCTAAAACAAGCATTGTGACAACAGGAAAAAATAATGACCAAAATATTGAACTTTTTCTTCTAAAGAACATTTTACTTGCTGCTATTGTAAAACTTAAATATATTTTCATTAGTCTTCTCGTAAACTTTTTCCAGTCAAGCTTATAAACACATCTTCTAAAGTTGCATCTTTAATCTTCTTCTGAGACTTGAACCCTGACTTTGTTAATTCATCTATTAAGTTTGATGGTGAATCAATTTTAATTATCTTGCCCTCATCAATTATCGCTACTCTATCACATAATTCTTCTGCCTCTTCCATGTAATGAGTGGTAAGCATTATGGTCTTTCCTTCTTTTTGAAAAGATTTTATTAAATCCCATAAATTTCTTCTGGCCTGTGGGTCAAGGCCAGTTGTAGGTTCATCAAAAAATAATACTCTTGGACTATTAACAAGAGCTACAGCAATTGAAAGCCTTTGTTTTTGGCCGCCGGATAAGGTTTTGAAGTATGAACCTCTTTTCTTTTTTAAATCTACTCTTTCTAAAATTAAATCTGGATTTATAGAACTTGAATATAATGTTGCAAACAGTTCAATAATTTCATATAAACTAAGTTGCTCAAAAAAATTCACTGACTGAAGTTGTACACCTATCATTTTTTTTACATTCTTTGAATCTTTTACAACATCTAAATTTGCTATTGTTGCTGTTCCTGAAGAGGGCTCAATAAGGCCTTCTAAAATTTCAACAGTTGTTGTTTTGCCAGCCCCATTTGGCCCAAGCAAACCAAAAACCTCACCCTCGTTAACATCAAAGTCTATTCCTCTGACCGCCTCAAAGTCATCATAATTTTTTTTCAAATTCATTACCTTAATCATTTCCATCTTTGAAGTTTAGCTTGGATATCAGTTTTTGTAATTAAAATTATTTTTTTGAGAACAAATAAAGAAGTGATGGCAATGTTAACAATGATGACAATAAGGCAAGGCAAATCATAATTGCTGTTAAAATTCCAAATGTAGAAAATAATGGCATTGGAGCGAAGCCCATAATTGCAAATCCGATAACACTTGAAATTGCAGATCCTAATAATGCAACACCTGTGCCACTTATTGAATTACTTAAAGCGTCATATTTGCTAGGTTGTTTAGACAGCTCTTCTCTAAATCTCATTGTCATGTGTATAGCAAAATCAACACCTACTCCCAAGGATATTGCTCCAATTGTTGCTGTTACATAATTCAAACTGAAATCAAATAAATACATTATTCCGTATAGCCAAACTACAACTAATGCTATTGGAATTACAGTTAATATCGCATACCTAAATGATCTTAAAGTGAAAAGGATTATAGAGAATGATGCTATAAACGCATACGGTATTGAGCGCCTCATTGAGTCGGTGGTTGCATTTAACTGATCACTCCTACTAAATGGTGATCCAGTTATTCCAACGGTAACCCCATCTTCTTCAAAATTATATCTATTAACTAATTTAGTAATTTCATTTCTAACTTTAGATACATCATCCTCAGTTCTTGTTCCACTTAAAAAGACCATCAAAATAGAGGTGAAGTCATTGTCTAATTCCTGGTTATACCAAAAATATCTTTGAAACCATAATGGATCGAAAGAATATTCACCATCTGAACTAATACCATTTTCAATGCCATACTTTATTATTGTTTCAATCTGATCTTGATTATCAGGAATAAAGTCATTGTCATTATCTGTAATTAACAAATTGTAATTGTCATTTATGTCCTTAATAACTTTTTCATTACTAAGTATAAGATTTGATATTTTTGATAAATTTAATGTTCCGCTTTGATTAAGGCTTCCATCTTGGTTAACTCCGACAAACTCTACTTTTGACATTTCATCTAAGAAATCTTCAAATTTATTAATGAAATCAGGACTCGTTATTTCACCTTCAAAAATTAATTGAGCTGGCTCACCTCTAAGGCCAGGAGTATATTCCTCAAATCTATCTAATGCAATAACAAAGTTAGAATCATTATCGAAAAAATCTTTTACATCAAATTCTGATTTTAAATTAATCGCACCTATCCCTGCTGATATTGTTATAGCAATAGATAGAGGAATTACAATATAGTATTTTTTGGCAACAGATGTCACTATTTTTGAGAAGATTGCTTCATAGGATGTTTGGCTATTTATACTTTCTTTTGATTGTTGAATATTTGATTTTGAATTTAGATAAATTGGCAGCATTAAGTTTAAAAGTAGTATAAATATGCAAGTAGCAAATCCAATGATTAAGCCAGCAAAATCATTTAATAAAGTAGATCCTAAAATTACAACAAAAATTACACCAAAGCCACATGTA
>Ga0208624_1001811_pt1 | contig 9934 bp, 12 predicted proteins | sample Knorr_S23_td_DCM_FD_185607 | JGI IMG/M metagenome (GOLD analysis project Ga0208624, IMG submission 185607) | Marine microbial communities from Southern Atlantic Ocean transect - Knorr_S23_td_DCM_ad_71m_LV_A (SPAdes) (version 2) | ecosystem: Environmental > Aquatic > Marine > Oceanic | place...
ATTGAAAAAGGAGATTTTGATCATTTTATGCTGAAAGAAATTTATGAACAGCCTATTTCACTTTTAGATTCAGTTAGAGGTAGAATAAATTTTAAAAATTATGATTTACACTTAGGTGGTTTAAATGATTGGATTCAGAGAATAAAAGAATCAGAAATGGTTTATATAACAGCATGTGGTACTTCATGGCATTCTGCTTTAATTGGCAGCTATTTGTTAGAAGAAGTTTTAAATGTACCTGTTAAAGTTGAATATGCATCAGAACTTAGATATAGAGAGGTACCTATAAATTCAAAAACTGCTGTAATTGCTGTAAGCCAATCTGGTGAAACTGCAGATACTCTAGCAGCGATTAAGAAGTGTAAATCTTTAGGCGCTGTAACTATTGGTATTGTAAATGTTGTTGGTAGCTCAATTGCGAGAGAAACAGATTGTGGTGTTTACATCCATGCAGGACCTGAAATTGGAGTTGCTTCTACTAAAGCTTTTACTTCACAAGTAGCTGTATTAATTCTTATTACTCTATTCTTAAAGTATAAGTATAATGAAAAATTTGATGATCAAAATGAAGTTATTGATTCATTTGCACAGTTGCCTATTCATGTTAAAAGTATTTTAGACCAATCAGAAGTAATTAAGAAAATTGCTAAAAAATATTCTGAAAGTCATAATTTTTTGTACTTAGGAAGGGGTTATCACTTCCCTGTAGCATTAGAAGGGGCATTAAAGTTAAAAGAAATTTCATACATTCATGCAGAGGGTTATCCTGCTGCAGAAATGAAACATGGTCCGATTGCGTTGATTGATGATAAAATGCCGGTAGTTTTTATTGTCACAAAATCAGCATATGATAAAATTGTATCAAATATAAGAGAGGTAAAGTCAAGGGGCGGACAAATTATTATTATAACAAGTCAAAATAAAGAAGAATTAAAAGAATATTCAGATGATATTATTTACATACCTGAAACTCATAAGTTTTTATCTCCAATTATTAGCTCAGTTCCATTACAATTATTAGCTTATTATATCGCAACTTACAAAGGTTGTGATGTTGACCAGCCAAGAAATTTGGCTAAATCCGTAACTGTAGAATGATTTATGTAGTTCAGTAAAATTTGTGAAAAAACTTTTCCCATTTTATTTACTCAAACATCAATAGGTTTTCATGACCTCAAAATAAACTATTTTTTCATTTTCAACTGTATAGGATATAGAATTTGGGTTACAACAAACCCTACAGTCTTCAATTATATCAACAGTTTCAGAACAAAAATATAATTCTACATCAACAAAATTATTTTCAAAACATGTTTGACACTTATATTTTTTTTCTAAAATCATTTATTAATTTTAATTATAAAAAAGCGAATTTTATATTTAATTTTCGGTATATGCATAATAAATATCTTAACTCTAAATGGACTTCTATAAAAAAAGTGAAAGGATGGAGGCATTACCAAGTGAGAAATGTCTTTAAGAAGAAAAAAGAACTAGAAATTTTTGCCGTTTGTGATAAAAAAATTTTCTTTAATGTTACATTTAATGAAATAAGGAATGAAAACTTATGGCTACCCGGTTGGAAGGAAATGGATTAATTATATGAAAATTAAAACAACAAAATTTACATTTATCTTTAGATTATTATGGTTTGTTACCATTATATCAATAATGTTCATTAATACAGAAAATAAAATAATGGTATATTCTGTTATTGCAGCATTGTTGATTCTTACAGTGATTACTGTAATTAGATCTTTAGAATCAAGAAATCAATGGCGTAGAATGATTGAGGATGGTGAGGTAGAGGTGAAGGATAAGATTTCTTTTGACTAATAAACCTTTATTCAACTTAAACGATTTTTTTGGTTTAGAAATCCAAAATCCATCTATGTTTGTTACTACACACAAACTTGAATCAAAAGAAATAGCATCATGTGTTCAAACACATTCGAATAATGTTATATACGTTGATAAACCAGGAATTTACAGAAATGTAGATGGATTAGTTACTAATCTAGAAAATAAAATTAAATTAGTTATTCAAACTGCAGATTGTGTTCCTATTTTTATTACAGATTTAAAAAATAAGAATGTTGGGTTGGTACACTCTGGTTGGAAAGGCACAGCAAACAGTATTATTATTTCAGCTATTTCTGTTTTTACCAATAAAGGTTCAGATATTAAAGATATAAGTGTTTATTTAGGACCATGCATAAAAAAATGTTGTTATGAAATTAAGGATGATGTATCAAAGTTCTTTGATAATAAATTTATAATAAAAAAAAATAAAATGCAGTTTCTCGATTTAGAATCAAAGATTTTTGATGATGTATTGAAAATAGGACTGACTGAAAAGAAATTATTTAAATCAAATATTTGTACATTTGAAAATAAAAATTTCTGTAGTTTCAGAAGAGATAATAAGAATTCTGGAAGGATGTATTCATACTTGATATGATAAATTATTTTGAAGCAATAATATTAGGAATTATTCAAGGCATTACAGAGTTTTTGCCCATAAGTAGTTCTGGTCATTTAATTATTGGAAGAACCTTTTTTGAAATTGATTCATCCGGAACAGGTTCTTTTATAGAAGTTTTTTTACATGGTGGTACATTGTTATCAATTTTATTTTTTTGGAAAAAAGATTTAATAGATTCTTTCAAAACGGTTGCAAAAGGTCACTTTAAGCTATTATACTCAATTATTATTGCAACAATACCTGCAGCAATAATTGGATTATTTTTTAAAAATAAAATAAATAATTATTTTTTTGATATTAATAATACGATGTATTTACCTTTTTCTTATCTTATTCTATCTGTAGTTTTATTTTTGACAAAATATAAGTTTAAAAATCATGACAGTTACAATAAAGTTATATACCAATTTGCTTTCATTATTGGTTTAGCTCAATGCTTTGCTATCATCCCTGGTATATCAAGGTCTGGGATGACAATTTCAATAGCAATTCTACTTGGTATAAATAAGAAAATAGCTACAAAGTTTTCTTTTTTGTTGGCAATTCCAATTTTAACATTTTCTTTTTTTGATTCTATTAAAGAAAATTTCGGTCTTTTATATGATGCGAGCAATTCTTTACCTTTATTTTTTGGGTTTATTTCATCTTTTTTAACTGGCTATTTTGTGATTGCAGTACTTGTAAAAATGATAGAACAAAAACGTTTATGGTATTTTTCAATTTATTGTTTTTTACTATCAATTATATTAGGTTATTATAATGGCGTTTAGTGTGGGAAAAGCAATAAGAGGTTTGAAAGATAATTTTGCAAAGAATTATTTTTTAACAGGTGATGATTATTTTTTACAAAGTTTTTTTATTAAGACTTTGAAGAAAAAATGTGGCGATGATTTTACTTTACATCATTTAAATTTTGAAGAAGAAAATGATGTTAACAGCTTTATCAATGAGATTTCATCTTTATCATTATTTTCAAGTAAAAGAATTTTTATTAATAGAAATTTAAATAAAGTATCTAAGGTTAATAAAGATCATATATTGAAATATTTAAATAATCCCTCAAATGACAAAATAGTTGTTTTTGTATCAGATGATTTTTATTCAAAAAATAAATTTTTTAAATCAATTTCTATTAAGTCGTTAACAGTTGACACTAGAACACCTTTCCCTAAAAAAATTAAAGAATGGGTTAGATACTATTTAAATAGTAATAAAATTTCAATAAATTCTTCAGTTCTGGATGATTTAGTTAGCTCAAATAATGATGAAATAATGACAATTTTAAATGAAGTAGAAAAACTTTATCTTATTAATGAATGTAAAAATATTTTAGTTGATGAAAATCAACATACTTCATACAACCAAAAAAATATTAGACCTTGGCAATTTATAGATTCATTAGGGAAAAAAAATAATATATTATCAATAAATAATTTTGAGTATTTACAGTACCAAGGATATCAGCTAGTGCCACTAGTAATAATAATGTATAATTTTTTTAACGATTTAATTCTATTTAAAAATGGTGATAAGAATTTATTTAGTATTAATAAAATTATTAATAATAATATGACAATCTATTCAAATAAATATGCTGAAAAAGAAATAATCAATATAATTATCAGTTTACGCGATATAGATTTAAAAATTAAAAGTTCTTCTTTAAATCATCATAGTTTGATATCTATTTTTATTACTAAGATATGTAAAGGTTATTATGGATAAGATGACATTAACAGATGAAGAATTAATTTTAGCATTCCAAAATGGTGATAGAGATGCATTTAATCATCTCGTTAATAGGTATAAAGATAAATTAACTAATTTTTTATATAGATTTACTTATGATATTGATTCAGCACAAGATTTAGCACAAGATACTCTTCTCAAAGTTTATATTAATAAGGATTCATATAAGCAAATTGCAAAATTTTCTACATGGATTTATACAATTGCTTCAAATTTAGCAAAAACAGAGCTTAGAAAAATTAAAAGGAGAAAAACTTTTACAATCTCTGATTTATCTACAGATGATAGAGAATTTGTCATTCACAGATCTGATGAAGATTCATTTGAGAATGAAGAAGATAACTCAGTTTCTGGAAAAATTTTAGAAAAATGTTTAGATGAATTAGACAATGAATTTAAAAATATAATTATTTTAAGAGATATCCAGGAACTTTCTTACGATGAAATTAGTAAAATATTACAAATTCCCTTAGGGACTGTTAAATCGCGGATTAACAGAGGAAGGTTTAAACTTAAAGATTTATTAAAACAAAAAGGAGTAACACTTTATTGATGAATTGTAATTATAAAGATAAAATTATATCTTATATTGAAAATGATTTAACCAAGCAAGAGATGGCTGAGTTTGAGAGCGAATTAGAAAAAAATTCTGAATTGCAACTTGAATTCAATGAGATGAAAGCTACTCTTAACTCATTTAAAAATTTACCTAAAATTGAGACTTCAAGTGATTTTATTGTGAATTTAAATAATAGAATTGATGAGTATGAATCTAGTAAAATCAAAATATTTAATAATGTTTTTGGAAGAATATTAAATTATAATTATTTACCTCAAATATCTATTGGGGCAGTTACATTGATTTTTTTATTAGCTATAAATTATTTTGGATTTACAAATTTTGATACAAATAGTAATACACTATTAAGTAATAGCTCAGAAGTTGTAAATACTGATGATAGTGAAGTAGCAGATGCTGATTCTTTAGATGTCACCGAATAGATTAATCAGTAAAAATTATATTTTATATTTCAAAAAAATTATTAAATTTGGCCTCTAAATAATAAAGGCTAAGAATACTAATGGCTAAGAAACAAACATTTGAAAGTAAGTTAAATAAATCAAGTGATAAGAAAAATCAGGTGAAACTTATTCGCTCATTTTATTCAAAAGAGACACAGTCAATTAGATTTTCCGAAGAGATGGTTACAATACCTGAAGGAAAGTCAGTTGATAGTCACTTAAAAGAGATAGTTTCTAAATAATTGCAAATTATTGCTTTTTTTATAGTTCCCATTTACTATGAAGCAAATTGATATATCAGTTCTTATTCCAATTTTTAATGAACAAGATTCGATAAAAGAATTATATCAAGAAATAAAAAAAAATGTTCCTCAAGAATTTAGTTACGAAATCATTTATATCAATGATGGTAGTAATGATTCTTCTTTAGATATTATAAAATCCATTTTAGCTACAGATAAAAATGTCAAATTGATAAATTTATTTGTAAATAGTGGAAAATCAGAAGCCCTCAATATCGCTTTTGAAAAAGCTGCAGGAAATATTATTTTTACAATTGATGGTGATTTGCAGGATGATCCAAAAGAAATTCCCAATTTAATAAATAAAATTAAATCTGGTTCTGATATGGTAACTGGATGGAAAAAAAATAGAAAAGATCCTATATCAAAAAAAGTTTTATCAAAAATATTTAATTTTGTTTTGAGACTTATAACAGGTATAAAAATTCATGATTTTAATTGTGGGTTAAAGGCTTACAAAAAGCACGTAATTAAATCTATAAATATTTATGGTGGACTGCATCGTTTTATTCCAGTTTTAGTTAGTAGAAATGGTTTTTCAGTTGATGAGATTATAGTTAATCATAGAAAAAGAAAGTTCGGTGAATCAAAATATGGTAAATCTAGAATATTCCATGGTTTTTTTGATTTAATTACGGTACTTTTTTTAAATAAATATTTTAATAAGCCATTACACTTATTTGGAAATCTTGGTTTTCTTATAATGTTATCAGGATTTATTATTAATTTTAAATTAAGTTATGATTGGTTAGTAAATGGTATTTGGATAACACCACATAAAAATCCTTTATTTTTTCTAGGACTTTTACTTTTGATTGTTGGTGTTCAATTTTTTTCAATTGGTTTGATAGGTGAATTAGTTGTTTATTTAAACAGAAAAAATACACGAAAGCACCAAAATATAGAATTTAATAATTTTGAGTAGTTATGAAAATAGCTATTATTACTCCGTTCCCGCCACTAAGAGGTGGAATTTCTAAGTATTCATATAATTTATACAAAGATTTAAGTAAATCAAGTGAGGTTTATGTATTTAATTTTACCAGGCAGTATCCATCGTTTTTATTTCCTGGGAAGTCCCAGTATTTAGAAAATTACAGAATAAATAAATCAAAAAATATTTTTACTGTTGTAGATAGTATAAATCCATTTTCGTGGAGAAAAACTGCAGATATAATTATTCAAAAAAAAATTGATAAATTAATTTTTAGATTTTGGAATCCATTTTTTTTACCTTGTTACATATACATTATAAAATATCTTAAAAAAAAGTCTAATATTAAAATTTTCTCAATCTGTGATAATGCATCTTCGCATGAGAGTTTTTATTTTCAGAAATTTTTGATGAAAAAATTTATCAATTCTATTGATGGTGTAATTACAATGTCAAAAAATGTTGAATCACAAATTTCAACTATTTCTAAACATTCTAATATTAGAGTTTTTCCATTACCTATAATAAAAGATTTTCAAAAAGGAGCAATTGCGAAACTTAAAAAAAATAGTTTGGATAAAGATAAAGTTACCTTTTTATTTTTTGGATTAATTAGAGAATATAAAGGTATTGATATTTTATTAAATGCAATTAATCAAATAAATAATATAAAACTTAAAAAAACAAATTTTTTGATTGTAGGTGAGTCGTATATAAATATTAATAAGTATAAAAAAATTTTAAATGAAGATAGAAGAAAATATGTTGAATGGTATAATCAATTTATTCCTGATAAGGAAGTAAGTTCATTTTTTTTAAAATCAGATTATATAGTTTTACCCTATAAAAAAGCATCTCAAAGCGGGATAATTCCAATGGCTTATCAATTTAATAAGCCAGTTATATGCAGTGATGTTTCAGGTTTAAAAGAACTAATAAACGAAAATACTGGATTTATATTTAAAAATGAAAATATTAACGAATTAAAAGAAATTATTGAAGAATGTATTGAAAATGATAAAACATTTACTGGTTTTACTGATATGCAAAAAAAGTTATCTACTAAAACTTATGTAGAGAATATTTTAAATTTTATTAATGAATAAATTACCTCATATAAAAGTTTTAATACTGAATTACAATGGAGAAAAAATTCTAAATAGATGTGTTCAATCTGTTTTAGATAGTGATTATGAAAATTTATCAATTGACGTAATTGATAATAATTCACAAGATGCTTCTGTCATTCTTTTAAAAGAAAAATTTGATAACGTTGAAGTTCATCAAACTGGAAAAAATTTAGGTTTTGGTGGAGGTTATAATTTTGCTTTTAATAAATTAAAAAAAACTGATGCTGAATATTATTTATTACTTAATAATGATGCTATACTTTCTAAGAAAATAATTCAAAACTTATTGATAAATATGAAACGATATGGAAAAGAAAATTTATATGCTCCAAAAATTTTGTATACCAATTCATCAAAATTATGGTTTGCTGGAGGAACCTATAATAAGTTTTTAGGAATAGCAAGACATATTGGTATCAATACATTTGAGAATAATATATTTTATAAAGCAAAAAAAGTCGATTATGTTACTGCATGTTGCTTATTTATCAGTAAAAGTACAATTGAATTGTTAAACGGTTTTGATACTGATTATAATATGTATTATGAAGATGTAGATTTATGCCATAGAGCATCAATTAAAGGGTTCAATTCTTATCTGATTGATTCAGAACCAATTGAGCATGAAGTCTCATATTCTATTGGTAACAATAGTTTTAAAAAAAGATATCATATGTTTCTTAGCCAAATAAAATTTATTTATAAGCACAATAACTTTTTTATTTTTTTGATTTCGTGTTTAATTAATTTTTTTATCTTACCTTTATATTGGGTTAAACGAATTATACGTATATGAAAAAAATATCAGAATATAGTTTAGTAATATCTTTAACATTAGTCGTTTTAATAATACTATTTCATCAATTTTTAATAGGAGAATTAGTATTTATGAGTGGTGATTCATTAGCTCCTCAAGCTGTAAAAAAATCAATACAAAATATAAAAAATGAGACGGGATTATTTCCCTATTGGTTTCCTTACATATTTTCTGGGATGCCAACTGTTCATTCATTACTGAATACAAATGAATTTTATACTCCTCATTATATAATTAATTTCATATACGGTTTAGGTATGCCATGGTTTTGGAATTTTATTTTTCATTATTTATTCGCTTCTGTTGGAATGTATAAATTTTTGAGTTTTTTAAAAGTTCCTAAAAATATTTCTATTTTATTTGGAATACTTTTTACTACCTCACCATACATGGTTGCATATTTAGTCCATGGACATGGTAGTCAGATTATGACGATATCTTATTTACCTTGGATTATATATTTAATGTTTAAAATACATAAAAAAAATAATTTATTAGACTTTGTAATTTTATCTTTGTTGATAGGTTTCCAGCTTTTGAGAGGCCATGTGCAAATGGTTTATTATACCTGGATAATGATAGCTATTTTTATTTTAGTTAAATTTTTCTTTCATTATCGAGATAATAGAGAGATTAAAGGATATTTAAAAAGACAGTATTTAATTGTTTTTTCACTTTTTTTAGGTTTTTTAACATCAATAAAAATATACCTTCCAATACTAAATTATTCACAATTTTCAACAAGAGGTTCAAATAGTGGGGGATTTGGTATTGAAAATGCAACTCAATGGTCTCTAAATTTTAAAGAATCTTTAACTTTTATCCTCCCATATTTTTATGGTTTTGGAGGACGAGATTACTGGGGATTTTTGCCAATGACAGACTTCCCTAATTACATTGGTATATTTATTTTATTTTTAGCTTTATTAGGCTTTTTAAAATCTAACTTAAAATATGATATTAAAGTATATTTTGCTGTAGTGATAGTTTTTACATTTTTGTTATCACTTGGTAAAAACTTTATATCTTTTTATAATATTTTTTATACTTATTTACCTTTCTTTAGCAAGTTTAGAGTACCAATATTTATTTTAATAATATTCAAATTTTCTATTTACATTCTTGCAGCTTTTGGTTTATTAAATCTTTTTGATTTATTAAAAGATAAAGTTTATAAAAACAGAATAATAAATTCATTATTTATCTTAATTGTTTTAATATTTATCAGCATGCTTAATCCACCAGTTTTTTTTAACCCTCAAAAATACGGGATTACAAATATACAAAGTGAAAAAATATTTTTTAATATTAAAAATCAGCATCAAACTTTGTTGAAGAAAACTGACTTAGATAAAGATGGTTTTTATACTGTTAATGATTCAATTTTATTACAAGATTTAATAAATAATGATTATAAATTACTTAATTCGCAAATATATTTTCAGAATAGTAATCAATCCAAGGAAGATTTAACTAGAATTTTAACAAGTGTAA
>Ga0208624_1001812_pt1 | contig 9928 bp, 5 predicted proteins | sample Knorr_S23_td_DCM_FD_185607 | JGI IMG/M metagenome (GOLD analysis project Ga0208624, IMG submission 185607) | Marine microbial communities from Southern Atlantic Ocean transect - Knorr_S23_td_DCM_ad_71m_LV_A (SPAdes) (version 2) | ecosystem: Environmental > Aquatic > Marine > Oceanic | place...
AGAGCGCTTGGCGATGGTCGCTCTAGGCCACAACTCCAGCGCGATCCACCGAGTCTATCCAAAGGGAGCGACGATCGTTGCCCCCAGTTTGAGCGGATTCCAAGCATCCTTCCCCAAACCTGCGGAGACCTCTTATCAGCGAGCGGAATCAGCTTATTAGCTGCAATAATAATTTCTAATTCATGTTGATTAGTTCCACTAACGTTCCACCTTGAGTTGTGGTTGATGTGAGAGTCAACCGCCGTTGATCAAAAAGCGTGCGTAGCTGTAATAGGGGTGGTTTTTGTTAGGTTTTCTCCCCCCTCAAGCCCACGCGTCGTGTGAGTTCCAATAAGTGAAAACACAGCCCCTTCGCTGCATTGTTGGCGAGGGGGCCTTGGTCAGGAAGCGCGATCTGCCGCTCCTTGTTGGCATCAATCTTGCCAACAAAACAGGCCGAAACGAACGCAGGTGCCACCTGCAGTGGTTATGATGTTTTGTTTGACCATCTTAGCAGCTGCCCTACTGCTCATTGGGTTCTATGAGTGGTTCAGTGAAGCTTAACTCCTAGCCGTCTCCCGGCTTCAAGGATGATCACCGTGCTTGAGAATGGGACGGATACGCCACGTGGCCTCCGGCCCGAATCGCTTGTGATTGGCCCAAGGTTTTCCCTCCAGATGCTCTTGATAAAGAGTCAGCACCAGCATTCCATAGATCCATATCATGCAGGCAGCGGAGACCAAACCGCGCAACCAAATACTTCCGAGCGCAGAACCTTCAACCCACTTGGCATGTAAAGGCGCCACCTCCTGGGAGGCTGGCCATGTCAGCAGGAGCCCTGTGACCACGACTCCGTTCATGAAGAGAACCCATTCGGTCACCATGCGTCCGTCGTTGAAACCTGGAATGGCCCGCATCAAGTTGCCGAGAATCATCATCCAGAGAAAAAGCAGGTAGATCATCTGACCCTTGCCGATTGGGGACGATGGAATCACTTCAAGGGGTCTCTTGAGATGTCGCAGGAGCAGTGCAGCTCCCAGGAAGGAGGCAGACCACCATACCAAATTGAACCACCCGCCAGGAGTGGCCTCGATCCCTCCCAGCAATGGAGCCTTGAGCACTTCCGGAATGGCCTGGTGGTTCAGCCAAGAGTCGACCAATTTATGCAAATTGAGAAACCCCACTCCAAAGATGACAAACCAGGCCGCGAAGACTCGTGTCCATCGCTTCTGCCCCTCCTCTTCGATGTCATTCAGTCGGGGCTGGTGCTTCCAGAGGTAAACCATGGAAATCACGACGACACACCCAAAACCAAACCCATGCATCTGCTCCAGAATACTGTGCCAGTTGGCCGATTGATAATGCGACCAGGAGGCCGGCACTCCCTCAGGAAACCTCCATGGATGGCCCGGGTAGCGCATCAGATAACGAATCATTGGCATGGTCGCAAATGAAATCCCCCCCAGGATGAAGGCGACGGACATGGCTTTTGCGACAACCTTCATTCGATTTCGCCGAAACCAGAAAACAGCGGCCACAAACACCCCGAGGATACCGGCCCAATCATCGCTGCGAGGAGGCATCACCCTCAGACCACCATGACTCATGAGAAAAATGCTCCCTAAGGTTGGCAGTAGAAGAAAAGAAACCAGCCATCCTAAGGAAAGATGGAGAAGGAGCGAGGCATCCCGACGAAAGAGACCGTTGCGGTAAAAATAAAACCCGCCACCCAGCAACAAACCGCTCCCCCAGCCCACGTGCTGGGGGAAATCGCTGAAAAACTGAGGCCAGTTGGTCAACAACTGACGTGGATCCAGAGAAAGCCCCGTAGTCGGATGCACATAACTGGGATCTCCTAACGATACCACCAAGGCATCGGCAAGAGCCGACTCCCAGCCAGCATACCGCAACCCAAGCTGAAGGGTGTACCCCACCACCCCACCGAACCCAAGGAAGGGCAGGAGCATCAGTGGGTGCTGAACCCACCGTTGCCCTTCGGCAGGTTGGCGATCACTTCGGCGATCCCAAAGGTCATAGATACAGATCCCCGTCAACGCCATCAGGGCCTGCAGCCAATCGGCATCAAACCAATAAAGTGGGCTCTTGTGACGCTGCCAGGTATCGTCCCCTGTATCCTGTCCCCCGGGAGCCAGAAAGGCTTCCAGAGGTACCTCCAGAAAATGACGCAGCCACAAGGCAGCGAGCACGAAGCAAAGCGGCTTGAAGAAGGCATTGAGGCGTCGGGAGGGCATCACCGCGGCCATGGCAAGACCGGCGACGCCCATCCCACACCAGAGCCCCCCTTCGAGAAAAAGGGCAAAAAAGCCAAAGTAAGTGCTCGAGGCATGTCCCGACTCGGTGAAGGAAATGGGATACATGTAGGCAATCGATCCCCCAAAGCCCCACCCAAGTGCCCCGAGAAAGGCAAAAGTCAGGACCCTTTCCCGCCAATCCTGCCTCCCGGAGAGAACGGCCACAGCAATGGACGACAAGACCCCGGCGACCATGGCGCCTGCTTCATGGCCGAAGTTGCCTCGAATCCCCCACCCAATAGAGAGAGAAAGGGCGACAATCAGGCAGGAAACCGGATGGCTCAAGGGGCACGACTGGAAGCAATGCCTGGGAACGCTCATGGACAACATCATGGGTAAGGGCCCGTGAAGAAACAAGTCGCAGGTCCTTGGTCCAGCATTGCTCGACACCTGCTCATCGGGGCAGCATGATACCCATGATGAACTCCCACCCCCGCAAATGGCTCCATGCTTCAAGTATCCAGCGCCGAACCTTTGTCAAGGCAGCCAGCCTCATGACGATGGCACAGACCTGGCCGAGCCGTCCGTTACGCGCGCAGGCACCTCAGACACTGAGAATCGGCTTGGTTTCTGCAGCCAGTTATGGCCATGGCCAGCAACCGCGCCGACCGGGTTCTCATCATGGGACGGCCTTTCTGACAGCGTTCAATGGATGGAGGGAAAACAAACTCGAAGGGATCGAAGGGAGCTTTGTGAAATCCGAACGAAGGATTCCTGGAGCGCGGGTGACCAAACTGTGGGATCCCGATCATAAGGCAGCCATGAAACTTGCCCATGCCTGTGAGGTGGAGTCGGTCGCGCCCACACCCGAAGCATGTTGCGAGGGAGTGGACGCGGTGATTCTGGTAGATGATGGAAGCGGAGAACAGTGGAAATGGGCGAAGCGCCCTCTCCAATCAGGCATTCCCGTCTTTTGTGACAAACCTCTGGCCATGACCGGTCGCGAAGCAAGAGAGATTGCCATGCTGGCAAGATCGTTGAACGTACCCTTCATGTCCTCGAGTAGTTTGCGTTTTGTTCCAGATATTCTGCAGCTGCGTCAAGACCTCCCTGATCTGGGAAAGGTCCACCTGGCTCAGGTCGTGTGTGGCAATGACCTCATTTATTACGGCATTCACGCACTCTCCATGATCTACGCAGTATTAGGGGCTGGCGCCATCAGTGCCATGCATGTTGGGAGGGACGATGCGCACATCGCCCGCATCCGATTCAAGAACGACTTGGATGTGGTTCTCATGGTAGGTGAGCCCCACAAAATGCGATCCGGGTATCAGATTCAGCTTTATGGAAGCAAGCGATGGAAATCGCTTACTCCTGATTTAAGTCACCTCTATACCTACCTTCTGGAAACATGGGTGGACTATGTCAGAACGGGCAAGGAACCCTACCCCATCGAAGAGGAGGTCGAACTGATTGCCGCCCTTGAAGCCTGCCAACGGTCTTTGGAATCAGGTAGCGAAGTCATGATCAAGGATTGCTTTGACTGAAAGTGTCCCCCCTTTTCACCTTAAAGTTTTCAAGAGCCATCACCGGGTTGGGTGCAAGTTGAGGGGAAGCCGCGTTGGCAATTTGTTCCACCCTGTGCTAAGATAATGACGGTTATGTTGAGGGGAAGACCCGCCGCGATGGGTCGGGGCGGTGGCTTCATTGGGAGGCCACCGCTTTCATCCACGACTCCAATCAAGATGTCCCTCTCAAACACTGGAGCCTCCCTTACCTGGCAGCCTGAATCGGCTGTGCAAGGCACTCCTGAAGGACCTTGGCGTAGGGTTTCTGAACGGAAAAGTGATCCATATGCAGCAGAGACACCAGTTCCAACAAACTCTCCAGAGAATCCCGGTGAATATTGGGAGTGCGGGGCCAGGGCCGATTGAATTGATACAGACCCCAGATGGTCCCCTCTTGGTCATCATCGACATACTTCCAGGTCCAGGGGGACCAGTGATAGCCCTTTTGGTTGAATAAGGTCAGGAAGTGTCTCATGCCTTCAATGTCATTGGCATGATTTCCCATGGTGCTGAACTCGCCAAAATAAACAGGAACCTGATGGCGCTCTTGAACCATTTCAGCCAGTCGAAGCACCTCTTTGGACCTCTTGAGATGATCGGCAAGGCCTTTTTCATCAGAAAAAAGAGGATCTGCACCAGAGTAAAAATGCAATGAATAGACTATTTGCTCCCATTGCATGACCTTGGGTTGGGGGAAAAACCCATCCTGAGACCAAGGTTCGAACTCAAGCTTATAGCCATCTTCCATGACAATGATGGTTTCAGGGTCCACTTCTCGAATGGCATCGTAAAGGGTGTCGTGGGCCCGAGCCCACTCTTGCGTATTGCGCGCACTGAATGGTTCATTGAGTAGATCATAGGCCCAGACAACGGGCTGGTCACGATACCTTTGAGCAATCGCTTTCCACAAGGAGGCTGTGCGTCGCTGGTTTTCAGGAGACGTGAAGAAGCCAATTTCACTCAATGCTCCGGTATGATCCCATGGACTCTGACCTCCGGGTGCCCCATGAAAATCAAGCATCACGTAAAGATCGTGGCGCTCAGCCCATGCAATGGCTTTGTCGAGGTAGGAGAAGCCATAATCATGGTAATGGTAGGGACGATCATCCGACTCAAACCAATGATACCAGAACGGGATTCGCACGAAATTGAATCCATGAGCCTTTGCGAGCTGAAAATCGCGCTCGGTGATCCATTGATCGTGAAAAGCGTTCCAGAACCGCGCATTGCCGCCCTCTCCAAAGCGTTGGGTGAGGAGCTCTACCATGTCCCGGGCAGCGAACACCGACGGCTCCTTTTCATAGAGAGCCATGTATCGCTCATAGTCCCCTGCGGACGCCATGGATTTCAACTTGGCATGCACCTTGTTAATATATTCCAGATGGGTGTAGGCCATTGGGGTAAACCGACCCTGATCATCCTCATCCGGCATGAATTCGCCAACCGCCTCCAACGCACTCATGTATGCGTCAAGCAATCCGGCTTCTTGCGCCAGGCGGGGCAAATGGTCGTGCCACTCCATCTCGAGGCTGGGGATCCAGGTCTCCATCATCAACCATCCTCCAAAATTCATGCCCCGCATGGACATGACCTGGCCGTTGGCGGTCATAATGTTCCTACCATTGACCTGGAGTGGCTCGACCGCATTGAGAGCATGGAAAGCAAGGGCCTGCGAGAGGAGCCAAAGGGAGAAGATCGATCTTGGATAGGTCATTCGAAAGTCCGAACCATAAGATTTACGCTTCATTAAAACACCACAAGCCCAGACAAGGGCGCTGCAGATCAAGTTTTTCAAATGCTTTAGCCGTTGGTGAGTCTCGAGGACTTGACTCATTGCGCCAGGAAAAAAGCTGCAGGAGCATCTGGCTTCATCGTATAGGGAGAAGTCGCATTAGGCACTGGCTCAAAAGACCCATTGACCGTCGACGAGCGCTTGAGCTGACCGACAAATTCAATGACCACGCTCCCATCCATCAGGGAGATGGCGTCGATACGGCCCTGAGTCGATTCAAGAAGCACCGCATATGGCTCGGAGTAGTCGCTCATGCCATATAAGGTGTCGTCATTTTCCACGGCGATGTAGGAAAGCACCACAAAGTGGGCTTCTCCGGACTGAGGGTAACTCAACGAGGAAAGATCAAAGTCAAAATGACGAATCCGATCATCGGCATCCAGCGGCCCATTGTCCACGAATGTTCCAAGATAATGAGCCCCCTGAGGGGAAACTCCCACCGTGGAAGGATCAGCCAAATAAAGATCCACTTCAGCGGGCGCCAACCCGGAGCCTGCGCTGATCAGCACCTCCCCAACCAGACGGCTGGAGTCGGTTGGCGCCTGGAGGGTGGGGTAAAGAGGAATCGAGTCATCTCCCACTTCATCGGCGTAGAAAGACTCCTCCATACGCTCGAAGACGTATTCTGCGTTATTGAAAAGATGATTCCCACGAAATGAGAAGACCAGGTTGGGGGAAGGATAGCGAATAAGCGTTCCGCTATGGTTGGCGATGATGTTGGATTCAAGGGCATCGCTGACCCCATCAAGGTTTGTACCGATAACCGCTAGGGTGGCATTCATGCGAAGAAACTTACCGTTGGGCAGTGGGGTCTTCCCATCAATGCCAACGCCTATATAGTTGCCTGCAATAATAACACCTTGATTTGTTCCACCCCATGTTTGAATCACATCATCGGCCATGCCACCAATGATGTTCCGCTCCAAAGCATCAGAAACACCATCACCATTGGTACCAATGATCAGACCACCAAGACCTCCACCTTCGACTGCGTCACCTTCACCTACTTTTTCGGCATCCGATGCTGAAATGGTTGACAAACCATCCGGCAGGACGCCGATGAAGTTTCCACTGATACGGCAATCGGCTGCCTCCTCAAAAATAGTATTCACATTGTGCCCCAGAATAATGTTGAATTCAGCTACATCATTCTCACCGTCACCATTGGTGCCTATGATGTGCTTCCCAGCAGTAGCGCAAGCACCGACAGCAATTTCACCACCCGCCACTGTCTTGCCATCGGGATGAAGCCCAACCCAACAACCGCTGATACGCCCCCCAGAGGCGCCATCGCGCCAGTTGATCCCATAATTACTACCACCTTCGGCTGTTTCAAAGGTGTTCAGGAAGGACAACCCCTGGATAAGCACATCGTCACCTAAAATCGTCAAAATATCACCTTCACCAGACCCGCTTGCCTGCCCGGTGTGATTGCCATTTCGGGCATCAATCACAATTCCGATGACCGCGTTGTTAGGCTCCAGTATGGATGCCGAGTTCGCAACAGCCCCCGGCTGGGTGTATCCATCAATGGTGACACTGGAGGCTACAATCGGAGGTAGCCCACCCTGAGGCACTTCGATCACCTGCGGGGTGATTTCAGTCGGAATGTCAAAGACGATGGTGGCTGTTTTAAGCATTCCCATCACCTGTTGCTGTTCTGAGGAGGTAAGATTGCGCGTTAACTCCCCGTTCGCTAGCAGGATAGCTTCGACAAGGGTCAGTTGACTGTCCGCTTCGTTGGTGTTGGCTGCACTATTGACTGTTATCGTGCCGGCATGAATCGGTGATGAAAGCAGTGAACAAACGAAGGCTATAAAGAATCCGTTCCCACTTAGTAGATTTTTTAGGTTTATCATTTTATATTTGGTTTTATTGCTTTTTAACTTGGCGAGATGGCTGATTATATTTCAGCTTTTTTCACGATATGGATGGGATCTGAAACGGATAAATTGTATACCTACGGCCTTATCCTAGCCTTGTGAAAACCCTAGTCAAACTTTGGAAAAAGTCCATCATTTAAAGCTTCAATGACATACAAAAAGCCCTTTTCCTCAGCATCAGGCTTAACACGAAAAGCCCAGAATCCTTGCTTATCTTTTGCCCTGTAGAAGTTTACCAAAGAATCCATCGAATCGCTGATTTTCAAGGATGATGATCTGCCAACACCATAAAAAAGGCCACGGCGCTGAGGCCAGTGGACTTCGAACAGGTTATCCCCCTTCGTGACCAATTTTATGGGCAACCGGTTTGAGGTAAGACTGCCATCCACGTAATTCAAGCCCAGATCCCACACGGCTTGGCCGCAATAAGCACCCACTTTTCTCCCTGCGAAATCGTCGGCAGGGATATGAATTCCGCCATAGAGTCTCGATCTTCCTGCCTCGTCAGCGGCATCAAAATAGGTGGCCCATTGAAGCACCATAGGCTGTGAAGGACCCTGTTCAAATTCAAGCCATCCGGGCTCGATCGGATGTTCTATCAAGCCTCCGGGAAAAAATTCACTGCCGGTTATACGAGTCAGTATTTCGGCCGCAGCTCGACTGAAGGCGCTGTGGCCTGAAACAAAACCTGCAAAAGCAGGAGTGACAAAAGTAGCCTGCTGATAGGGCATCCAGTTTTGAGCAAGGATCCAGTCTACCCCAGAAGGTTTGGAGTCCTTCTCCATGGCCTGGGCCCTCCACGCCCTCACTGCCACTTGCCCGATAGAGGAAGCACCCAAATGAGCATGGGCGCCACCCGCAACGACCGTTTCTTCCGTCACAAGCATGATCAATCCCTCAACTAGCGGTAACCCCAGAGGATGATAGGAGCCAAGCGATGGATCAGAACACTGCCCGAGCTGTCCCATATGTCGAATCACGCTCACGGGTCGGCTCGTGTCAAATTGACGCTTCAAACCCCAGGCCGCTACAGCAGCATCATGCACTGCTCCATTGAGGAGAAAATACATCCTGACATCCCATTCCAAAGGGCTTAGAGACTCTCCCTTGCCCATGAATTTTCGCTCAAACTCAGGATGATCCACCACCTCATTAGCAATGACATTCCAATGCCCTGGGGGCGTTTCCGAATCAGGTCCATCAGCCCAATATTCAGCGATCACACGGGCATAGTCGGCATGGTTAATCCATTGTGGAAGGTAGGGTTCGCTGGTCGAAGGGTTGATGTCGTATCCCTTCCCATCCTGAGCACCCAAAGAATGATTCCCCTGATTCGAAGGAGCCATATCCAACATGGGAGCATCATCTGGATCCAGTTGAGCGCCCATGGCAATCACCTCAACAAAGGCGTCTTTGAAGGCTTTGTCTACCTCTCCGGAAATGAAAGCTGAAAGATGGATGTTCTGATATTCGGACTCACTGATGGGCAATTCGATCGCAAAAGGCCAAACTGATCCCCAGTGAGATCCAATGAAAATTTGAGTGTTGAAATCAAGTGGCTGTCCGGTCTGGGAAAATGCGTCCTCAAATTGCAAAGGTTGCCACCGTGTCAGGTGGTCCATGAGGTTGCCTCCCTGAGCAATGACAAGTGGGGCGTTAACTGGCTGATACGAGACATCCGTATATTCATCAATTTCATTAGAGCCATCCTGCTGAAAAAAGGTCCTCACGCTGAGAGCAATGCGGTTACCCAGAGCTGCCGGAGAAGAATCTCCCTCATCTACCTGCATCCACTCTATAGGATAACCGAACTCTCGCATGCGAGCCACAAAACCTCTCTGAGCTACCCTCGCATTTATAATCGAAGTCTGGGGGTGCTTCACCGTGCTGTAGCGGTGGGTCAATGTGCGATAGGCAGCATAACTGAGGGCCTGGTGTCGTGCTGCCTGCAAGCTACTACCCTCAGGAATCACGCCACGCTCTCGATGAATATATCCCAAGGATTTTTCATCGAAGGCACACCAAGCATCCCACATGGCGACGGAAACATGGAACAAATTGCGCGCATGCACGGGTGGATCGGGAAAAGACAGACGAATCGCCTTGAGGTTCTCTTCGTTCCATATTCTGGCCACGGACTTCTCCGCCCTGACAACGGTGAGCAAACACATGGACAAACCCGCGCAAAGAGCTGCGGGAAAAACTGAGCCCACATTCCATCGAGCATCTGTCTGGGCATGATAGAGTAACTTTATTCTTTCATGGTCCATAGGCATTCACCGATCCATCCAGATCTGCCACCAGGGAAGATCCATCCGCACCGCTGACATGGATGGGCAAGGATTGATTCAGGATGGAGGTCTGGACGTAGCCCATGGCCAAGATCGACGTGTCTGGAGAAGGTAGCACAGCGAGGCTGGTCAACCAGCCACAGGCTTGATCCCCAGCCATGAG
>Ga0208624_1001814_pt1 | contig 9924 bp, 6 predicted proteins | sample Knorr_S23_td_DCM_FD_185607 | JGI IMG/M metagenome (GOLD analysis project Ga0208624, IMG submission 185607) | Marine microbial communities from Southern Atlantic Ocean transect - Knorr_S23_td_DCM_ad_71m_LV_A (SPAdes) (version 2) | ecosystem: Environmental > Aquatic > Marine > Oceanic | place...
AGCAAAGATCGACACCGAGGGGGGCAAGCCACTCATAGTCGCTAGCATGTTCGGCAACACGACTGCCTGCGTCAATGAGGCCAAAGCCATTCTCGAAGATGCCGGCTACGAAGTCCTCGTGTTTCACGCCACGGGGTCCGGGGGCAAGGCTATGGAAAGTCTTATCGAAAGCGGCATGGTATCAGGCGTGCTCGATGTAACGACCACTGAATGGGCCGACGAGATCGTAGGAGCGACCTTGTCCGCAGGACCCACTCGCATGGATGCGATGGCCAAAGCCAAGGTGCCAGCGGTTGTTGCTCCCGGTTGTGTAGATATGGCAAACTTCGGGGCCCGCGAAACCGTGCCAACTGAATTTGAGGGGCGTACTTTCTACATCCACAATCCTCAGGTTACCTTGATGCGAACGAACGCGGATGAGTGCGAGGAAATCGGGAAGGCCATCGCCGCCAAAGCCAATGCCAATTCCGCCTCAGTCGCTATTCTCAACCCGCTAAAAGCAGTTAGTGAAATCAACGGCGAAGGCCAAGCCTTCTACGATCCCGAAGCTGACAAGGCCCTTTTCGAAGCCATTCGGTCTAAGGCAACAGTGGAAGTCCTCGACCTGAACGAGCCCATCAATAGTCCCACTTTCGCCAAAACTTGCGCCGAGAAGCTTCTCGAGCTCATCGCCCGGTCTGCGGGTTGAGAGAATCAGAAGCAGCGTCGGTTCACCACTATGATAGCGTGAAAGAAGGTTCGACAAACTATTGATACCAAAGCCGAAACAAGTTTCAGTGTAAACCAAACCAGTTTTCGACATCAATTTCGGTTGAGCGATTCTGCGAAAATCGCCCTAAGCATGCGCCTAAAATATCCCAGTTACTACGCTTTTCTGGTTCTTCTGAGCGTTCCGCTATCGATTAGAGCCTTCGATCTAAATCCGGATTCGCTGGAGTATTTCGAGTCAAAAATCAGACCGCTGCTCGTGGAGAATTGCTATAAGTGCCATTCGGTCGATTCCGATCGGATAAAAGGCGGATTCCTAATCGATTCAAAACCGGGACTACTCAAAGGGGGCGAAAGCGGACCAGCCATCATCCCCGGAGACGCCAGAAATAGTCGGCTAATCCAAATGGTCGAACGGCATCCCGATTTCGAGGCGATGCCACCAAAGTCCAAGCTCAGCCAAAGCGAGATCGCCAGCTTGATAACGTGGATTGATCGAGGAGCGCCTGATCCCCGTCTGGAAGAAACGGTTGCCGGTGATTCTCTCTCGGATTTCAATCTAGAGGAGCGCAAGCAATGGTGGTCCCTGCAGCCAGTCAAAAAACCTCCTGTTCCCCGAGTTGAAAACCAATCGTGGCCAGCTAACGAATACGACCACTTCTTACTCGCGAAACTAGAAGAGAAAGGCTGGGCCCCGGCCGTGCCCGCCGAACGCCGAGAACTAATTCGCCGGTTGAGTTTTGACCTAATTGGATTGGCCCCCACCCCAAATGAAGTTGAAGCTTTTCTGAACGACAAATCAGAAGAGGCCTATGCCAAGCAAGTAGACCGACTCCTCTCTTCCCCTCATTTCGGCGAAAAATGGGCTCGCCACTGGCTCGATCTGGTGCGCTACGCTGAAACGAAATCATTCGAGGCCGATTACACAATGCCCTACGCGTATCGGTATCGCGACTACGTAATACGAGCCTTGAATGACGATGTGCCCTACGACCAATTCGTCTTGGAGTCTTTGGCCGGCGATCTCCTTCCTCATCCTAGATTCAATCCGGAAACCGGAGAAAACGAATCCGTCAAGGGGCCAGGATATATCTACCTCACCGACGGCCAGCACGGTCCGCCCGATATCCACGAAGATGAGGCTAGAATTTTCGATGGAATGATCGACGCGACCAGCAAAGCTTTTCTTGGATCGACTTTGGCTTGCGCCCGTTGCCATGATCACAAGTTCGACGCCATAACCACAGGGGACTACTACTCCTTTTACGGCATGCTTCGCAGCTCACGTCTAAGCTATACGAATACAGTGCCCGTGAACCAACAGAATGGCCCAGAAAAAAGGCTTGTTCAATTGAAGCCGCGTATATCAAACCTCGCCCTCGAAGACAGCCTCCAAGACGTTGAACTAATTCCCGATTATCTGAGTGCTACCAGAAAGCTATTGGACGATCCATATGCTCAAGACGCGCTTCTGGATTTCATAGCGTCGAAAGAGAAGGAAAACAAGAACCAGGAAGGCAGAGCTATGGAGAACTTGGAGGCTTCTCTCGAAAAGCTCGTAACCCCCGAAGCAATAAAACTAGGGTTGGAAGCGGATCTCCTAGTGAATTGGGTTCGCCTCGCCCTCATACCAGAATCGGGCGACGAGTGGCCCGAACTAGAACCGATTATTCCGAGTGCAAACCCTGCTCGCGATAAAGCTTCAGAAAACGGAAACCTTAGCAAGTCGTTCGCTTCGGTGGCCGAGTCGCTAGATGAGTGGAAACTGCAAGGCGGAGCCTTCGCTAAGCCAGGAAGTTCGAAAGGCGGGATCATCTTGAACATGGAGGGGACTAACGCGATCCAAACGATTATCGGCAACGCAGTCGTTGGCGGACTATTTGCCCCTCGCATCGACGGAGCCATTCGCTCGCCCGACTTCATACTCGACGGGAAACCTATCGAATTCCAAGCCAAAGGCCGGAACGGAGCAGCGCGCCTCGTCGTTCGCAACTACGAACTTACCGGAAGAGGCCCAACGACGAGTAGGATCTATCAAGCGATCGATAGCGACCATTGGCAGACCGTCCATTTTGAGACTTACCTGTGGAAGGGGGAGCCCGCTTATCTGGAGGTGCTGCAAAACGGCGTAGCCACGCACTCGCTACATCCCAGAGAGGGTCAACCGCCGCCCCCTGACGACAATGCCTATGTCGCGGTTCGATTCGACCAAGCTCCAGATTGGAAAGCATACTGGCAACCGCAACTAGATATACCGAATCAGGAAGCTCGGGACTCCGCCATAGCAACTAGATTAAAATCGATTATCGGGAATACGAAATCCATGCCGAGCGATGATGGCGATACTGAAGTTCTAGGCGCCTTATTCTCGGCTGGCCTTATTAAGGCGGATACTGGTAGGGGCCTTCCCCTTCAAAAGGCGATGGCGGAATACCGGTCAATCGCCCTCGAAATTCCGGCTCCTCGCTACGTTAGGAGCCTGGTCGATGGCGATCAACACGACCAACCCGTTTACATTCGCGGGAACCACAATAACCCCAGCAAAGACGACAATCCACGGCGTTTCCTCGATGGGCTTGGAGGAAGCGCCTTTGCAGGGCCAGGTAGCGGGCGACTAGAATGGGCCGAGCGGGTTGCCGACCCAACTAATCCACTCACAGCCCGAGTGCGAGCCAACCGACTGTGGAAACACCTGTTCGGCAATGGAATCGTCGCCACCACGAACGACTTCGGCAAGATGGGAACCAAACCCACCCACCCAGGGCTTCTAGCCTATCTGGCCAGGGACTTGATAGAGAACGGATGGTCCCTGAAGTACATGGTCCGCAAAATGGTTCTATCGCAAGCCTACCGTATGTCGTCTGCTCCAAGCCAGCAAGCGATGGACGAGGATCCGGATAACAAGCTATTGCAACACATGCCCGTAAAACGTCTTGAGGCAGAGGCGATCCGAGATCACATACTCGCGTGTAGCGGTGAAATCGATACGAGCATGTATGGCCCAAGTGTCTCAGCTTATGTTAGGGACTTACCAGACAGCCGCGCGAAACCCGCCTCTGGTCCACTGGATGGAAACGGTAGGAGATCCATCTATATCGAGATGCGGCGCAATTTTCTTCCCACATTTTTGAGGGCTTTCGACATGCCCAACGCGACCGAGTCCATAGGCCGACGCCAAGTAACTAACGTTCCCGCCCAGTCCTTAGCATTAATGAACGATCCCTTCGTACACGAACAGGCCAAGGCATGGGCGAAGCGAGTGCTCTATTCGGAGCTCAATCTGGAACAGCGAATCCATGAGATTCACCAGACCGCATTTTGCCGTCCCGCTAGCGCGTCGGAAATCCAGTGGGCAAAGCGGTTTCTCGATACGCTTGCCGATGAATACGGCTCATCCCTAGACGATCTAGCTGTTTGGACAGATCTCTGCCATACGATCTACAACCGCAAGGAATTCATTTATGTGTTTTAGGAGCGGACATGCGTTTCCCTTGTTGATGGCCGCTCTGAGATCGGCCGCCACCTTCATTGTCTTATGATTTCACGTCGAGAATTTCTCCAAAAAAGCTCCATGGGCTTCGGAACACTGGCCCTGTCGGGTCTGATGCAACAGGATCTGCTTGCCAAAGGATCGCCCTTGTATCCGAAAACGCCCCACTTTGCCCCCAAGGCTCAAAGCGTCATCTTCCTCTACATGGACGGAGGCGTGTCTCAAGTAGACAGTTTCGATCCCAAACCTCAACTGGCCAAAGAAAACGGGCAACCTCCTCGCTTCCAGGTAGACGCGACTGTATTCAACAACAATGGCAATCTTCTAAAAAGCCCATGGGAATTTAAAAGATATGGAGAAAACGGCATCCCGATAAGCGATTTGTTTCCTAATATCGGATCATGCGCAGATGATCTTTGTATCATTCGTTCCATGACAGCTTTTTCTCCTAATCATCCCAATGCTAACTACGCTCTTCATAGCGGCCACGTGCTTTCCGGCCGGCCAAGCATGGGGGCCTGGGCTTCTTATGGGCTTGGCACACTCAGTCAAGACCTGCCAAGCTATGTAGTCATCCACGGCGGGCAAGTGCCATCAGGAGGTATGCAGTGCTTTGGTAGTGGGTTTCTACCGGCCAATTATCAAGGATCGATTTTCCTTTCCAGCAATCCAGCTCTAAACAACACCTCCCACCAAGAGAAAACGGCAGCCATCCAAAAAAGGAAGTTAGAGTTCCTGCATGAGTTGGACGGCGAGCTCGAAGCCCGACTATCGCACGCAGAAGCTATCGAGTCAGCGATTATGAATTACGAGCTAGCCTACCGAATGCAAATGGAGGTGCCCGACGTCACAGATCTTTCAAAAGAGAGCGAGGCTACAAAAAAACTCTACGGGATCGATGCCCCCTACAAGAATACTCGAGCCTATGCAGCCCAGTGCTTAATGGCCCGCCGTTTAGTCGAGCGGGGTGTGCGATTCGTCGAGCTGACCATCAATCCGGGAAACGGTGACCGTTGGGATCAGCACAAAGACCTCATCGATGGCCATCAGAAGAACGCCATGGCCGTGGATCAACCTATCGCCGCCTTGATCAAGGATCTGAAGTCACGGGGTTTGCTCGACACCACCCTTCTCGTGTTTAGCGGAGAATTTGGCAGGACTCCATTCGCCCAGGGGACCAACGGTCGCGATCACAATCCGCAAGGATTTAGCCTTTGGATGGCGGGAGGAGGAATCAAAGGGGGCAAGATCTATGGCGCCACAGATGAATACGGCTATCGCGTCGTAGAAAATAAGCTGACTGTTCATGACCTTCACGCGAATATGCTGCATCTTCTCGGAGTCGATCATAAGAAACTGACTTACCGCTTCAGCGGTCGGGACATCAGGCTGACAGATGTCCATGGCGAAATTATTCCCGAAATTCTTGCCTGAATGATTGCGACCCTAGTGCAATTGCCTCACTAACTGGATGTCTCTACTAAATTGCTCTTCCCATGCGTATATTGAAGTTTATCCCATTCCTGATCAGTATCTTTCTCACTTCCTGCAGTGGACCTACCGGTACCGGATCTGAAAACAGAAAAGCGAAACTTTCATTTATCACCAATGTTTCCGCCGATTTTTGGGCTTATGCGGAAGCGGGCGCCCGGGCAGCAGAGCGGGAATTTGGAGACATCGAAGTGCTCTTCCGAACCGGCGATGGATCGACAGCCAAACAAAAGCAAATCGTGGATGACCTGCTCGTCGCCGGAGCCAAGGGCATCGCCATCAGTCCCGCCAGCGCCAAAAACCAGATTCGCATGATTAACGAATGGTCAAAGGATTCGACTTTGATATGCGTCGACAGCGATTCGCCGGATAGCGACCGTATCTGCTATCTTGGCACGGACAATATCGAAGCGGGCCGCAAATGCGGCGAACTCGTCGTAGAAGCGCTTCCCGGCGGAGGAAAGATCATGGTCTTTGTAGGCATAAAGGATATGCAAAACGCCATTGAGCGTTTTCAGGGCCTGAAGGAAGCCGTAGCTGGCCACGGAATTGAAGTGATCGATCTCAGGACAGATGGCGGTGACGTATCCAAAGCTCGAGCTAATGCGGAAGACACACTGACTGCTCACCCTGACGTCGCTGCCCTCGTCGGCTTGTGGGGCTACAACCCGCCAGCCTGTCTGGAGGCTGTCAGGGCGGCAGGGCTCATCGGAAAAGTGAAAATCGTAGCCTTCGATGAATCCCCTAAAACGCTCGAGGGTATTGATGCCGGCGAAATTTATGGAACGGTGATCCAGGATCCCTACACCTTTGGATACGATTCCATGGCTTTGCTCCGCGATTTGACCGTCCAAGGGAAATCGGCTAATGAAGCTGGCATACCGGAAAGCGGAATTATCCACGTTCCTACTCGTGTCCTCCGAAAAGGAGAGGGGCTCGCCTACAAGGCTCAATGCGACGCTTGGAAAGCATCGATAACAAATTAAGAGAGAGGGACCGGAGTCACCCCGAGAAAAGTCGCAGGACTCGGTCCTTCTACACTCCATATTAGAGGACTGAGCCAGTCCTCCCTAGCAAATCTCCGACCCTTAGCCTTTCCCCTAACAAACTTCCTAATTCCTCCTTCTTACCTCTTCCTTCAAGAACGTGCCCCTGCTTCATCTAAAGAAGATCTCCAAGTCCTTCGGACCGGTCCAAGCGCTCGACGAAGTCGAGCTAGAGGTGGAAAAAGGAGAAGTCTTGGGCTTAATAGGCGAGAATGGAGCCGGCAAATCGACTCTCATGAATATTCTTGGCGGTATATTTGCGCCAAGCGTAGGGCAGATTCTGCTTGATGGCTCAAGTGTTTCAATTCAAGACGCCAAGACAGCTGAGCGTCTCGGTATCAGCTTCGTTCATCAGGAACTCAATCTGTTAGATAATATAGATATAGCCGGAAATATCTTTTTAGGACGCGAGCCCAAGCGTTTCGGCTGTATCGATCAAAAGCGTCTACACGATCTTTCCCGACCGCTGCTGGAAACGCTTGGATTGTCCATAGATCCATTCACTTCAGTAGCCCTTCTCACCAACGGGCAAAAGCAACTCGTGGAAATAGCCAAGGCTCTATCCATGGATGCCAAAATACTCATCCTAGACGAGCCGACCTCAAGTCTGACACTCCAAGAAACGGATACGCTACTAAAGCTGGCGCAAAAGCTGCGCCAACAAGGGATGGCTATCATTTTCATTTCCCATAGGCTTGCGGAAATCGAGGCGATAGCCGACCGCGTAATCGCTCTTCGAGATGGAAGGAACGCAGGATGGCTGGGACGCGAGGAAATCAACCGCAACGCCATGATTTCCATGATGATCGGACGCGAACTCGACGAGGTGTATCCAAAGACCAAGCCTCCCGTTGAAGACGTCGTTCTATCGGTGAAGGATTTCAGTACTCGCCGATGGCCTAACGGAGGAGCCACATTCGAAATCAAATCAGGAGAAATCCTCGGAATGGCGGGTCTCGTCGGGGCCGGACGCTCCGAACTGGCCCAGGCGCTTTTTGGCGTCGACGACTCTCCTGCAGGGCTCGTGAAAATCGAGAGCCAATCTATTCCTCGCGGCTATGTAGGCCGATGTATCGCCAATGGGGTATTCCTCGCTCCAGAAGACCGCAAGTCAAGTGGGCTTGTCCTGGAAATGAGCATACGGGAGAACATGACCTTGAACTCAATGAAGCGATTCACTCGCTATCTGCGAATCGATTTTGCTTCCGAAAAGGAAAAGACGGAAGTTTGGTTGCGCGAGTTCGGCATAAAAGCTCCTAGTTCCGAACAGGTTGTGGGAAATCTCAGCGGCGGCAATCAACAGAAAGTCGTTCTCGCCAAATGGATGACGCTGAAGCCCAAAGTTATGATTTTCGATGAACCTAACCGCGGAATCGACATGGGAGCTCGTGAGGAAATCTATAAGGCAATCGCAAAGCTAGCAGAGACGGGCTGCGCTATTCTGATGATCTCAAGCGACATGGAGGAGCTCTTGGGTATGAGTCATCGCATAGCAGTCATGCGCGAGGGAGGCATCGCCGGAATTCTGGACAAAGAAGCGTTTTCGGAAGAAGCTATCATGCAGCTCGCCGTTCGAGAAGACCTAGCCACTGACGCTTAACCTCCGAGACAAATTTCATGGAATCGAAACTATCACACTACTTGAATCGATACCGCAAGGAAGGCTGCCTCGCTCTCGTCCTCCTCTTCGTCGCTTTTTGGACGATTCTATTTTCCCGAAACACCGAGGCCAGCGGCTTTCTGCAAAGCTTGATTGAGTCTCGTTTCCTGTCGCTTCGCAATCTCGAGAATCTTTCCCGTCAAGTGGGCATGTATGGGATTTTCAGTCTGGGGATGGGGCTGGTCATTATTTCTGGTGGAATCGATCTGTCTGTCGGTTCCCTGATGGCGTTGTTCGGCACGGTCTTTTTCTTTCTTCTCACAGGGTCCCATTCCTGGATTCCCGGGATGCCTTGGGTGCCTGCTATCATTGTTCTCCTGGCATTTTCAACAATCGTCGGCGTGTTTCATGGCTGGCTCATTGCCAAGATTCGCATGCCAGCCTTTGTCGTTACTTTGTGCGGTCTTCTTGGGTACCGAGGGCTGGCCCAAACAATGACTCACGATACAGCTATTGGCTACTATGATGCTAAATTCGGGATTGCGGGATTGGAGAAACTCTTGACGGGCGAGATCCTCGGCCTGCCAGTTGCATTCATCGCATTTCTCTTTGTATCCGCAGTCGTTTATTATCTGTTGCACCTATCGGTTTTCGGACGCTACTTGCTAGCTTTGGGCCACAACGAACAAGCCGCTAGCTATTCGGGGATCAACACAAAGTTGATCATGGGGCTAGCCTATGTCAGCTGCAGCATTCTCGCGGCGATATCGGCGCTTTTCTTCGCGTTGTATACCGCGGATGTCGTCCCCTCGATTCATGGGAATTTTTACGAATTGTACGCGATTGCTGGAGCCGTTCTTGGAGGTTGCAGTTTGAGAGGGGGCGAAGGCACCGTAATCGGTATCATACTGGGCACTACAGTATTGCTCGTCCTCCAAAACATGGTCAATCTTCTAGGGTACGATAGTTCTTTCAGCAAAGTCATCACGGCTCTGGTCATTCTCGGTGGCGTTCTTGTTGATCGCTTCGAGATTTGGAAACTGGTTACCCGAACCAGATCAAATACAGCTTAACCATAAAAACAGAGAGGCCCCAACTATACTCCAATGATACGACTCCTCTTTCTTGCTTCATCATTCTTCCTTCTTTGTTCACTCATCGCCGCTTCAGTGGTGTCGCCAAACTTCGTCATCATTTTCACCGACGAACAAGGCTATGGTGACCTGAGCTGCTTCGGGGCGGAGCACGTCCGTACCCCACGATTCGATCGAATGGCTGCGGAAGGGACCAAGTTAACCTGCCTTTATGTTGCCACGCCCGTCTGCACGCCTTCTCGAGCCTCATCGATGACGGGCTCCTACCCTACTCGCATAGACATGGGGTACGGTTCCCGTTTCGGCGTATTGCTATCTGCCGACTCGAAAGGGCTTCATCCCGACGGGATAACGATCGCATCATCGACGGAATAGACATCTGGAACACGCTTATTGGCAAAGCGAGGAGCCCTCACGAAGCGTTTTTTCTACCACCGTCTCGAAGAACTCCAAGCCGTGCGATCAGGAGACTGGAAACTAAGATTGCAAGACGGC
>Ga0208624_1001819_pt1 | contig 9902 bp, 6 predicted proteins | sample Knorr_S23_td_DCM_FD_185607 | JGI IMG/M metagenome (GOLD analysis project Ga0208624, IMG submission 185607) | Marine microbial communities from Southern Atlantic Ocean transect - Knorr_S23_td_DCM_ad_71m_LV_A (SPAdes) (version 2) | ecosystem: Environmental > Aquatic > Marine > Oceanic | place...
CATAAGGATGCTTGATTTTGCCGCATCTGCCCCCATGTGGAAGCCATAACTAGCCGCTTCCCGTGAGACGCTGTAGTAACCACTCCTAGCCATTGTGCCTCCAATATTCCCAGAAGCCGATGGGAGTTTCCCATCTTTTTCATCGGTTTGATTACCCCTCTTTGTTTTTGGGTCCGATGGTGAACTGACCTGCTTTGTGGCGATGTCATCACGAAAACCAGGAGCGGTATATAACGCACCATAGAATATGGAATTCATTTTCCCATGGGAAAACATGCCCGGAGCCCCAACTTCCAAATTGTTGACGTCCCAATAGGCATTTGCGTTTTGAGTAGTCATGGTCCACGGGTAATTGTCGGCGTTGTCGGTAGCGACACCCGTCCATGCTTTACCCATACCTCCCACATTTGCTGCGCATTTTACTCGATTTGCCTTTTTCTTAGCTTTCGCTAGAGTTGGCAGTAACATGCTGGCCAGAATGCCTATGATGGCAATAACAACCAGCAACTCAATTAGGGTAAACCCCTTATTATTTGTTGTTTTCATTATTATTCGGTGTTTGGTTTGTTTTTGCTCCGTTTTTCGTTTAGGTAATCTGCCTTTTTTAGCCTCCCAGACAGCTCTGTAAGAGTGCCTGCTGCTTTCATTCTCCAGAGGCCGCGTGTGCCTCAAGCCGGATTAAGTCCACTACAGCGAACTAACAGGCGGGCTGAATTCTATGTTTTTCTAAAAATCTTTTTTCTCAATAAACAACACTCTTAAACTTTTATTAATTTTTAAATCCAAAACACCCCGGAGACCTTTTACTTTCGGGAGTGCACCAACCTACGGCCAGGCCTCCGGGGTTTTTCTGCAGCGGAGCCGCAGCAGAAATTACTGATTATTGCATTTTAACAACCCTCGACCGGCCAGGAAACAAATGTACCAGTCGCGGAAGGCCTTATTGAAACTGAGTCTCATTTGCATGTCAACATGTTTTTGAGATTAATTCTCATTTAATTAACTAGGGGTCTCGACGCGAAAAAACCCCGCGGTTTGACGCGGGGTTCCAGTGATAATTGGCGGTTTGATCTAACTAAATAGTTCCGGGATTACTTTGCCGTCGCGCACGATCATCACAGGGCGTCCAGTGGGCGTGTGATATTCCTTAGTGGGATCGATACCCAAGGAATGCATGAAGCTCGCGGCCACGTCGTCGGGAGAAATGGCGCGATCCTTGGGGCCTTCGCCCTTAGCATCAGAGGCGCCGATCACCTGGCCGCCTTGCATACCGCCGCCGGCCATTAGACAGAACATCGCCCGCGGGTAATGGTCGCGGCCGACGCGTTGGTTGATCTTGGGCGTGCGACCGAATTCGCCGGTGACAAACACAGAGGTGCTGTCCAGCAGCCCTTTTTCCTCCAACGCCCGGAAGAGACCGCTCAGACCGGCATCAAGCGCGGGCAGGTTGCGATCCTTGAGACGGCTCCAGTTATCCTGGTGGGTGTCCCAACCACCGAGGTTGAGGGTGACAAATTTCACACCGCTTTCCACAAGTCGCGTGGCGAGCAGGCAGCTCTGGGAGAAGGGCTGGTCATCAAACATCCCTGTGATGCCGGCGCTTTCTTTGGTAAGATCAAAGGCCTCGCGCGCCTTGGTGCTACGCATCATCTGATACGCCTTGGCGCTGAATTCATCCATGCCCGCGAGAATCTTGTCGTTCTTGGCAAAGCTGCCAAAGGCCTGATCGTACTTGGCCACCATGTTGTTGCGGCGATCCACGTCATCAAGCGTGATGCCGCGCAGGGCGAGGCCACGCACCTGCATGGGCTCGCCGGCCGTCGGCGTGCTACCGGTCTCAAACGGACCGTATTCCACTCCGAGAAAGCCGGTCGGGTAATTGCCCTGATTGGGCACAGCCACAAACGCGGGCAGTTCCTTGGGGCTCTCCATTTCCTTGCTCACCACCGCGCCGTAACTGGGGTACCGGAGGCTGGGCAGGGGACGGTTGCCAGTCATCAAATACTGAGTGCCGAGCGCGTGTGCGGCCAGGGTGTGGCTCACGCCACGCAGGATAGCGAACTTGTCGGCCACCTTGGCGAGCTTGGGTAGGTGTTCGCAGAACCGCACGCCGGGCACATTGGTTTTGATCTCCTTAAACTCGCCGCGGTGCGTATCAGGCGCATCGGGCTTGAGATCAAAGGTATCCATATGAGTGGGTCCGCCACCCAGACGCACGAAGATCGCCGCCTTGCCCTTGGCCTTGGGGTTGAGATCGCCTTCCTTGGCCTTGGCTAGGAATTGCGGTAGGCCCATGCCCAGCCCGAATCCGCTCACCGCGCCAACTTTAAGGAAGTCGCGCCGCTGAACGCCGTCGCAGAATGTGTGTGTTGCCATTGTAGTTCGTTGTTTAAAGTTAAATTAATCTCAAGTCTACCCTAGTGATTAACCATAAATTCCTTAGTGTTGAGTAGGGCCAGCAGGAGTTCCTGCACGCCGGCCACGACGTTCGGGGCTTTACTCAAATCCGTGCGGGCCATTTCCATTTCCTTATGGGTGGGGTACCGGCTCACGGTGCGCAGGAAGGTCTCGGTGATGAGCGCTTCGGTGCCTTCGGGCAACTCCCGCACGGCGCCGGGTTGCGGTCGCAGCTCGGCCATTTTCTCAGTGTACTCGCGCAGGGCACTGTCGATTTTTCCCTTCTGCTTTTTATAGGCCTGAAGCTTGGCCTCGTAAACCTTCAGCGCGCCGGGTTTACCGTCGACCGGCTTCTTCGGTAGGGTGGCCTGCAATTGCGCGAGGCGTTTGCGGGCGGTCTTAATGTTCGCCTGATAGCGGGTGATCTGGCGCTGGTTATCGTCAGCGGATAGAATCTTGTGTTCCCGGCGCAGCTCATCAAGCCAACCGCCGCGAGCGGAAAGCTGCGCGAGCATCTCGGGATCATTCCGGGTGTAAAGGGTCTGCAGCAAGGTCGGATCGACGGTGCGCTCGCAGTCGCAATTATTCTCGCGCTGCGGTTTGCCGAAGATGCCGAGCATGTAGTTGGCGGAGCGGCCGCGGTAATTGCCCACGCTGCTGTTGCCGATCATGCGAGTGTCCATGTCATTGGCAAATTCCTTCACGCGCTCGCTGGAGCCGGTGGCCAAGCGAATGGCGTCGGCGGCCACTTCGGCGGGCAGGCGCTTGATAACGTAGCGGCTGAAGTTCTTGTCATCATGCTCGTTGGTGGCATTCACGCGCCAAGAACGCTGATAAGCGTCGGAGTTTAAAATCTCACGGTGCACCCATTTCATGTCGTAACCGCTGGCCACGAAGCCCTCGGCGAGATGCGTCATGACGCCCGCGTTGGTGGGCGGGTTGGCGAGGTTCAGATCATCGGCCGGCTCCACCAGGCCGCGGTTGAAATAATGCGCCCACACACGGTTCACAAAAGCGCGGGCGAAGTAGGGGTTCTCATCTGCCTTCAACCATTCAACTAAGGGGGTTCGTGGATCAGGATATTTCACGTCCATTGTCTCTCCACCCAAAACCTTTGGAGTAATGACACGTGAATTAAAATTAGGATTACGCTTCTTGATCTTAGCGATTTGCGCTGGAGTATATTTTTTCTTATCTAATGTTTTGATGAAAACTTCTTGCCATGGGATGGGCTGGCCATTTGCCAAGCGCCTTTCTGCCACTGGCCTAAGAAGACGGTTCTTATTTTGCTTGGGGTCACTGCGATTATACCCCGCTTCTTTTTCAAGCTCCATCTGGAGCGTTTTAGGGTTAAATTCTGCGTCTGACAGACTCCCATTACCCGTGTAAGTAATGTTCTCAAAGAATGCTTTAAAGGAATTGAAATCTGCCTGAGTCCATTGATCAAAAGGATGCTTGTGGCATTGCGCACATTGGATTCGCACACCAAGGAAACTGTAGGCAAAAGCCATCGCCTTTTCCTCAGGCTGGCGCAGATTTCGCCGCGCCCAAAAGTATGGCATATTTTTTCTTTCGGAGAAATCTTCAGGATTATCCTTCCTGAAATATGAAGCCATTTCTTGAACAAACTCCCTATAAGTCTGTTCAGGATTTGATCTGCTAGTTCCCATTACTATTCCCTCCACGATCTCGTCATATGGTCGGTTTTCTGAAACCCGCCTATACACCCAATTGTACCAATCAAGGCTCGGATTAAGTTTCCTCGCGTAATTATTAATATTCAATTGCGCAGGGCTGTTGCCCTGGAAATCGTTAATTTTAGTCGTCCACCAGGCGGCATACGCAGGGCGTGTGAGCAGTTCGTCGATCTTCTTTTGCCTCTTCTTAGAATCCTTGTTAGCCAAGAACTCTTTGACTTCATCGATCGTTGGAAGGGTTCCTGTTACATCCAGCGTCACCCGGCGCAGGAATTCGGGATCGGTTGCAATTTCACTCGGCACAATGCCCACCTTCTGCAGCTTGGTGGCAATCGCTTTATCAATCGGCGTGGTGGCTTTCAACTTCGGATACTTGGCACCCACTTGATCGCTCACCGGTAACATCACGGGCAACGGCAGCACGCCATTGTCGTAAAATGCCACCACGTGCGAATCGCCCTTGCCGACTATTTTCACCTCGCCCAGATCGTTGACCGTCGCGACGCTCTCGTCGTTGGTATCAAACCGTGTGAAGGCGGTGACATCCTCCACCGTACCGTCCTGCCAGTAGGCCAACACCTTGAGCTGCATCGTGTCGCCCACCTTGTTGCCAACAAACTCCTTAGGAAACACTTCCAGTCGATCAAACGCGCCGGTCTCTTCCACATCCAGCTTCGCGCCATCCTGAATCCACTTGAGCATCACATTGTGCTCCCAGCTACCTTCGTCGTAAATCTCCCCGCCCTTGTGCTTCACCTGCTTGAGCGGTTTTTGAATGAACAAACTCTCTGCGGGATTTTCCAGATCCACGCGGATACGATGCTCTGAGTCATTAGTGATCGCCTTGTGATCCTTGCCGAAATCGTAGCCGAACAGGCTCAGCTGAAAATCGCCGCGCCCTTGAAACGAGCCATGACATTCCCGCCCGCTGCAGCCTAGCTTACTGGCCAGCGGCACCACGTGCCGACGAAAGCTCGGGCTCTCCGCCTGCTCCGTCTTACCGCCAAACCGCTGCGCCGCAGTCGCCAGTTTCTCCTTCGCCACCACCGGACCGCCAAACGCCACGATTGCAGCCAATAAGAAAAGAAAACGCAATTTCATGGGTAATATAGATGTGGACGGCTAAATCCACCGTCGCATTCAGTTTGTGCTGGCAAATATATGAGTCAATTACTGCGTGAAAACCAGGCGCAAACAGTCCTTTAACCCATGATCTTGAACAAGCCCACCGCGAACCCAATCAGAGCCAAAATAGCAATCACTGCCATGACTTTATCGAATGAATTGTTAGGGTTTTGGTTCTCCATCTCCTTTCAGGTTGCGAGAAAAACAAACATACTCCGTTGGGTCAAATTAAAAACCACAAAAAAACAAAATATGTCATAAAATCAAATAAATCGGCGGCGTTTTACACGATTTATTCTCAAATTTCACAGAATAATCGATTTTTGGTACGTTGAGGCGGCGGGCAGGAAGGGGCTTCGGCCAACGCGGGCGCGAGCCGCAATGAGGGCATTTTTCATCGCTCTAATCACTGGATCTCGCCAGCAATTCGCTACTTTTACCACAATCCGCGCAATGAAATTCATAGATCGGCATGGGCCGATGCTACCGCCAAGTAAACTCACGCCACCACGAAGCACTTGATTTGCCATAGACGATTCATCACCGGTTTCTTAGCATCCACTGCGTGAAGTCCATGATAACGTTCGGGTGCGCCCTGTTGCTGGCGTTGTGTGCCTGCAAAAAAGAGCCGAAAACTCTGAAGCAAATTGAGCCGCCTTCGGCACCGCCCAAAGCGGTGACTCAAGGCCCCAAGATTACCCTGACCGAAGCGGAAGCGTTGGGGCGCGCCTTGGAACAGGCGGTGCAACACAATAACGCCGCCGAGTTTGCAAAGTTGCTGGATTTGGCGGCTATAGTGGAGCACGGCATGCCTGAGAATATGCGCGGCACGGCCCAGGCCAAGGAAGTGACCCACGGTATTCTCAACACTTTGAGCGGAAATCTCCTCAACAATCTGAATGCCGGCGATTATCGGTTCCTGAGTGTGAGGGAAACTCCCGAAGGCGCCACGGCTCACATGCGCCAGATTCCGCCAGACGGCAGCTTGAACTATCATCGGCTCACCATCGGCCGCAACGCCGACCAACAGCCGGTGGCGGTGGATATATATGTTTATGTCAGCGGCGAACCGCTCAGCCACACGCTTGGCCGCATGATCGGGCAATTATCCGGAGGTTCCGAGGCCGACAGTCTGGCTGTCACCCAAGGCATGCAACGCGCCTCGGCCGCCCTGCAAGCCGGCAAACCCGCCACCGCGGAGGCCATCCTGAGCGCCCTCCCGCCTCGGTGGCAGAAACAAAAAAGCATCATGCAAATACGTCTCATGGCGGCCGAAGGCGTGGCCGCACAAAAAATGCAGGCCGGCAAGCCGATCGGCAATGCGTACCGGAAAGCCGTCGAAGATTTTCAAACCGCATTTCCGAAGGCGGATAATCTGCCGTTGATAATGTTGAGTTACCATTTTCTCGGCCAGGATTTTCCAAAAGCCGCCAAGGCCGTGGATCAACTGGATCAACAGGTCGGCGGTGATCCCTATCTGAACCTAGCCCGCGCCAACATCGCGATCGGCCAAAACGATGCCGAGGTGGCACGAGGCTTCGTGGAGACGCTCATCAAAGCCCTGCCGGACAAGGCCCCCGAAGGCTATGGCATTCTGCTCGATCAGGCGATTGAGACCCAAAACCACGTCGAAACCACCCGCATACTCAAGGCGCTGGAGGCCGAAACCCCCGTCCGTTTCCCGATCGATTTCAATAAAGCCGAACCCTTTGCCAACTACATGGCGTCCCCCGAATACGAGAAATGGAAGGCCTACAAAAATGAGGCTGAACAGCCAGAATAAGGAGGATTTCGAACGCCTCAATCGCCCAACTGGCATTGCATTTGCTTTGTTTGAGGGTACTGTGAAGATCATGAACCCCACACTAGGGTTGGCGCTTGGCTTAGCGCTGGCGCTGTTAAATACGGGCTGCGGCATTACTTTTCCCAACTCCGCCGCGCCCGTGACGGAGCAGCCGTTGATTCGGATCCCCGATAATCTCGGGCCGGATGAAGCCGCAGAAGCGACCGCCCTCGCCCCCACCTTACCCGAGCCTGAGACCCAGCCAGATATTACGCCTGCCGAGCCGCCCTACATGGCGCCACCGTTGATACCCGGCTTCAATCCGGAAACCGTGGAGGCTCCCGTACCCGCCAAGCCAACGGAGCCAACTATCCCTCAACTTCCCACCCCCGAATCGCAATCAGCCCCGGCCACCACTCTCGTGCAGGCGATAACCCGTCAGGCCGATGGGTTGGTGTACGCCCCGGAAGCCACCGCCCCGTTCAGCGGGATTGGCCAGGAAACAGATGCCGAAGGGCGCGTGCTTTATGAGGGCGAATTCCTCGAAGGTCTCCGCGAAGGGGAAGGTTTGCAGCGCGATGCAGCCGGGCTCCCTCATCGCGAGGGTCTCTGGAAAAAGGACCGTCTGTACACTGGCACAGTGTATTTTTACTACGCCGCCACGGATCAAGTGAAACTTCGAGGCGAATATCTTCAAGGGCGCCTGATTGACGGCAAGAATTTCGACCGCACTGGGCGCTCGTACTAGCGCCACTCACTTCCGAGGATTACTCCATCCTCGGCGGACTGAAGATTCGCCTCGACCTGACGGCTGCGGATTGACGCCGGTGCAGCGCGCGACTACCTTGAGCCCATGCGCGGTTCGTTGGCATGTGTACTGGGAATCACACTATTAGCGGCCGGCCTCTTCGGCTGCAAACCCAAGGCTCAACCCGCCCCCCACCAGCCCAAGCCGTTGGTGAAGGCTGATCCGCAGGGCGAAGCCGAAACGGCAATCCGCGAACTCGCCAGTCAGGTGCATGCCGCCTTCCTCTGTGGCGACCCCGCCAAGCTTGCTCCTCTAGCGCTCTGGGGATTACCCGCGGAAACCCTGCACGCTGGCATGAAACAAGTGTACATCGTCGATGCCCGCATCAGCGCCGCCCGCATCAAGGCCGTGCCCGCCACCAACCGCACAACCGTACACACCAATACACTGGAGAAACTCGAACTGTTTCTCGCCGAACCGGACCGTCAATTTGAACCCATGAAAGCCAGCCTGACCGAAGGCGTGCAGGAATTCAAAAAACAAAACACCACCCTCCTCACCCAAGCCGCCGCTGAGGATGCGCCGGATTGGACACAATCCACCGCCCCGAGCATCGTCGTGCGGCCGGGCGTAAACCTGGCCACTCCCCTGCCCGAAGGTGCAGCTGATGTGCTCTTCAGTTGCGCCGGCCGCAGCTATCAGCTCAAGCTCAACAACTGCGTGAAACTCCCCGGCCACGGCTGGGTATTGGGTGCCGATATTGAGCTCATCGACCTCGCCGCCCAGGCCGAGGCCGAAAAGGCCTGGACCGAGGATTTCCCCGCCGCCCAATTACGCGCCACCGAACAAAAGAAACGGCTGTTAGTGAACTTCACCGGCTCCGATTGGGACTCGCTCTGCATCGGCCTGAACAAAAATGTGTTAACCCAACCGGAGTTTCTCCAACACGCCAACGAAAACTTTGTCCTCGTGAAGGTGGATTTTCCGCGCAACAAACCACAAGCCGATCCGCAACGGGAAGCCAATCAAATCCTCGCGCGCGCCTATCGCGTGCAAAGCTTTCCCACCGTGCTCGTGCTTGAAGCCAACGGCACCGAAGTCCAACGTCTAAACGGCTACAACGGCGTTAGCCCAGCGGATTTCATCGAATCCCTCACGCCCCCTAAACCCACTCCCCCCACCCCCAAGAAGCAATGAAACTACTGCCACTCATCTGCCTGACGGCCATGCTGGGCCTAATCGCCTGCGGCCCACAACAAAACGCATACCAGAACGCTGCCGAAGTCCCCTCGCCCGATCCTCGCGCCAAGCAACTGTGGGGCGACAATCTCGAGATCGCCAAGGCTCAGGCCGCCAAGAACAATAAGCTTGTGTTCGTGGATTTCACCGGCAGTGACTGGTGCCCGCCCTGCATGGCACTGCACGACCATGTGCTCACGCAAAAAGAGTTTCTCGATTTCGCTGAGAAAAACCTCGAGTTGGTCGTCATTGACTTCCCAAAAAACAAGCCTCTGGACGAAAAAGTAGAACTCGCCAACCGCGCTCTGGCAGAACAGTATAAAATAGGGGGCTTTCCAACCGTCCTGGTCCTAGATGTCGAGGGTAGCGTGGTACATCGCGAAGAGGGATTCGGCAACAAAAACGCCCAAGCTTACACTGCCGATCTCAAGAAGGCTCTCAACAAATAACCCTGTCGATAATCCCCCCTTGAGCCTAGCCTCCATGGGGTTACATTCGGCTCGTGCGATATGTTTGGTTCATATTTCTAGGATTAATCCTCGGATGCTCGCCTAAAAAAGAACAGGCCGCCCCACCTAAAAAGACCGGCCTGCGCCTCGCCAAAGCCAAGCGGGAACCCCAGGACCTCGCCCAGGAATTCCAGCAAACCCTCGCAGACAATGATGCCGAGGATATGATGATGCTCTCCATTTTGGGCCACGGCTTAAACAACTGGAAAGTCATCGCCCAAGCCCGAAACGCGCGAGCCCTAGAAAACTACGAAGCCGAACTGGCCGACGCCGAAAAGAAACCCCGTGAAGAACGCTCAGAGAAAGAACAGGCCCGCTACTTCACGCTACACAGTCTCATCGGCAAAATCAAGCAGTCCAACACCGACGAATTTTGGCAGGCCCAAGAAGCTGAACTACCCAAC